>Ga0207958_1000215_pt1 | contig 20005 bp, 20 predicted proteins | sample CryBogCBH27Jul07_FD_184606 | JGI IMG/M metagenome (GOLD analysis project Ga0207958, IMG submission 184606) | Freshwater microbial communities from Crystal Bog, Wisconsin, USA - CBH27Jul07 (SPAdes) (version 2) | ecosystem: Environmental > Aquatic > Freshwater > Lake | place: Crystal Bog... | reverse complement strand
CGAGTCTTTCAGAAGAAGAACTTATAAAGTATCTTGCTCCAAAGCTACAAGTCTATTTCAAATAACTTCTAAATTATACAATGACTTAAAATAATTAACAGATAGTAAATGGCTTGGCTGGGTATATAGTTGCTAGTCAAAACTCTTAAATATTAGTACGTTGTTGTACCTGGAACGGGTTAACAATAACTTACCAGGCAATGATGGTTGAAACAAAAGAAGATTTTGAGAAAGCTAGTACATTACTTGCCATATCGAATTACTTCAATGTGCCAGCAACAGCAATCGTTATGATTGAAGATAATCTAATTAATGAAAATCGGTTTTTGAGGAAGATGAATTGATCAAACTCTAAATCTTTTGGCAGAAATAAACACAAATGGTATTCTAAATATAGAAATAAGTTGTTTATTAGCTATATGAAAAAACAAGAAGAATTTAAAAAAATACCAGAGTCTAGATCAGATCTTTTTGAGACTTTAGGTCCATCGCACCCAGAATTTCCAGCCATTGCAGGTGATCAGATTGACATTATACCTGTTGATATACCTGTTGATAGACCTGTTGATAGACCTGTTGATGAAGCATTCAGATTTGGTGAAGTTGGAGCACTACTTACCCAAGAACAAAAAGAAAAAACTGAAATGTATGTTGATGCTATATCCAAGGCTTTTGATATGTCAAAAGCTGATCTAGGGCTAGTCGTTGAAGAAGCTCCCGAGGGAGCTAGGCGAGTAGTACTAATAGATACGAGTCTAAAGGGTCAATATATGGGTAGTTACATTTCTATTCAAATGAATCGCAAGGGTTGGATAAACGTAGGCGGTCAAGAAGTCAATGTATTAGCAGGTACAACTGACGCAGCCTACCGGGCGATGATTAAAGATGCTAAAAAACGAAGAGTTAACTACGGACCATTAGCAATCTGGCCTACAACCATTCGAATGATGATTCAAGATGTTAAAAGCCGAAGAGACAACTACGAACCATTACCAAATAGTGGGCTCTCTTGTACCATGCTCACTGGCGAACCATTAACGAAGGACGGCTACGTTCAGCTTCGTGGTGTCGATCACAGCCGTATTACTAGTTATACCACTAGAACTGACCGAGATAGTAGTGATATATTTGTCCGTCCTGCAATGGTGATAGCAGAACTTATTTCTTGATTCTTTAGCTCTTTACCTTACTTTTTTCTTTGTTTCTAAACACTAGCTTTGAGCCATCCGACTGCATTCTGCCAACTGCTTGAGTGTCGGCCATTAACTGAAAATTCTTAGTTTAATCGGTTAATTTTAATTCTAGATATAGCCTTAGCTGTAGGTTCAATATCTCCATTTGTGCCTGGGCAATTGGTTCTTAGTCAAAACTTTTACAGATGAGGATATAGTTGTTTCAGCAATAGAAGATTTGCTAGCAAGTGAGGATATAGACTCATGAGTAGCAGAAAGAAACTTGATGATAAATCCTATTTCTTACTTCTAATCTTAGTTGCGGGCTCGGCAATTAATCACTCTAAAATTGTTGAATATATTCTATATATTATTGGAGCTTTAATCCTAATTAATATACTACTAAGGCTAAGAAGATACATTAAATACAAACTATCTCATGTTGATACAATGACAGGTTTAGAATTCGAGAAATATGTAGCTAAAAGCTTGCGAAAAAAAGGATTTAAGACTCATCTAACCGAGAAATATGATTTAGGCATAGATATAGTAGCCACAAAAGATGGAGTTCGATACGGAGTACAAGTTAAGCGACACAAGGGAGTTGTTGGAGCTAACGCAGTTAGACAAGCCGTTACTGCACTTAATCTTTACGATTGCAATAGAGCTATGGTTATTACTAATAGCTATTTCAGCAAAACTGCAATTAAACTAGCCGAATCTAATAATTGCATCTTACTAGGCCGTGAAGGCTTAATGAGTTTATAATCTAGCCATGGCAACATGCGCATTCGCAATTATAAAAAACAATGACGATAAGATTTTACTTGTTCAAATTGCACCACCTTTCAGAGAAGATCATAAATGGAATTTTCCTGGAGGGGTAATAGAAGATGGCGAAGAACTTGAATTAGGTTTAGTTCGGGAAGTGTTAGAAGAAACAAATATTGTCTGCGAAATTTCAGATATGATAGATAAGTTCTCGACCATTGATCCCGAGAATGACATACACATTTTCAATGGAAGGTATATATCTGGCGAGATTAAACCTCAACTCCATGAAATACTACAAGCAAAGTGGGTTTCAATTGATGAAGCCCTTGAAATGCCAATGGCTCATAACTCTAAATCGTATTTAAAACGGAAAAATATCTGAAGACTTCACTTTTAGAGCCTTAGCTATTTTTCCAAGTACATCTATTGAAGGTTTCAAATCTGATCGTTCAATTTTTGAATAATAGTTAGAATTAATCCCGGCTTTATCGGCCACATCAGCTTGAGATAAGCCTTTTTCTAGACGAATTCTTTTGAGATTACTTGCTGTCTTTCTTGATGCTTTGCTATCCATATCTAACCTAATTCTATCATTAATTTTTCAGATTTTATACTGATGCAAATAACAGATTGAGATTTATGATATTTTTAACAGATACTGCTTATGTATTAGATAATAAGTGTTGACATAAGTCAAATATTGGCGTACTCTTCGCCTTGTAAGGAGATGACGATGCATAAAAGCAAGAATCTAAAACTTATAGCCGCGAATATATCGATAGGCATACCTATCTTTCTATCGCACCCCGCTCTCGCTGCGACTGGAGACATAAGCAGTGTACAGAGCTTTATACAAAGCCTAATTCAAGTCCTTGCAGGGCTAGCCGGTCTAACAGCGACCGGCTTTTTTGTTTTAGGAGGGTTTAGCTATATCACCAGTTCAGGTAATCCTGAACATTTGGAGAAAGCTAAACGAACACTGCTTTTTAGTGGAGTTGGCTTAGCCATCACCATTGGAGCATTTGTATTAAGTAATATCGTCACTGGACTGGCGACGAAAGCGTTCGGGAGTTAAGGGCTATGGTCGCATACATCAGCACAACAATCCAAAAGTTGGCTGATGTGTCGACCGCTGGAAACGATTTTCATTCTTACTTGATTCCGATTGTATATACCTTATGCGGACTTGGCAGCCTAGCAGCTGTCTTTTTTTTAATCAACGGTGGAATAGCATATATAACTAGCTCGGGTAAACCAGCGAACTTGGATCATGCAAAGCGCGTAATAAAAAATGCACTTGTTGGTCTAATCATAATTTTGGGTGCAATTACACTCACTACAATCTTGTCTCATGCCTATACTCAGCCGCATTCAGTAACTGGATCAACGTTTCCAACTCTTACACCAGTACAACCTAAATCGACATCAATTAGTCTAACTACAGTTCTCATTAAAGCTATTACAGGAGTGCTGACAAGTTTAATTACAACTGCTGGTGAACCGTTTCTCAAGGCACTATCATATTTTACTTCCGGAACGCCACTCATGGGAGATAACGGAACTGTCTTTAACTTATGGTTGGCAATACTTGGCATTGCTGATACTGCATTTATCCTAGTTGTTGTTTTACTCGGTTTTCATGTAATGTCAGCAACAACGCTAGGATTTGATGAATTAGATATAAAACAATTACTGCCAAGAATTGGCGCAGTTTTTTTGCTCATGAACTGCTCGCTCTTTATAGTCGATATGATTATTGGATTATGTAATGCCATGATCCATGCAATAACCCTTAGTTTTCCAACCGCAAACGTTTGGACAGTATTAACAGACATCGCAAATGATTCTGGGGCACTTGGTCTAGCTGCTCTTATGGTGATGATTGTTTTTCTAATCCTTGCAGTGATTTTACTTGTCTATTACGTGGGAAGGTTGGTCACGCTATACATCGGAGCAGTCTTATCTCCATTAGTTTTTATGATGTTACTTATTCCTGGGTTTAAAGACTTTGCCGTGAATGCTATTAAAACCTACATTTCTACAATCTTTGTTTTATTCGTTCACGTCGTCATTCTAATACTTGCTGCATCTATATTTGCAGGTCTTATCAGTAGCGGCACTCACAGCGCTGATCCAATTATGGCTCTTATCGTAGGGCTCGCAACAATCATTGCGCTACTTAAAACTCAAGGACTTATGATGCAATTTTCATACGCATCTATTGGGCCAAAAACAGCTCGTAAACTCGGTAGTCAATTCGTAAACAGTGTAAGTCTCATTACTTCTAAAACGAGATTGGTGGCATCATCAGTTTCAACTGCTCGCTCCGCCAGAGAGTTCACTCCAACAATGCGCCCTTCACCCGCATTCGCAGGTGCTGGCAGTGCACCTCGTGTTTCAACTAGGTCGATTGCACGATCAACGAGTTCTGGAGCAAATAAATCAATGAAGTCAGAGTCTAAACCGAGTAAAGATAATGGAGATAAAGCATGAAATCTACAATAGTCCCGGCTCAGGTAACCACAACTGAAGATAAGATTGTTGGATCCATCAGCGTTACTCAATTGATACTGTTGGTGATCCCAGTATTCGTTGGAGGTATGAGCTACGCCATTATGCCACCATCGCTTAAGTTTTCTTTGTATAAAGTTTTTCTAGTACTCATTCTATTCATAGTCTTTGGAATTATGGCAATTCGAATAAAAGGTCGTCTAGTTATGGATTGGATTCTAATACTACACAACTACAACCGTCGACCCCGATATTACATCTTCGATAAAAATAGTGTTGCGCAACGAAATATTACCAAGGAGCCAACACTGGCAAAAAATAATAGTCGAAAAAACCCAATTACTATTAAGTCTGTTTTGCCTCATCCGAGTTTATTGCTCGCTGAAGAACTTGTTAATCATCCAGGGAGTAGAGTCAGCTTAAAGTTAAGCCGTAAAGGAGGATTTCATGTACTCGTTAGCAAAGGCGAATAAAAAAGCATCATCAAGATTACAAATAGATATTAAGGGGATTGAGGACAATATTCTCTTATTGCCCAATCATGAATATAGATTAGTGCTGCATGTTTCATCGGTAAACTTTGAACTGAAGAGTGAAGATGAGCAAGATGCCCTTATTGAAACCTATCAGAGTTTTCTAAATTCTTTAGCTGGCGACTTGCAAATTATAGTCAGAGTTCGAGAGCTTGATATAGATGAATATGTGCAAAATCTTGAGAGTCGATTGTCCAGTGAGACAGAAAAAATCTATGTGTCTCAAATCAATAACTACACTGCATTCGTTAAAAGTTTAATTAAATCTAATCGCATCTTATCTCGGCAATTCTATGTCGTAGTTAGCTATAGAGGAGATAAGAAACAAGAATTTGATATCGCAAAAGAGCAAATAGGAATCAGAGCCGATATTATTGCCAAAGGACTCATGAGACTAGGAATTCAGTCTAAGTCTCTAAGTGGACTAGAACTTGTCGATATGTTTTATAGCTTCTATAGTCCGCGGCAAGCTAAAAGTCAGCCCTTAAGTACCGATGGATTATTCAATCTCGAGTCAACATTTCTAAGTAAGGAGTCGATATGAGGACACTAAAAGAATATCGTAGAAAAAAGTTTGAAGAAAAAGATTCATTGAAACTTCATTTTGGTGAGCAGGATCAAGTAGACTTGTTTTCCTATTCAGGACTTGAAGAGCATCCAAGCTATCTTGTTATTGATGATAGCTATATCAGAACTCTCTTTATTTCTGGCTATCCTTTTGTTGCAAGCTCCGGCTGGTTAGATAGTTTAATAAACTTCAATCATGACGTAGATATCTCATACCACATTACTGAGGTTGATGCGCTCAGTGCACTTCCAAAACTTAATCGTAAAATAACTGAACTTGAATCTACTAAAAGAGCCATGATTAGATCTGGACGAATTATTGGTTCTGAAATAACTGATCCGCTTGAGTCTGCTATTGAGCTTCGCGATAAAATACAACGCGGTCAGGAAAAGCTTTTTCAAATGAGTATCTATATCTGTCTGAGAGCGGATAGTTTATCAGAGCTCGATAAGCTAACACAGCTTCTTGAAAATACCTTATCAGCGCGATTGTTTTATTCCAAGGTAGCTCGTTACCAACAAATTGAAGGTTTGCAGTCTATACTTCCACGCAGCCAAGATCAACTAAATCAAAGACGTAATCTAGATAGTAGCTCAGCGGCTCTAGCTTTTCCATTTATGTCGAGTGAGTTAGTTCAAGAATCAGGAATACTCTATGGCATCAATAAGTCGAGTAGTTCACTGGTAATACTGGATAGATTCTCGCTTCATAACGCCAACAGCATAGTCTTCGCACAAAGTGGAAGTGGTAAAAGTTACGCCACAAAAGTTGAGATTCTGCGGCAACTTATGCAAGGCGTCAAAGTTATAGTGATTGATCCAGAGCGTGAGTATAAGAAGCTAACTGAATCGGTGAGCGGAACCTACATAAAACTTTCTTCAACCAGTAGCGAAAAGATTAATCCATTTGATCTAAGCACTTCTTCTCATGCAACTCATGATCTATCCGAACATGTACAAGACTTAACAGAAATAATATCTTTAATGGTCGAGGGATTAACCGGTCATGAGAAAGCGGCGGTAGATAAAGCGATACTCTCGATTTACAAAAAATCTAATACTCCATTACTTCAAGATTTGTACAAGGAACTAAAGAAACTTCGTCAAACAAAGTTATGCGAGCGACTTGAAAAATATATTACAGGATCGTTGTCGCATGTCTTTAATGAGCAGACTAATATAGATCTGTCTAATCGCTTAGTTATATTTGATATCAAGGATTTACCTGAGTCACTGCGCCAAATCATGATGATGATAATCTCAAACTTTGTATCGAATCAGGTTAAAGCCTCACTTGAAAAACGGTTACTTATAATCGATGAAGGTTGGATGTTACTGCAGCACGAAGAGAGTGCCCGCTTTGTCGCTGGGCTTGTTCGTAGAGCTAGAAAGTACTACCTTGGTGTTTCTATAATCTCCCAACAAGCTAATGACTTTTTGAAAAATGAATACGGACGAGCGATTGCCTCTCAAAGTAGTCTTAGAATTCTAATGCGCCAAGACACTACGACAATTAAAGGAGTAGTTAGTGAGTTTAACTTAAGTGAATATGAACAGAGTTTTCTACTAACCTGTGAGCGTGGTGATGCACTAATCATTGCCGATCAAAATCATGTTGCAGTTAGAGTTGTCGCCTCAGAACGAGAACATCCACTTATTACGACTAATCCTAATGAATATATGGAAGGTGGAAGCTAGACATGAATCCAATACTACTAGTGGGCACTAGGGTTTCTTTAAGAAAGCATATGTTTCTTATAGCCTGCATCCTACTATTTCTAGTATTTATGCCAATGGTAGCTGTCTTTGCAATTGTCAGCCCAACATCGCTTTACACTAATCCAACTGGTTTTTATACAGGAGATGGCAATCCGCAGGATCTATATGCATGGGGTAATTGTACTTACTGGGCATCACTACTGCGTATCCAAAATGGTGATCCTGTTCCAAATACGTGGGGTAATGCTAATACTTGGGGAATCAATGCCAAAAAAGATGGCTGGCTTGTAGATGACATCCCGAGCTTCGGTGCAGTTATGGTTTCTACTGCAGGGCCACTTGGGCATGTGGCATTCGTTGAATCAGTCGATCCAATAACTGGAGCTTGGACAATAAGTGAGATGAATGCACTAGGACTTAATATGACTAACACAAGAACGCTTAGTGCTTCAGTTTTACCTTCATATAGTTTCATTCATGATCAGATAAGTTTAGGAAGTAAGCCATGAGCAAACTTACATTCTTAAAACTAATTCCACCAACCCTTAATAGCACGCCGGTATATTCAACTAACCAATTATTTACAGTACTTGGAGATTTGGCCGGAAGTAGCCAGTTGTCTTTTGAAATTATGAGCACCTATAGCACTGGGATTAGTTTTATTGTTGGCTTTGAGAGTCACCTGCAGGCATCCATTGAGCAAGCCATCCGTTCATATTTGCCAGGAACTACCATTGAACCAACGGTCGATTACATGAGCTCGCTTGAGCTAGAAAAGACTAGTCTTGTTTACTTTGGTCAAAATAAACACTACGCCTATCCGCTAAAACGAATTGATGAGATTGATGAAGTTGATCCGATGACTTATCTGACTGGAGCTATGACAAAACTTGGTCCAAGTGAGCTCATAGCTTTTCAATTAGTTGTGAGTGGTCACGTACCAAAAGATATTCATAAAATTCACCATGCGGTTATAAGAAGTGAGCATGTAGATAATTTGCTTAGTAGTAGTGGTAGTTCTAATTCTACTAGAATCCTAGGTGGACTTAGTAAAGCGTCATTAAAACTAACTGATCTTGTGACGCTTGCCTATCATGGAGATACAAAACAGTACTTAAACTCTTCGCTTAAAGATGCTGGCGAAAATAAGAAAATACAAAACGAATCTATGCCAAGTAGGCGGATAAGTAGTTTTGAGGAAGAAAGAATTAAAAGTATTGAGAAAAAGATTCTTGAGCCATTATTTTTAGTTTCTGTTCGAGCCTTAGTAGTATCGAGTGATGAGGAAATTAGACACAACAGGCTAGGCAGAATAACTGCAGCTTTAAAGTCATATACCAGTCGTCATTACCAAACACTAAAAGTCATAGATAAACCCATGAGTAAAATACTGTCCGAGTTTAAACTGCGTGCGCTATCTAAACCGATGATATTGTCTGTTAATGAGCTTAGTAACTTTTATCACTTTCCAAACTATTCATCAGGTACTGCTGAGAATGTCGATAGTGTACTAAGTAAACTACTTCCGGCACCACTATCCTTAAAACAAAATAGAGATATTGATGTCTACTTAGGAGAAAATCACTATCAAGGAATAACCACTCCTATTGGACTAACAGCTAAAGAACGCGAAAAACATGTCTATATTTTAGGTGGGACTGGTAACGGAAAAACAACGATGCTCGAATATGCAATCATGCAGGATATAGAAAATGGTAAGGGACTTGCTGTTATTGATCCGCATGGAGACTTAGCTGAAAGTATTCTTTCTCGAATTCCAGAACATAGACTAAAAGATGTTATTTATCTTAACCCAGATGACTTGGATCATCCAATCGGAATTAATTTACTTGAAATAGATAGAACACTAACTGGAAATGATCTTCTTCGGGAAAAGGATTTAATAACTGAATCGGTTATATCAGTAATGAGAAAGATATTCTCAAGCGATGATAGTGGTGGGCATAGAGTTGAGTATATTCTACGCAACTGTATTCAAACTGCACTAACAATTGAAGGTGCTACTTTATTTACTATCTTTGATCTTCTTAATGATCCAAAATATAGAAGAAAAGTTGTAAAAGCTCTCGAAGACGATAATCTAAAGCATTTCTGGCAAAATGAGATTGGTAAAGCTGGTAGCTACCAGAAAGTTAAAATGTCGGCGGGTATAACATCTAAAATTGGTAGATTTCTATTCTCAGCTAGCGCTAAAAAAATTCTTGAACAGGAAAAATCGACAATAGATTTTATGGAAATAATAAATGAAGGAAAGATACTAATATGTAACTTTTCTAAAGGACTACTTGGCGAGGATACATCAACTTTATTTGGAACAGCCATTCTATCTAAGCTTCAAGTAGCATCACTTAGACGTGCACGAATAAACCAAAAAGATAGAAGACCATTCTATTTATATGTTGATGAGTTTCAAAATTTCGCAACAACAAGCTTTGTGCAGATGTTAAGTGAAGCGAGAAAGTATAAATTATTTCTTACTATGGCAGAGCAATCTACATCACAACAGGAACACAAACGTCTAGTAGATATAATACTTGCCAACGTAGGAACTATAATTTGTTTTAGAACAGGAAGTCCTGCTGATGAAGACTATATATTGCCCTTATTTAAACCTTTTATTTCTAGAGGAGATATATCTAATCTTCCGGCTTATACATTCTATGCAAAATTAGCTTCCTTAGATGTGCAGGAGCCTATGTCGGGAAATACAATTATTATTAATGATTTTAATCACAGTATCTAGCCATTTACAGACGAATAAATTTCTTCGAAAATTTTTTCTGCAATAGTCTCTTTAAGTGCTACATCCTCGTCAAGCTTTTTGTAGAAGTCTGCTCTTTCGCGGAACATCTTCATAAGTTCATCCTGCATGACCTCATTAAAATGTTCGCGTGCAGCTCCTTTAGGGTTGTTGCTTATTGCACTCTTGACATCTGTACGTTCACGGATACGTGATACTAAAAGCATTCCGTCATCTTCCATTCCTTCGGGTAGACCAAATTGCTCGTTTATGCTCTTCACTATAAGGGATAATCTTTCTAGTTCTTCTAGCGGTTTACCAGAGCGAGAATTGCTAGACATTGGGTCTAATTCTGATTCTGTATCAACAAGTCCTATGGCGGCCTTCTTGGCCTTAGAAATGGCTATTGAACTTAGGTCGATGTAATCGAGTAGTTCAGTAGGTAATGGATCCTTGATTCGTGGTAGTTTTTTAACAAGGTTCCGTAAGTATTCATAGAATTGTTCGAGTTTCGCATCTCCGAAATCAAATAACTGTGCAATAAATGCATACTTGTGAACAAAATCTATGGATTTATCAATGAACTCTGTCTTATCGTCATCTTCTAGCTCTGACCATGCTTGAACCGCTTCATCCAGAAGGCCGGCTACTACAGCTTGATTATTCTGATCATTTGAAAGTAGAAGATGGTAGTGTTGCTCAACCTGCTCTTGGCCAAAAATACCGAATGTTAAAATGTCTCTCTTGAGATCATATAGAATATTTGGATCAGTAGACGTAGATAGAATAGTGCTTGTAAAGTAAGGCTGAAAATCTTTCTGTACATCTTCTGCATCATTGACGAAGTCAAGAATAAATACGTTATCCTTCACCTTACCCATGGTCCGATTGAGTCTACTCAGTGTTTGGACGGTTGCTACGCCCCCGAGTTTCTTATCTACATACATAACTGCTAGTTTAGGCTGGTCAAACCCAGTTTGGTATTTGTTTGCAACAATCAAGAATTTATAATCGTCACTATCAAATTTATCAACGGTCTCTGAATCCGAAAAACCATTCATGCCGGCTTCGCTATATTCAATGCCGCCACGACTTGAGTCTACGACTGTTCCGGAAAATGCAACGATAGCTTTCTCAGAATAGCCCTGACGTGCCAAGTAGTCGCTAACGGCTAGATAGTAACGGACGGCATGTAATCGTGACTTTGTCACAATCATCGCTTTAGCTTTGCCGTCAATTTGGCGTTCAATTTGTGAGCGGAAATGCTCAACCATAAGCTCAGCTTTTTTTTCGATACCGTGTTCATGTAAATCGGCATAATTTATAGCTATTCGGTATGCCTTCTTCTTTTCAAACTCAGGGTCGATATCTTTTGCTCGTTGAGCTAATTCGAAGTACATCTTATGCGTCGTGTAGTTTTTTAATACGTCCAATATGAAGCCTTCTTCAACTGCTTGCTTCATGCTGTAGAGGCTGAATGGGTAATATCGACCGTCTGGACCTTTTTGCCCGAATAATTCAAGCGTCTTTTCTTTTGGAGTTGCAGTAAATGCAAAGAAGCTAACGTGATGTAAATGACCGCGTGCTGATTGTGCTTCTAGTGCAAATTTCGTTTCAGGATCAATTTCTTGATTAGCTTCGTCTTCGATCTCGGCATCTTCTAACTTACTAAGTGTTTGTTTTAGTGCCCTTGTGCTTTCTCCACTTTGGCTACTATGGGCTTCGTCGACGATCACTGCGAAGGTATTGCCAGATAGTTGGCTCATGTCTTCGACAATCACCGGGAACTTTTGAAGTGTGGTGACGATAATTTTAGTTTTATCTTGTAGTGCAGTGCGTAGCTCGCTAGACGTTTTGACACCCTTTACGACATCCCGTTGTTGCTCGAATTGGCTAACTATATCGCGAAGCTGCTTATCCAGCACGCGACGATCTGTAATGATTATTATTTTATCGAATACTTTACGGTCGTCGGCATTATGTAGGTCACTGAGGTTATGTGCGGTCCACGCAATAGAGTTTGACTTCCCGGAACCTGCGCTATGTTGAATAAGGTAGTTTTTACCAGCACCATTGTCGCGAGCATCAGCAATGAGTTTTCGGACAACATCTCTCTGATGATATCGTGGAAATAGAAGCATTTCTCTCTTGGAAATACGTCCGGTTTTTGGGTCCTTATTTTTTACTATTGATAAGTGCATAAAGCGAGCAATCAGTTCAGTTAAGCTATCCTTTGTAAATACATCCTCCCATAAGTAGTAGGTCGCAAACTTATCATCAACAGGTGAGTTACCAGCACCATTGTTGTCACCACGGTTAAATGGCAAGAAGTAAGTTTTCATACCGTCAATTTTAGTGGTCATGTACGCTAGGTTATTGTCTAATGCAAAATGAACGAGTGTCCGTTTAAAACTGAAAAGCTTATCATTTGCTTGGCGGTCTGTTTTGTATTGATACATCGCGTGCTGGACTGTCTGTCCTGTGAGCTGATTTTTTAACTCTAGTGTGATTATAGGAATACCATTTAGTAGCAAAACCATATCAACCGAACGCTCATCACTAGGGGAAAAATATATCTGTCGCATAACGCTAAATTTATTTGCTTTATATAGCTTTTCTGCTTCTGGATTGTATGAGCTGTTTGGCCTTCGGTTCATGAGATCAATATGAACACCACGGTCTGTAACGCCGTTTCGTAGTACTTCCAGTGCACCTATTTGTGATAGTTCTTGGTCTAAGCGTTTTGCGAAACTATCGAGGGCTTGGTCACCATAGATTTCATGTAAACGAGACCATTCGTTGGGTTGAGTTTGTTCTATGAAGCTTGCAAGCATATCAAGGTCTAGGGCCAAAGTTTTGTCATAGTCTTTGTCTTTCACTGGGCGCAGTGATTCATCAGCACCACGCAAAATAAAGCTGTTCTTTTCAACGAGATAATTTGTTATGTATTGTTCAAAGTTGGTTTCTTTTAGATTTATCATTTCTTCTGTGCCGCCTTCCGTATTTTTTTCATACTATAGGATTCTTTATTAATTTCAAATTCGCCATCTGAAGCTTTCTTATTTAGTATGTCGACTACTTCTTGTGAATACTTCTTATAGCCATCGCCTATATTAAAAATATGCATATACTCGTCTGTCTGAAGGCCGTAGACTTTCACTAACGCTAGTGCATTGGGACCAGCGGAGCCCTCAGGCGTAAAACCTAATTGAATACCAACAGCCTTAATCGTTAAAGGATATTTAATGTCAGGATCAATTATTTTTTCAATGATCCTTGCAGAACCGGCATTAACAGAACCAACAATTCTTAAGGTCGGAGCGCCCTTTTTCTCATTAAACTCTCCCTCCTTTATAAACTTTATGTCTTTCATTATATTTTCATCAATTATTACCGTGCCGCCTGGTGCGGTTACGATGCCATCATTTAGACTTAGAATTGCTGCGTTTTCAATACCAATCCTCGTTGCGTTATTAAAAAATGCCATCCAACGATCGGACTCTTTGCGTTTTTGTTCCGATAACATCTGCTGTAAATTTGTTGAATTTACAGCCTCACTTCGTGCGCCATTACGAAAGTAAACGGTCCCGTCTTTCAATTCCTTACCAGAATTTTTAATGCAAATAACGGGCCTAACGGACGCAGGCCTTGTATAAATCCAGCCGAGCTTTTTACCATCATAGTCTATTGTCTCGAATTCATAATCAACTCCGGTCGAAAAATATGATTTTATATACTCGGAAATTTTTTCTGATGTTAAATCATCAAATGAAGCACCGCTCAGACCAATTATTGTTCGCGGCTTGTCTTTCACGCCAAAAAGCAAATATCCACCTTGGTTATTCGCAAAAGCAACCATCGTTTTAGTATATTCAGCGGCATTAGCCCAATTAAACGATTGCTTGAAGTCAAGCTTTGCCGATTCTCTAGATTTGACGTAGCCCCTATCATCAATTTGAAGAATAGTCTTTGATACGTAGTCCCTTATTAACTTCAGGTCATTAGCGGTCTGGTTCATACTTTGACCTTCCCGGTAACAACATTCGAAATTAAGCTAATGCGGCGTTCTTTAAGAAGGTCTATTTGGGTTTGGCATTTTTGTTTAAGTTCGTCAAATTTAGCCAACTCTAAATGTATGGTCTTTATGATTTCGCGCTGTTCATTACGATCCGGTAAGGACACTTTACAATTTTTAAATTCTTCGGGCACAACGCGCTTTAAACCTCCGGTTCCTCGCATGCCACCAGCTAAATAATTATTAATTTCAGATGTCTGCGTCAGCCAATAGAGATACTCAGGCTCAACCTTGCTATTTGGGCGGAGTACGAATAGCTCAGTAGTTCCAAAGCCGACTTCACTCGATACCTCAGTGATGTGGGCGCCTTTATAATTTTCAAAACAGGGGGTTACCTTAGCCATAACAACATCATTATTCTGGAAAATTGAATATCCTGTTTTGACTTCTATGTATCTGCGAGTTTGGCTGTGGTCTATAGAACCATCTTCTCCAATACTCTCCATTGGGTAAAAACTAACAACATCATCAGGCTGAAAATCTACTTTTGTTTGTGGATTGAATTTACAAATATCCCGGAATCTCTCCTCAGTCATACCGCACTTTTCTCCCATGACGGAATCACTTATAGTGTTTCGACGTTTTTCTGAAAGTAGTAAAAGCAAGCGTTCTTGTTTGAATACCATATTGTCAATTTTCGCAGTTTCCTCATCAAGATAATTTGCGATACGTTCTTGTACTTCGTTACTTGGTAAAATAACAGGGATTTCAAGTAATTCCTTTGAGCTTAAATTAGCCCGTACGCCTTCACCGGCGATATTGTTAAATACATAAGTTAAATAGAGGGAATAATAATAATAATAAAAGTACTTTGCGCACACTGAAATCCGAGGGCTTAGTCTAATGTAAGCTGGGCTCATTATGCCGCGCATGGGTACAAGGCCTACGCGACTTGTTTTTTTATTTTCGAGGTCAATCAGTTTAAACACCAAATCATTTGTTTCGAAAATTTGATAAGATTCCAGACTTTTAGGATTAAGACCAATAGCATCGCCATCCTCACGTTCAATCACGCCCTTGAGAGTAAGAGCTAGTCTTTGTGGCTCCAATAAACCTTTATTTGTTTGCTTCTTATTACCGTATACAAACTTACCACGAAGTTGCTTCCAATCACTAGGAATCTTACCTATCCATGCAACACCAGACATCCTCGTAGCCTGATAGGATTGCATTACTCAGTTACCTCATTTAGTAGGGTAAGTATCTCTTTTGTGACTTTTTGCAGGTCATAGTCAATTTCGTCAAGATTGCGAGGTGTTTCATATTCGTAGAAATAACGACTAAAAGGTATCTCGTAACCGATTCTATCCTTTTTGCGATCTAGTTTTGCGTTTGGTATGTGAGGCAGGATCTCGCGTCTGAAATATTCGTTAATGTCTTCCGTAAGAGGTACATTCTCAGTGTCTTTCTCTTTATCCCAAGTCACAGTAACCTGCGTGTATCCAAAGTCTTCGTTATTAAAAATTTTACTTCGTTTTGTCTGGTGGAAGTTTTCGTATAAGTCATAAATTTCATTGATGTCATCAAGCGTAAGCTCTTTATTTTTATCGCCTAGATTTTTGCGAAGTTTATGGAATATTTCGCTAGCATTAATAAGTTGTACTTTTCCTTTGCGTTCATCCGCCTTGCGGTTTGTGATAACCCAGACGTAGGTAGTAATTCCAGTGTTGTAGAACATGTTTGTTGGCAAGGCGATGATAGCCTCAAGATAATCATTTTCTAGCAACCATTTACGGATATTGCTCGGACCACTTCCAGCTGCGCCAGTAAATAGTGGGGAGCCGTTATGAACTACTGCTACGCGACCGCCGCCTTCGTACTTTGGACGCATTTTGCTAATCATGTGCTGCAAAAATAGCATCTGGCCGTCACTAACTGCAGGCGTTCCAGCCGGGAAGCGCCCAGCATCGCCACGAGCGGCTTCAGCCTCTACGGCGTCTCTGTCTTTTTTCCAGTCCACTCCGTATGGAGGATTGGCTATTACGTAGTCAAATGTCTTGTCGAAGAATTGGTCATTACTAAGGGTGCTGTCCTCGGCATGTTCACCGCTACCACCTTTAATGCGGTTAGCGTCTTCGCCCTTAATGAGAATGTCTGACTTGGCGATAGCAAAGGTCTGAGGATTTAGCTCTTGGCCATATAGGTAAACCTCGGCGTCTGGATTGATTTTGTTTTGAATGTATTCTTTGCCAATAGTTAACATACCACCGGTACCACAAGCTGGGTCATACATTTCAATAATCTTACTTTCACCCTTGATTCGATCGGCATCGGGCTCAAGTAACAAACGGACCATCAGACGGATAACCTCGCGCGGGGTATAGTGCTCTCCGGCAGTTTCGTTGGATTGCTCATTAAACTTTCGGATAAGTTCTTCGAAAATGTAGCCCATATCGTGGTTGTTTACTACTTCAGGACGGAGGTCGACCTTATCTAGCTCTTTAAGAACTAGGTGTAGCATCTTGCCGCTCTTGAGCTTATTTAATTGTTTCTGAAACTCAAACTTTGTTACGATATCGCGCACATTAGAGCTAAAGCCGTCAAGATAGTTGATGAAGTTGGCATAAATACCTTCCGAATCGTCCAGTAGTTTTTCGAAGTCATACGGACTCGTATTGTAGAATTTGTAGCCAGCTTCTTTCTCTAAAAAAAGCGACAAAGAATCGTCGCTCATAGTGCCGTGCATTTGATTATAAGTGCGCAATACGTTTTGTTTAGTTTTTGCAAGGACGTTATCGAGCCGTTTCAAAACCACTAGTGGCAGTATCACATCTTGATATTCATGCTGTTTCCAGCCTCCGCGGAGAATATCTGCCACATTCCAAATTAAGCTCGCCTGATTTTTTGGGTTTTCATTCATCTCCATATTATATAACTTCTCTGTTAAATATAGAAATTATGCATCGAAAATATGAGAGGTATATACTGATAATTAATAAGATATATTTATATGGCAAATTACTAAGCAGTAACTATTCTGTTCAATAAACCACTTTCGAGTAATTTCAGATTCAATATAATATCGTTGTTATCAAATGTTTCTCTTAGTGGGTGTGTTGTAGTGTGCCACCCTAGACCATCAGTAATCCAAATGAAGGTAAATTTGTTATCTAGCTTATCCTGAAGATTTCTATATTCACCGGCTGTCGATTTCAACTTGGATCCACCGCCACCATAATAGTTGGTCTCTATAAGGTATATCTTTTCATTGTGTTTTATAACAAAGTCATAGCGACGTGACGATTTGTCTACCGGTACGTCAACACCAAATTCTTGTTTTATCTTTTGAGCATTTGCTTCTTTAAGATAAGTGCTGCCCGTATCTTTTGATACTTTACGGACAAAAGCTTCAACAATGTTTTCCATTGAATGGCCACTTCGGTTTTTTCTTCCATTACTATCGAGTCCTGCTTCAACTCCCGTCATGTAATCGACTAAGTTTTTAATAGATTTATTAATAAATAGATTTTTAATTCCAGTCTTTGTTATGAACTCTAAATATTTTTTAGCATCATCATCTGTTATTACTTTTTTAGTGAAATCAAATTCCTCATAAGTTATTTGTTGGTTTTCATAAGAAGCGATTATTTTAAATTTTTTGGTGTTCTTTCCATCCCTAACTGCTAGTGCTGGCAGGGTTCCAACAATCTTTGGATGTTCTGTTATTAGCTTGATAAACTCCTCGTCGAAATTATCCTTGCCAATTAGATAGTTTAATATATTGAGGTTAACTTCAATAGTTCTAACATTTTCAATAACCTTGTCCCAATTAACAAAGTAAGACCATAGGGTAATACTTGGCTTCAGATTAGATATTAAATAATCGAAGACTTGATCCTCGTTCTTTAGTCCTAATTCGGTATATGCTTCAAGCCATCTCATTCTGTAATGTATTATACCTCTTTTTAGATAAATTAAGGTATTCCTGGTTATTGTCTATACCTATGAAGCTTCTTTTGAGTCTAGCGGCAGCTATGCCTGTAGTAGAGCTACCAGTGAAGGGATCTAGGATAACATCTCCTTCACTAGTGCTCGCTCGAATGAGTCTATCTAGGAGGGCAATTGGTTTTTGAGTTGGATGTTTACCTTCTAACTTCTCATTTTTACTGGGTGTAGCTATAGACCACACACTTCTCATTTGTTTATCTTCATTTTTGAAATGGTCATTCTCCCATTTACTAAATTTCATATCTTTATAGTTAAAGGGGTGTTTTGTCTTGCTGTCCTTACCGGCCCAAATTAATGTCTCGTGACTAGCAGTAAAATATCGACAACTGATGTTTGGTGCTCCGTTTGGTTTGAACCATGTAATTTCATTAAGAATTTTGTATCCATGTTTTTGTAAAGAATGCCCGCATAGATAAATAGAATGATAAGTACCACTTATCCAGATAGTTCCATTTGGCTTAAGTAACCTTTTTGCAGCCTTAATCCATGCATCTTGGAACTTAAAGTCTTCGTCCACTCCTTTACTAACGTCCCACTCTCCTTTATTAACCGACACCATTTCGCCACTATGTACGGTTATTCCGTTATTCGAAAGCAAATAAGGAGGATCGGCAAATATCATATCGATAGACATCGGCTTCATTTTTTTCATTAGAGAAATACTATCGCCTAACAACAATTGAAAATTTTTATCCTTAAAATATGTTTCATTTTTTAGCATAATTAGTGACTAAGACTTCTTTTACTTTTCCACGTTTTTTACCGTTTGAATTTATTGAACGAGATGCGTAAATCTTATTAATAGTGAATTCTTTATATAGTTCATTTATAAGGGGGGTATCTGAGTTACTTAGCATTACATAACAGCCTTTGTCGGAAAGTTTCTTGAATGTATCTCGTAATTTTTCTTGATCTCGAGAAGTAAATCCGCCCGCCTGATATGTAGTGAAGCTCGAGGTTGTATTCAATGGGTCGTATGGGGGATCGAAATAGATAAGATCGCCTTTTTTTGCGGATTTTATAGCATCTTCATAAGACGATTGTGTGATGGTTGTTTTCTTAAGATGCTCACTAACTAATCTCAAGTTTTTTTCATCACATATTGTTGGTGATTCATGCTTTCCGAAAGGGATGTTATATTCGCCTTTAGAGTTTTCTCGGTACATTCCATTAAAACAAGTTTTGTTAATAAAGATTAGGAGAATCGTTTTATTAAAATCATCATTTTGTAACTGATTGAAAAGCTTTCGTTTAGACAGGTAGAATTCTTTTTTAGTCTCAAGACTATTTAATTGAATATATTCATTTTCAATTAATCTTAATGCACTTATAACATCATCTAATCTATCTTTAATGTTTATATAAGCATTTATCAATACTTCATTTAAATCATTGATATATGCTTTCGAGGGATTGACAGTGAAGTAAAGGGCACCTCCACCAACAAAAGGCTCATAATAATTATTAAATTCATCCGGAAAATAACTTATTAAAATTGGTACTAATTTAGATTTACCACCAACCCATTTAACAAATGGTCTAGCAACCTTTTGATCAGTATTTTTCTTAACCCCATTCATATCAATATATGATAGCGTGTTTTTGAATAACTATCTATCATAGATGTGCCGGCAAACACGCTCTTAGATGATCTTAATTTAAGAGATTATCTGATGCTGTTAATCATTGAACTAAATTTAGCGGACCAGTTATGTTTGATGAAAATGGAAGATTGGGTACTTGCAATAAATGTACATAATAGTTGTTATCACCGACATAATATACCCATTGCCCTTGACCAATATTATCGCAAACATAACCTGAACTCCTAGAGGTATCCTTAGTATAAACTGACAGAATTGAGTTACCCCTAATTAATGTAGAATTTTTATCAAATTTTAAAAATGGGCTATTACTAAGTATTAGACTTGGATTAACAAGTGTT
>Ga0207958_1000213_pt1 | contig 20090 bp, 16 predicted proteins | sample CryBogCBH27Jul07_FD_184606 | JGI IMG/M metagenome (GOLD analysis project Ga0207958, IMG submission 184606) | Freshwater microbial communities from Crystal Bog, Wisconsin, USA - CBH27Jul07 (SPAdes) (version 2) | ecosystem: Environmental > Aquatic > Freshwater > Lake | place: Crystal Bog... | reverse complement strand
TCGAGAGGAATGAATCGCCTGTAGTCTGGGCAACCCCCACCTGAACCAGCTGAAAACTCGCCGATGTCAGGATTGCCTTGTCATAAAGCATGAGACCGCACTCTATGATGGCAAAAACCATCACCAGCAGAACAGGCGTCACAATCGCCACCTCAACGATGGCAAAGCCCTGCATTGGCTTAAACGCGTTTTTTCTCTGCATTACTCATCTCATGGATCACCTGGGACACGACCCTCGGGGTTGATCGCCATCTTGCGAAAGCCGTTAGTAAATCTCCAATTTTGATTTCTTATTTCTCTTATTCAGCGCGTCAATTCAATCCCACAAGCAGATCACAACAATATGATTTGTATGATTTTTTTAGGCATGCCCCACCCTGAGACAGCAACTTTCAGCTAGTTGATCAAAGTCGAACAGACAGCGTTCAATAGCCATTCGTCCTCACCTATACCAGGAGGGGTTCTGACATTGATCGTATGGATTGGGTGAGGATGTCTGTCCTTTCGTTATTTTTTCTGGAACCTTTGACCAAGATTTTCCTCCCCGAGGAACGTCTCTACTGGAACTATGTCTTGATGGCCTATGCCCTGGGCGCCTTCCTGATATGGATCGTTCGGCGGGAAACGCACTCGATCAAAGAGACGCTGAAATACCTATTCCCAATCGCTGTTTGGTTACGGCGGGGGACTCTCCATGATCTGGGCTTCAACTATCTCACTCTGGCCCTGCAATACAGCCTTATGGGTTGGATAACGGCCACACTGGGATCTTCGGTGGCCATGGGGATTTCTGGTTTATCCGGGGGGATTGGTGGCGATTTTTTTCCTCTCGAGATTGATAGCGAGTGGTCCAAGGGTCTGGTCACGCTCATCATGACAATAGCTCTAGACCTCTCCCTCTATTTCTCGCATTGGCTTCTCCACCGAGTTCCTTTTTTGTGGCCATTCCATGCTGTTCATCATTCGGCAGAAGGACTCACACCTCTGACCGCTTACCGCCAACATCCGGTTGACATGCTCTTGAACGCATTCGTCAGCGCCTTGTTGATTGGTTCCACGCTGGGACTATTGAGAATCATCCTAGGCCCCCAAGTTCAGAGCATCGGCATCAATGGTCAAACGGTCGTGATCCTCATCTTCTATCTTCTGGGGTATCACTTGAGGCACTCGCACATCTGGCTGGATTACGGCTCGAAGGTCAGCCGAATCCTGATCAGTCCAGCCCAACATCAGATTCATCACAGCATCGAAGCTCGACATCACGATCGGAATTTTGGCTACATGTTGGCCCTGTGGGATGACCTCTTTGGAACGCTTTATGTCCCCTCGAAACGAGAGCACCTAACCTTTGGCATTGAAAAATCCTTCTTGGGGCCTCCACACACGTTCTTCGGACTCATCTTCAATCCCTTTAAGGAAGCCGCGCAGCAGTTCAAGGGCCCTTGGGCTCTGCTCACAATGACCCTGGTGAGCGGAATAGCCCTGATGCTTCCTCATTCGCCAATCACGAGGCAACTTCCTGAAACAAGTCGCCCGACGTTGGAGCTCTCGGAACTAACATCTCCTGAAGTCGGAGGGCTTGTTCATGATGGCTTCTTGACCATCATTGTTCCAACGGGAGGGACAGAGCAGAACGGGCCGCACCTTACCCTTGGCAAGCACAACGTCATCGTTCGCCACAATGCCATCGAAATCGCTCATCGATTGGGCCATACGCTGGTTGCCCCCGTCATGGCCTACGTTCCTGAGGGTGATATCGCAACAAAGGAAGGCCACATGGCTCATCCTGGAACTCTTTCCATTCGGTCTGAGATTTTCCAAGCACTCCTTTGGGATACAGCTTCCAGCCTGAAGGCACATGGCTTTCGCCGAATCATCTTTCTTGGTGATAGTGGTGGAAACCAGCGGGATCAGGAAAAGATCGCAAAGGAACTCTCTTCAGTCTGGCAAGAAGACGGCGTTCAAGTTCTAGCCCTCTCCGAGTACTACCTCATGAACCATCAATTGGATTACCTCCAGTCACTGGGATATGACACAGCCAGCATCGGCCTCCATGCAGGCATGAGGGAAACCTCCGAATTACTTTTTATCGATCCCAGCAATGTCAGGGTGCCGCTTCTTGCAGATCATCGATCCCATGCAAGCGAAGGAAGCGACGGCAATCCTCTTCTAGCTAACTCTGACCTTGGGCATGCACTGACCGAACTGAAGATTGAATCCGCCATGCTGGCGCTGAAAAAAAACCATTCTGAAACGGGCCTTGCAGGACAGGCCATTCCATAACGAGATCACATGATGAACACGATGCACCCCTCCATTTTTTTTGACAGCAGTCAATTCGCCATTGGTATCGTCAAGGCAGTCAGTGGCAACTCCGCCGTCTGCGAACTCGATGGCCACATCATCAATCTTCTCAAGGAACACGAGGACGCCTCTATTGCCCGATGCGGAGCGCCCGGCAGCATTCTTTCCATTGAGGTTGAGGGTAAATGTCTTCTGGCAAACCTCAGAGAAATCGGACTGAACGTGGCCGACGAACTTCTTCTGACCGCAACCATTGATTTTTTAGGCGAAGGGGACAACGAGGAAGAGGCGGTTACCAAATTCCGGCGCGGAGTCGAACGCTACCCAAGGCCCGGTGACAGAGTCTTCGGAGTTCCAGCCAAACGGCTCGAAGCAGCATTTTCCTCAAATGACCGTCCACACATTGAAATCGGCACGATCTACCCGACGAAAAATACCCGCGCCTCTCTGCTCATAGATCCTATGCTGAGCATGCACTTTGCGGTTCTGGGCTCGACAGGTACCGGCAAATCAACGACCGTAGCCCTCATTCTTCACAACCTGATTCGCCACTCCCCAGACGCGCACATAGTCATCATCGATCCCCACGGGGAATACACAAAAGCCTTCCCTGATACCGGGATCGGCTTAAACGTCGATAACATTCGCATCCCTTATTGGCTAATGAATTTTGAGGAGCACTGCCAGGTTTTCATCCACGCCGAAGGACTGGAGCGAGAAGTAAACCGGGATGTTCTGGCCAAATGTCTGTTGATAGCCCGATCCAAAAGCAATTTGGCCCTCAGCCTTGGGGCAATCACCGTCGATAGCCCCCTTCACTACCAATTCACCGATCTTCTTGACGCTCTCAATCAGGAAATGGGCCGTCTCGAAAAGGCATCCCTGGTTCCGCACTACAACCGACTCAAAATCGCGATTGAGGAGTCTCTTCGGGATCCACGCTTCAACTTCATCTTCGATCGAACGCTTGCCGCTGCATCGATGGAGGAGTTCTTGGCACGTATCTTCCGCCTTCCCGCCATGGGTCGACCGCTTTCTATCGTCGATTTATCGGGGATGCCTTCCGAAATCATTCACACAGTCGTAGGCCTAATTGCCCGAATCACCTTGGACTTTGCCATCTGGGCTCGAGATGAATCGATGCATCCGATACTTCTTGTATGCGAGGAGGCCCAGCGCTATCTCTCCTCAAATGCCGGAGCCCAAAACGAAACCGTTCGAAATGCACTTGAACGTATTGCAAAAGAAGGACGAAAGTATGGTGTCGCCCTAGGATTGGTCACACAAAGACCCAGTGAACTTTCAGAAACCGCTCTTTCCCAGTGTGGGACCTACATCACGCTTAGACTGAACAATGAAAATGATCAGGAACGTATTCGCCAGACGTTACCAGACACAGCTCGTGGTTTCGTCGACACCATTGCCGCGCTCAAAAACAGAGAATGCATTATTAGTGGGGAAGGCGTTGCCGTTCCTCTTCGAGTGACGCTTGATTTTCTGGAAGAACACCAACGACCACGTTCCGAAGATCCTTCCTATACCGCAGCATGGAGGGCTTATGACGCTCCAGAGACATCAATCAGCCGAACTGTGAGGCGCTGGCGCCGTCAGGCACAGGCAGAATCATGAGTTTCAATCTACGCCGCCTTGACCTTAACCTCCTCACCGTCTTTGAAGCTGTCTATGAGGAGCGGAGCCAACAAAAGGCATCGGAGCGTTTGTACATGAGCCAACCGGCCATCAGCAATGCAATTAGTCGGCTGAGAACCCTTATTGATGATCGCCTTTTTTATGGCAACAAGACCATTCAGACCACACAGAAAGCGGATGAACTCTACCCTCAAATTCATCAGGCCCTTTCCTTGATTCGAAACGAGCTTCTTGGGAAGGATACTTTTCAACCGGCCAACACCCGACGAAATTTCACCATTGCGATCAGTTACGCCAGTGGATTCTTACTGGGGTCCCCTATCTTCCAAAAAATTGAGGGCCAAGCACCTGACGCATCTCTTACTATCCGCACCATTGATCCTCACGATGAAATACCCAAGCTTCTGAGAGATCAACGCATTGATCTTGCGGTATCGCATCGCGATTTTGAGGATCCCCTAATTGTCAGCGAGTTGTGCCTCCAATTCGAGATGGTAGCTGTAGTCCGTAAGGATCATCCCCGAATCAGGGCCGCCCCGATGCGATCCATGCTGGATGAAGAATATTATGTTTTGGTTCATGACTTCAGCTACCCGACTAATGCGTCAGAACTTAGAGACCTTATGGAGCTTTCGCGGAAGCGGATGCGAATTGAAGTCCCGAATGCCTTAATGCTACCGGTTATTCTCGAAGAATCTGATCTGGTCGCTCTGATCCCAAGAGCTCACGCAGACATGATGGCTAAACGATATGCCGTGGAGATTTTTCCTCTCCCCATTCCAAAAGTATTCAGCCATGCCAATCTCATCTGGCATCGAGCCTATGAGAATGATCCGGGACTGAGGTGGTTTAGGGATACCTGTATCGAAGCATTCAGCGACATCCGGTTACGCCTCAAGACAATTTATCCTGAACTGTGCGCCTAGAAGCGATCCACCCATTTTAATGGGCTGAGGAGAGAGCCCTCTTCATCAAGAAGCCAACTGTTTCACACTAACTTTTAGGGTACCATCTGAGGCATTTCACAAATTCCCGGCAGACGATGCCCTCCCATGTCACAAGTGAGCCTTCGAAAACTTGACCTCAACCTTCTCACCGTCTTTGAGGCGGTTTATGAAGAGCGTAGCCAACAGAAGGCCTCTGAACGACTCTTCATGAGTCAGCCGGCCATCAGCAATGCCATCAGCCGGCTTCGTCACTTAGTGGATGATCGTCTTTTCTTCGGAAGCCGAACCATACAGGCAACGGCCAAGGCCGATGAACTTTATCTGCAAGTGCATCAAGCTCTGGATCTGATCCGCGTCGAATTCTTTGCAAAACAAGGATTCGACCCTAAGGAAACGCATCGTACCTTCAACATCTCGATCGCCTACGGTAGTGGCTATCTTCTGGGGGCTGCCATTTTCAAACGCCTGGCCGAAAGGGCCCCTCAGGCGAGACTCGTGATTCACAATGGATCACCCGCGGATGAAGTGCCCCGTTTACTTCGGGAGCAGAAGCTTGATGTGGCCATGATGAAGCCAGGACATGGAGATACCATGCTCGAATCAGAGCTGTGTCTCGACTTTAAAGTCGCTATCGTGGCCCGAAAAGACCATCCGCGCATTACCGGAAACCCGACGCCCGAACAGCTTTTTGAGGAACAGTACGTGTGGGTGCATGATTCAACCCATAGTTCGGATGTCCCAGAGTTTCAGGACTTCATTCGTCGCGCTGAAGAACGAACCATGCTGGAGGTCCCCAGCGTCCTGATGATACCGGTGATGGTGAGTCAAACCGATCTGATCGCCCTCCTTCCTTGGTCCTATGCCCAGAAAATGATGGCTTGCTACCCCATTGAAGCCTTTGAGCTTCCCTTCAGGCAACTGGATAACCGGTCACTGCTGGTTTGGCATCGTGCCTTTGAAAGCGACCCCGGTTTGGTTTGGTTCCGAAGTCTCTGTTCAGAAGTGGCGGAAGACTTTCGAAACCAAAGTCCAATTCATAAATTGGAAGTCACGGATTGAGACGCGATCAATGACCCAAAAAGTCCCTTATGGGACAGTATCTTAGCTGAGGTCGAGCCCCTTTTCGGCAAGGGCAACGGCACGGAAAACCGCTCTTCCCTTGTTGAGGGTTTCCTCCCATTCATTGAGCGGAATGGAGTCATAAACGACCCCTGCGCCCGCTTGGATGTGAAGGGTGCCCTCCTTGATGACGGCCGTTCGAATCGCGATGGCCGTGTCGAGATTCCCTGACCAGCCGATGTAACCGACCGCTCCCGAATAAACGCCCCGCTTGACAGGTTCAAGCTCGTCAATGATTTCCATCGCCCGAATCTTCGGAGCCCCGCTCACCGTCCCTGCGGGGAATGTGGCCCGAAGCACATCGAAGGCATCCTTGTCGGCCAGTAGCCTTCCGGTGACGTTCGATACGATGTGCATGACATGGGAGTAACGTTCAATGATCATCTTGTCGGTCACCTTGACGGTGCCCGTCTCGGCGACACGACCTGCATCATTGCGGCCCAGATCAATCAGCATCAAATGTTCTGCAATTTCCTTGGGATCCGCCAAAAGATCGCGCTCCAGGGCCAAATCTTCTTCCGGGGTCCGACCCCGACGGCGGGTTCCCGCAATGGGCCGCACCGTGACGGTGTCATCCTCAAGCCGGACCAGAATTTCAGGCGACGAGCCCACGATCTGGAAATCCCCAAGATCCAGATGGAACATGTAGGGCGAGGGATTCAGGGAACGAAGCGCCCGATAAAGATCGAGGGCCGGGGCTTCAAACGGAATGGACATCCGCTGGGAAAGAACGACCTGCATCACATCGCCATCGACGATGTACTCCTTGACCTTGCCCACCGCCCGTTCAAATCCGACCTGAGTGAAACCCGAAACAAATTCCGATTCATCCACTTCCCGGCCCGAAGCTCGGTGGACTTCGGGAAGACGGGTTTCCCGGAGCTTTTGGATCAAATCATCCAGACGGGCTTCGGCTCGGCTTTGCGCCTCCGATTCTGAAGGATCCGCATGGGTGATGACGAGCAGGCGACCTTTGAGATTATCGAAAACCAGAACGTCTTCGGACACCATCAACAGAATGTCAGGCACGCCCAAAGGATCCGGCTTTTCACTTTTAAGCCGGGGCTCAATGTAGTGAATGGTCTCGTAGCCAAAATACCCGACGAGCCCCCCGGTAAACCGCGGGAGCCCCTCAATGGTTGGGACCTTGAAGCCTTCCGAGAAGGTTCGGATCCAGTCGAGGGGATCCTCGACGGTCAGGCGTTCGATCACGGCCCCGTCGGACTCCAGCTCAATGACAGAACCACGCACCTTGAGGATCCTTCGCGAGGGCAACCCAATGATCGAGTATCGGCCCCACTGTTCACCGCCATGCACCGATTCAAAGAGATACCCATACGGCCGGTTGGCGAGTTTGAGATAGGCGCTCAAGGGGGTATCGAGGTCCGCAAGCACCTCACGCCACACCGGAATCCGGTTGTAGCCTTCTTGCGCGTAGTGATCAAATTCCTGAGGCGTCATGGGTTTTCTTCAAAAAGATCCGTTTGAGATCAATGGAGCGCGTTCGATTCAGCCGCTTCAATCCAGCGTGGAAGTTCATTCAAGTCCGAAAGCACCAGATCCGGCAGGAAGGATTCGACGGCCTCCCCCCCATGATAGCCGTAAGGCACCATGACCAGCATCATCCCCGCTGCACGGGCGGCTTTCGCATCGGCCGAGGAGTCGCCGACCATGACCACCTCTTCCGGCGCTACTCCGAGTCGACGGGCCGTATCCAACAAGGCGTCAGGATCCGGCTTGGGCCTTGAAAATTCATCCCCCGAGGCCAGAACATCAAAGTATTCGAGGATCCCGAGACTTTCGAGCACCCTCGCCGTGAAGCGGGAGTCCTTGTTCGTCACACAGGCCATCGGAATACACAGGGTGCGAAGGGCATCCAGACAGTCAAGAACACCGGGATAAAGCCGGCTTTTCTCCGCGAGCATCTCGCCATAGAACTCCACATAGAGCTCATGCGCGCGTTCAAAATCCTCGGGGACATCCTCAGGCCAAAGCGCCCCGGTCAAGGCACGCTTGATCAGCATCGCTTGGCCGCGCCCAATCCAGCCTCTGACCTGGGCCTCACCCGCGGGTTCGCGGCCCAAGGCCAGCAGCATTCGGTCCACGGCCGAGGCCAGATCCGGCGCACTGTCGACCAGCGTGCCGTCGAGGTCAAACAGGACTAGTGATGGCCGCCGCCGCAACATCCGCCGCTCTCCTGGGCGTCGAACGGTGCCGCCAGGGCCAGTTCGTCACGCAGTTTCTTGATGATGGTGTCATAGTGATTCGGGTCGGCCGCATTCGCCGCACCGAAGACTGCGGAACCGGCAACAAAGGTGTCGACCCCAGCTTCACGAATCTCCCGAATGTTGGCAGGTCCAACGCCGCCATCGATTTCAAGGCGGATGTCACGGCCTGAGGCGTCGATGATCTGACGGACATGACGGGCTTTTTCGAGGACATACGGAATGAACTTCTGGCCACCGAAGCCGGGGTTAACCGACATCAAAAGAACCATGTCAATGTTGTCCAGGGTGTATTCGAGGACGTCGATCGGCGTCGCCGGATTGAACACAAGACCCGGTTTGCAACCCGCTTCACGGATCAGTCCGATGGTGCGATCGATGTGTTCTGAGGCTTCCGGATGGAAGGTGATGTAAGTCGCACCCGCCTTGGCAAAATCCGGAATGATGCGGTCGACCGGCTTCACCATCAGATGCACGTCGATGGGCGCGGTGACGCCATGCTTGCGCAGCGCCTCACAGACCAGAGGACCAATGGTCAGGTTGGGCACATAGTGATTGTCCATCACGTCAAAGTGGACCACATCCGCGCCCGCCGTCAGGACGTTCACGACTTCCTCACCCAAACGGGCGAAATCGGCAGAAAGGATGGAAGGAGCAATCCAGGGCTTGTTCATTTGGGCCTCGCAAAGATGAGTTCGAATTCGGTTCGGGTGTCTGGGCAAGGCGCTGGCCACCCATCAACCAAGCTGTCCATTGTCCCATTCCCCCCAAATACCGGCAAGATGCAGGGACTTTTCGGGCTACAGCGCGCCGGAATCCAGGAGGTTTCTCTCGGCATCCATGACGATAAGCCCTCCATGAACATCCAGATGATGGAGGCCACGCCAGCCGCCGGCGTCCTCGCCGGTCAAATGCCAGAGGGGCCGTTCACGATAGTTTTCCGGGGTCAGCACTTCGATCTCGGACAGATTGAGGCCTGCCCCATAGTGAGGACGACAGTCCTGAGATGGCCTCACTAGCCGCCCGGATGAATCCCGGAAGATCCTGCCCCCCGGCCTTCCTCGACGAAAATCGCGGACCAGCGGATTGAGAGGATGCGGCGTCCAGCGGCCTTTCAGGGGATGATCCGTGTAGTACGCGCAGAGGCTTTCATCGTAACGAAGTCCCTTTTCCTTGACCGCACAAAAGAGCCACCACCTGCCCTCATGTTCGAATACGGTCACATCGACCATGCGAACGCCTTTAAACCAGGTTCCTACCCGCTCGAACTGAGTGGGGTACTCCACACAGCGATAGACATCGACGCGACGCGCCGCCTTCTGCTCGGGGACCATGTAGAGCGCACCATCCACCTCGAAAAGATAGGGATAAGAAAGGTGGTGAGGCTCGATGAGAACCGTCTGAGGAGCACCCAGTGCCTTACCCCTCGGATCGATCGCCATCACGCTGATGCGCCCTCGCCCTTCGGCGTAGGGGTATTCTTCAAAAAAAAGATGCTGCTGGCCGTTGGATGACCAAAGGAATGGGTCCGCCCAGAATCGATCTTTGGGCGGAATGAGCGCTTCAAGGCGCAGAGGATCCGGCGCTTTGCTGAGATCTTCGGGACGCGACCCACAGAGGAGAAACCATTGCCGCGAAGCTTCTTCCTCGCACCTTTTTTGGGAGCGCTTAGAAAAAAGCGCCGTCCGAAGCCGACCCCACAAAGCGAAGCTCCTAGCCCCCATCGCCATCTCCCCGGGTCACATAGAGCTCAGGCACATCGATCCTCCGGACCACCGTGGGCATGGCTTGACCCCGATGCAGCCGTTGCCTGAATCCAAGTCCCTCAAGGACCTTCTGGACCGCCTTTGAACCGGTATAGCATTCAAGCCGGGTCACGCCCTCCTGACGAAGGCGCCTGAGGCATTCACAAAGAAGGCTCTTCAACACGCTCGGGTCATCTTTTTCGGCCAGAAGATCCAGAACATGGGCCCGAGGCTGACCATGTCGTTCAAAGCGCCCCATGACGAGATACCCTTTGAGAACCTCGCCCTCGGAGAGCGTCAGGACTTCATAGTCCGTATCGGGATTCTGCCGGTAACGCCAGTTCAGGACCGCCGCATCTCGCCGGGTAATGGCGTGATGGTGGACCAGCGCATCCTCAAACAAGCGGTCGAATCGGGCGTCGAAGGGGCCCTTCAGCGTCTCAACAGGCCGCGATGATCCAGGGATGGCCGGCAGAAAGAGATCCGCTATGGTCCCAAATAGCCAGCCCAGAGGACGTCCCACATGACGGGCCAGCAAGGCTTTCAGGGAGACCATCCGGGCCCAGCTCCCTGTTCCAGGCTGATCGACCGTACCGACCTTGTAGGCCACTACCAGCATGGGATCGGTCAGGTGCTTGCCTAAATGGTGAGGCGGGCATTCCGGATGATTCAGGATCGCTCCCACCAGACCGGAGGAAAGATCGATGCCGGCATCCTCGGAACCTGCCTTTCTGAAACTTCGAAGGGCTTTTCGGACATGACTCCAGTGGGCCAGCGCATCGGCAAACCAGACCGCGTCAGGCAGGAGCTGCCCGTCGACAAAAAGGCCTGAGGGGATGGTCGCCATGCTCGCAATCAGCTGACCCTCCCACACCGCGACCATCCCCTGATAGCCCGAGCCCTCGAGCTTGGGATCCTGATGCCATTGCCAGGCCCAGCGAGCATCGGCGCGGTCGGCCACCTCATCACCGAAGACATCCCGAATCAATCCGATGATTTCCGACCGGTCGCTCTCCCGGGCTTTTCGAATTTCAAACGCCACAGCAGCCTCGAGAGCCCTTGCGGTCGAGTTCGGTATGCCCTGCATTTTCATCCTCGATGGTTCGAAGGACGGCACGAAAACCCATGCTTGCGTTGGAGGAGATCTCCCGGCGGATCTTCAGCACCTCCGGGAATTTTGAAAGCGCACTCACGAGCGCCGAGACATAGCCCACATCACCCGAGATAAGCCTCAAGAGGAGACGAATCAGGATTCGGGGAGGAGCGGTGATCAGAAGACTCAGACAGGGATAATGAATCCACTCCGCCAGAAGCTTGTTCCGCTGCAACGCCCAGCGAATCCTTCGCTTCTTGACGTGATCCCGAATAGAGCCTTTTTCCTGATGCAAGACCAGGCTTCGGGGTTCAAGCCAGGTTTCCCATCCGCGCCGCCAAGCCCTGAGCCCGAGGTCAAAGTCTTCCCAGTAAAAGGGCTTGAGGAGCGGCAAAAATCCGCCCAGCGCCAGAAACTTTGACCGACTCACCGCCATGGACCCTCCGGAAGCATAAAGGCACATCCAGCCCTCACGCCCCAGATCCGGAGTAGGCAAACGCTTCAGGGCACCGAGGCGAAAAACATATCGACTGAGACAATAGGGGTGGGGCTCGGGCTGATCCACCCGGATGGCCGACTGCACCGCAAAGACATCGGCCTGCTGGAGACGGGCAACCAGGGGCGCAATAAAATCAGGCTCAGGCTGGACATCAGAATTGAGAAGAATCAGGAGCTCGTTGGTCGCCGCCTTTACGCCCGAGTAGATCGCTTCCGAAAAGCCACGGTTTTCAGGATGAATCACGCATTCAACGTCCGAAAATTCGGTCTTCAGAACCTCAAGGCTCTCATCCTTAGAGCCGTCATCCACCACAATCAGGTGTCCGCCGCCGGCATAAGCCGAAAGCGCCGTTTGGACCGTTGGAAGGTTTTCCCTGAGGAGTTTGGCGCCGTTGTAATTGGGAATGATCAGCGTGACGGGTGGTTGCAATGGCATGACATCAACGTCCAGAAGAGGAGGCCTTTCGACCCCGTTCGATATAGAGCAGCACCAGACTGACAACGACCCCAAAGGGCAGCAGGAAATCTCTGGAGAAGAAGGGAATGGTAAAGACCCCATGCGTTAATGAGGCGGTGAGGCTCGAGACCAGCACATAGCCTTCCAGCCGAGTGCCCCCCTCCGTCCTGAGCTGCATGGCCCTGATCAAAAAGAAATAGAGCACCACGATCGCCCCCGAAAAGGCCAAAAGCCCCAGCAGTCCATGACTGTAGAGAATCTCCAGGAGAAAATTGTGGGGTGCGGTGTAAAGACGGAACTGCTGCTCGACACCAAGGCTATGGAAATCCATCAGAAATTGTCCAAGGCCATGACCGAATAACCATTGCATCTGGGTATTGGTGACAAACATTTCGAAAACAATCATCCAGATCTCAGCCCGCTCGTCCTCACGAAGATTCAGGAAGAGATCATCCACGCGCTCTGAGAACTGGCCGATGTCTCCCAAATAGAGCGTCCCTAAAATCACACCTAAGGCACTGATAATCCAAATCCTTGCCATCGGAGCCACCAGCGGAATCAGAATGACGGCAGAGGCTACGGCCGCCAGGAACCCGGGCCTGGACTTTGAGACCACGAGGAGCATGAGATCCCCGATGAGTGCCGCGAGACAAAGCAGGCGGAGCCAGCCTCGCCCTCTGATGACCCCTAAAGTCAGTGCGGGCGCTGTCAGAACGACATATTCGGAGAGGTAATGAATATTACTGAAAAGCCCCGGACGCCCTCTTCCGATATAGATCACGCCCTCATAAACGTAATCTGCAATGCCGTTGGCAACGACAAAGAGCACGAGCAGGGGCATCAGAAGATCCCGCCAGGCGATTCGAGAAAAAAGGCGGGGTGGAATCTGGAAAACGGCGATGAGAACCAGCGCCATCCAGAGGAGCGGATTCCCGCTCGGCCAGAATTGGCCATGATTGACGAGGAGACCCATCGACCAGAACCAGGCTAGAAGAGCCAGCGCCCAGCGAAGAGACCGGGGGAGATTCAAAGGGCGCTCAGCCCCGATGGCCTTGAGCACCACACCCACCGTGAGGAGAGCCAGCGCCTCACGGAATGTCCCTCGCGCAAAAAGGAGGGATAACAAAAGACTCAGGACACCCAGCTCGATGATGCGGGTCGAAGGCCCCGGCTGTCGGGCTTCACTCGGCTGGACCCCGCTCACGCGGCTCCTCCGTCGAAAAGGACGTCGAGGTAACGCCGGGCACTGAATCCAATCTCAAATTCACGAACGGCCTCTTTCAGGGTCTCTGGAGGCAAAGGATTCTCGAGGGTCGAAACCATGGCCTCGGCCAGAGCGGCATCATCCCCCACCGGAACCAGAGCACCATAACGACCATCCGCCAAGGTCTCTCGGGGCCCAAAGGGACAGTCGGTCGAAACGGAAGGGGTTCCCAACGCCAGAGCCTCAACCAGAACATTCCCCGAACCCTCCCAGGCTGAAGACATCACAAAGAGAGCTGCCCGCTGCATATAGGCAAAGGGGTTGGGGGTAAACCCGGGAAAATCAACATCGGCCTCGATACCCAATGTTCGGGTGAGTTCGCGAAGATCGGTTTCGAGTGGACCCTCTCCAAGGATGATCAAACGCGCCGCGCGCTCCTGACGGAGTCTTGCAAAGGCACGAATCAGTGTCGGAAAGTCTTTTTCCGGGGTTAGCCGTCCCGCCCCCAAAATGACCGGAATGGCCTCCTTAAACCAGGAATGACGGACCTCTTCCTGAGCCATGACCTGAAGCTCGGGCGTGATCACGGGGTTTCGAATGGCGATCACACGATCCCGGGGCATGCCGGTGATCTCGAGGGTATCCTGCGCCACCCCTTCCGAGACCCCAATAATCCTGTCCAGCGAGGGAAACAGTCCACGCATCGGCGCAAGGCGCGTCCAGCGTGTCCACAAGGACTTGTTCTTGAGGAAACCCTGCATGTTCATGTGCAGCTGACCGACCAGCCGGGTTTTCACGCCAGCCAATCGATGCGCCAGGATAGCGGTACGAATGGCGCGGTCCTTGGCCACCATCAGCACATCCGGACGCTCTTTTCGAAGGTAGCGGATCAGCGCCGGAATGGCCATTTGAGAATGGCGGACCCCCAGATTGATCACCCGTATATTAGGCCAGGGGATCACCGGCGGCGTGCCTCGGCGTGCAACCACCAAAAGCAGATCGACGCGAACATCCGGCTCCCCCGAGAGGCCCTGAAGCAGATTCAAGGTCACCCGCTCGACTCCGCCGGTCCCTGAGAAGGAAACAAAAAGGGCGAGATGCCTAGCCGCCTTGGAGGTTTCTGGCGATGGAACCGATGACATACGTGCCTTTTTCTGTCAGTTGATCTTGCCCAGCACCCAATCCATCGCGCGATCGGAAAGAATCCGTTTGAGCGCTGCGAACAGAACGGTCGGAAAGGTCACATGGTAGCGAACCTTGGGACGACGCGCCTCAAGGGCATGGATCACCCGACGCCCCACGGATTCAGGGCCTTCGGTGAAGGGTGCCGCAGGCCCGACTTTGACCAGTCGGGCGACCAGACTGGCATAGGTGGCCTCATGCGGGCTTCCGGCCGGATCCACATGCGCCTGATACTGTTTCAGGGCATTGTCACGGAAGCGGCTCTCGATGGGACCGGGTTCAATCAGGCTCACCTCGACGCCGCTCCCCTTGAGTTCGAGCCTCAGGGTATCGGTCAGGCCTTCCAAAGCAAACTTGCTGGCATTGTAGGCCCCACGAAATTTCATCGCCGCGAACCCCAGAACCGAGCTGTTCTGAATGATCCGCCCGTAACCCTGACGCCGCATGACCGGAATAATCAGGCGGGTGAGCTCGTGGGTTCCGAAAAAATTGGTCTCAAACTGGGCTTTCAAGGCTTCGAGGCTCAGGTCTTCGACCGCCCCGGGCTGACCATAGGCCCCATTATTGAATAAGCCATAAAGCGTTCCACCCGTCTTCGCAAGGACCTCTTCCACCGCCGCTCGGATCGAGTCGGATTGGCTCAAGTCGAGTCGCACCGCATCAAATCCAGCGTCATGAAGTGCAGCGACATCCTCGGGTCGACGTGCCGTTGCAAATACGCGGTAACCGCGCGCCTTCAGCATGTCCGCCGTGCAGCGACCGATCCCCGAGGAGCAGCCGGTGATCAGGACCGAACGGGGGGGATTCACATGGGACATGGCGTGTTCACCTGCATGAAAACGACGGTTAAAGGGTTATTTAGGCAAGATCTCATACACATCGCCGTTCTGCGCGAGCCGATATTTCTCAAGGACCCGATCCAGCTGATAGTAGGACTTCGGTGTATTGGTTGCCAGATACACGGTTTTTTTTCCGGAAAGGCTGTCCAGATACCCGACAACGCCGCCCTCTTCGATGACGTTCTCAACGAGGAGAATCTCCACATCCTTTCTCTCCCCCTCGACGATTTGTTTGTATCGGAGGGGTCTCCACAAGGTGTAGTCCGCCAGGATCACGGAGCCTTGGGTTGCTGATGCCAGGGCCTTCTCGGCGTAAATTCGGGGACCATAATCGCCATTCTTCGGTGGCCACAAGAAGTACGTCGCATTGTCCCTGTAAGGAGCTGTCCTTGCCCCGGTAAGATCAATTCCGAGAGCATGCGATGCAAGGACGCAAGATCCATAAACAAGGATCGGCCCTGCCATTAGGAGACTCAGAAGGGTCTGTCTGTAGGCCTTTACCCTGGAGAATTTTTCCATGGCATAAAAAAATCCGATGCCGACGAAGAGCGAAAACAAGGGCCATACCAGGACGTAGACATTGAATTTGTCGGGGATGGATGAGGAGATGCCACCCGCAATGATGATGAAAGAAAACAACACCAGTGGCGCAAGCCTTCGCAATTGTCCGCCCGCATAGGATGAAAAAACGCCAAAAATCCCAATGAAAAAAGCAGCCAAGGGAAAGTTGAACAAAAACTGGATCAGAAAATCCAGAACCGACTTCCATAAAGAGTAGCTGTGAAACTGGTTTTTGTACTGGGAGAAACCATAGGCCCGGGGGACTGGAATGCCCAAATCCAATGCATCCCGAAGCCTCAGCCAATAAAAAACGGATCCCAGCGATAAAAGCATCAACCCCAGGACCGAGAGGAGCAGGGAGGGCCTTTTTCTATCGATCAACACGGCCAAAAGGAAACAGCCCGAAAGAAACCACCCCGTCACATGATGGGAGGCTGCCAACCCGACAAAGACCATGAGCAGCAGAAAAAAAACGGGACTCCGATTCTCCAGCCAGTTCAGATACATCCATAACGCCATCAGGATGATGAAGATATTGAAGGTGTAGACCTCTGCGGTCACCGACATGAACCAAAAAGAGTGCCCCACGGCCAAACTGATGGCCGCCGCCAGTGCGGCGGCCTTTCCAAGCGCCAAGCGCAGTGAAATCACATACACCAAGGTAATCGAACCCGCGCCAAAAAACGCCGCCATCAAATTGGTGCGCCATCCGATATCCCCTACCGGAATCGCCTGAAATAAATGCCCCACGGTCCTGAAAAGAAGGTAGCTTCTTGATCTCCCGTAATAGATGCCCTCCACATCGGCTTTCATCCGCAAGGCCAAATCCGCACTGTCGCCCCACCCGATCGTTGGCGCCAGCGTCAACACATAGAGAAGTAATGCGAGAGAAAAAACAAAAAAGGCGGTCGGAATTCGAGACAGAGGAGGCATGGCGTTAGGGCGACTCATCTTGCGCCTCATCCTCGCCCCCACACCCCGAGCTCTGTTCCGGACGCGTCCCTTTCACAAACGGGAGCTGAATGGCGCCAGGACACCCCTTGCCGGATCGGGCTCCGCGAACCGGGTCGACCCACAGCATTCGAACATTGTCCGGAAGATCCCCATCCAAAGGCTCCCGACTGATGGCCGCCATGGTCCCGGCCCAAAGCTTCAGGGCCCCTTGGGCACCGGTGAGGCCTGCCGGCTGGTTGTCATCCCGACCGACCCAGACCACGCCCAGATAATCCCCGGTAAAACCCGCGAACCAGCTGTCCCGAAGTTCGTTGGTCGTTCCCGTCTTCCCGGCAGGTTCCAGACTCTGCGGCATCTGACTGTAAGCCGGCCTTGCGGTGCCTTGATGGAACACTTCTTTGAGCGCTGAATTCAGGAGGCAAACGGCTTCAGGCTCGAGGGTCTGACGCACTTCAATGCCGAAGCGCTGGAGCGTCTTGCCTTCGGGCGAAATGACCGCCTGGATGGCTCGAAGCGGTGTCAGAAAGCCATCGCTTGCGAGGGTCTGATACATCTGTGCTACCTCCATCGGCGTCAACGCGGCCGCACCGAGGAGGAGTGAGGGCACCAGCTCGACCTGCCGGTTGACCCCCAGTTTCTTGAGGGTCTGTGCCGTGTGTGCGACCCCAAGATCCATCCCGAGATGAACGGTCGCAAGGTTATAGGAGTGCGCAAGGGCACTGAAAAAGGGAATGGTGCCATGTTCCTTGCCGTCATAGTTTTTCGGCAGCCAGACACTCCCTGGGGTCTTGACCTGAACCGGGCTGTCCGTGAGCGGCGTCGAGAGGGTGTATTTCTCCGGATCTTCTTCCAGCGCCGTCAGATACACCACGGGCTTATAAAGGGAGCCGATTTGCCGGGTGGCATCCAGGGCTCGATTGAAGCCCACGCCCTCCTCCTTTCGCCCCCCGACCAGTGCGGCAATCTCTGCGGTGCCTTTACGCGTGAAGATGCCGGCGACCTCCAAAGGCGATTTCCCCGGTCGCTTGTCCATCTTGGGCAGTTGTTCATCGATCGCCTGTTGCAACCGATGCTGCACACTGACATCCAGGGTCGTGAAGATTCGAAGCCCTTCCGAGGTCAGATCCTCCGGGCGGTATTCCTTCTCCAGCTGGCGCTTCACCAGGTCCATGAAGGCGGGATAACGACTGACGGACTGATGCGGGTCCTTGACCACATCCAGAGGGTATTTTTTCGCCTCCTCCACCCGGGCGGCATCGATGAAGCCCTGGTCACGCATTTCATCGAGAATGAGGTCTCGACGCTTCAGCGTCCGTTCCGGCGCGGTATAGGGATCATAGTAGGAGGGGCCGCGGACGAGCGCGACCAGAACAGCGATATGGTGGAGCTCCAGCTCCTCAATGGAACGCCCGAAGTAATACTGACTGGCCAGACCGAATCCATGAATCGCACGGGAGCCATCCTGCCCGAGATAGATCTCATTGAGATAGGCCTCAAGGATCTCCTCCTTGGTATAGCGGGCATCGAGAATCATCGCCATGACGATCTCGTTGATCTTTCGCCACCAGGTTCTTTCCGAAGACAGGAAGAAGTTCTTAACCAGCTGCTGGGTCAGCGTACTGCCACCCTGGACAATTCCACCCGCCCGAAGATTGACGAAAACGGCACGGATTATCCCTCTCAGCGAGACCCCGTGATGGGCGTAGAAATTATGGTCTTCGCTGGCGAAGAGCGCTTTGAGGAGGGTATCGGGAGCCTGATCGAGGCGAATGAGCACCCGATCTTCCCGACGCGCCGGATAGAAGCTTCCGATCTGCGGGGGTTCGAGACGCAGGAGGTCGACGGCCTGACCTGAGGCCATGTCCTCCAGCAGAATGACCTGACCATCGGCAAACTGAATCCTGAGTTCCCGAGCCGGTTCGGTCTTGTCCGGGAACTGGAATTCCCGAGTCTTGAAGACCATTTCTTCGCCGAGACGGACAAAGGTCCCCTGCGTCGAGAGCTGAGGATCTTTTCGGTACTTGAGCTGGCTCAGGAACCATTCAAAGCCCGGGGCATCGTAAGCGGCCCCGACAAAGAGTTCGACGGGTCCTGCGTAGACACGGGCGGGTAAAGCCCAGCGCTTGCCTTCAAATTGTTCGCGGACAATCCGGTCTTCCAGGGCCACGTAGGCCCCAAGACCCGCAATCAGAAAAGGGGTGACCGTAACAAAAAGCCAAAAGAAGGGGGACAGCAGGGACCTGAGGAGCGAAGGTCGAGCCTTTTTCGCCCTGTTCTTGCGCGTTCTCGAAGCCACGTCGCGATCCTAGCTGAGACCCTGAAGGGACCTTCGTCCTCTGGATCCACCCCAACGCGTCATTAGCGGCGATTGATCAAGTTCAGGAATTCAGAACGGGTGCTGATCTCCTTCCTGAACAAACCCAGCATGGCGGAGGTCGTCATCACTGAATTCTGCTTCTCGACGCCACGCATCATCATGCACAGATGCTTGCATTCGATCACCACGGCCACACCGGTCGGATTGATGGCCGTTTGGAGTGCGGTTGCAATCTGGTTGGTCAGGCGCTCCTGAATCTGGAGACGTCGAGCATACATATCAACGATACGAGCGACCTTGGAAAGCCCGATTACCTTGTCAGAAGGGATATACGCCACATGGCACTTGCCGATGAAGGGCAAGAGGTGATGCTCGCAGAGAGAATAAAGCTCGATATCCTTCACGATCACCATGTCGCGGGTATCCGACTCGAAGATGGCCCCATTGAGGACCTCATCCAGATTCTTCTCATAGCCGTTATTCAGGAACTTGAAAGCCTTGGCGGCCCGTTTCGGAGTATCCAGGAGACCCTCTCGAGTCACGTCCTCGCCCACACCGCTAATCAGGCGGCGAAAAAGGTCTTCCATCTCGGAATCTTGCATGGTGGTGTCATTCGATCGATAAACAGTAATTATACCCCGAGTCCTGCTTCTGCCTCTCGGGGCGAAGGACGTCGGGACGCCAGAATCTCCAGGACATCGCCGGCTCCGGCATCGGGACGGATGGCCGCCTCCCCCAATCGCCGCCGCCAGATCCGACCGCCATGCTGACCGTGAAAAAGTCCCAACATGTGACGGGTGATCCCGTGAAGTCGCTGCCCCTCAGCCACGGCCGCTTCGATATAGGGCAACATGGTTTCAACCACCGCTTCCCGACTCGGAGGATCACGATCCACACCAAACACCCGCCGATCGACCTCGGCCAGAAGGTAAGGGTCGTGGTAAGCCGCCCGCCCCAACATCACACCCTCAAATTGATTCAAATGACCGATCGCG
>Ga0207958_1000210_pt1 | contig 20165 bp, 15 predicted proteins | sample CryBogCBH27Jul07_FD_184606 | JGI IMG/M metagenome (GOLD analysis project Ga0207958, IMG submission 184606) | Freshwater microbial communities from Crystal Bog, Wisconsin, USA - CBH27Jul07 (SPAdes) (version 2) | ecosystem: Environmental > Aquatic > Freshwater > Lake | place: Crystal Bog... | reverse complement strand
CTTGAATCGTTTGATAATCATTTTGAGAAGATCCAGAATACTTTTGAATATCTCCTAATGTCGTTGCAGAATCAGTCGCCTTTGTATCTGTTTGTAATTGTGCAAATGCTTGATTCGCGTTTCTTAATGCAGCATCGGCTTGAGTCACAGCTGCGGACACAACTGTCGTATAAGAAGAATAACTTGCGAAAGGACGTGTGTAACTTGCAGTTTGAGATGCGGCAACATTAATTTGTTGAATAAAATTATTAATTTGCGCAATTAATGCAGCTCCTTCTGATACATATTGATCAGTTGTTTTTTGAATTGTTGTATCTTGAGCCAAAGCTTGATTAATCGTATTTGTAATTGATTGTGTACAATTTTGTTGTATATTACTAAAATTTGCACTAGCAGCATTTATATTTGAAAACATTTGACTACAACATTGAATGTTATTACCAGTAGGTGGGTTAACTACTTGTATAGCTGGTTTTGCTGGCTGGAATGGCGCTGGATTTTGCGATTGCCAAGTATTCATTTGCTGTGTGATTGTATCATTACTCGGTTTGCAATTAACTTGACACCCAGTTGTTCCACATAATTTACCAAAACAAATATTGCAATTATCCGTATTACCATTTATACTACCATCACTGTCCCATCCACCTGGACAGCTACTGGCACTGCAGTTACCCGCTGGTGCACAACCTCCTTGTTGTCTTGGACTTTGAAGTTCCCCTTTTTGTGCATTATATTTTTGTTGCCATTGACTTAATTCAGTGTTGTAAATATCCATTTGATTATTATAAACTGCATCTATCGCATTATTACTTTCAACTGTTTGTTCGTATACATTAAATGCATCAGCGAGTGCATTTGCTGCTGTTTGACAACCACAGGCGGAAAGTAATTGTGGATTCGTAGGATCCGGGTTTGTACATATATCAGACATTATTATATTTATAATAAAAGTAAAGATAAAAATTTTGTTTAATTAAAATTTTTAGATTAAGCTTATTTTTCATCTACCATTTGGTAATTTTGATCAATAAAGTCTGTAAGTAATTCTTTATTTTGTTGTCTGAGCGCTTTGAGTTCTTCATTTTGTTTCGAAACAAGATTATTTAAATCTTCTATCGTTGTTTCCATACTTTCAATGACTTGATGCAAATTATCAATTTGCGATCGCATTGAAAAAAATCGCGTTTTAATTTCATTTGTGACATAATTGACGATGTCATATTTGTAAACGAAACCAGCTAATACCATAGGTAAAACGTAATTCATTAAAATAAGCAAATAAAATAAAAATTAAAGTTGGACACAAATAAAATTGAATTAAAAAAAAAGTTTGAGTTTCCAAATGAAATTCTTGATTAACGTTGTCGACCCCATTAATTGCATATTTTATCAAAATCATTCAGTTAAATACAAAGAAGACTCCGGGCTCGATCTTTTCGTTATCTCCGATGAAACTATTCCCGCAGGAGAAACCCGTTTAATCGATCTTGGAATTAAAGCTCAACTGAGGTCTTTTGATTTTATGAAATTTAAATATGTTTATCATAGCTATTTTCTCTTTCCCCGATCCAGCATTTATAAAACCCCCTTGCGACTCGCCAATTCAATCGGATTAATCGACGCAGGTTACCTCGGAAATATTAAAGCACCTTTACATAATATCAGCTCAGAAGACTTTCATATTAAAAGAGGAGAACGTTATTTGCAATTATCCTGTCCCAATTTAGGACGCATTAAATTCGATTTAACTGAAGAACTTCGTCAAACTGATCGATCAAATGGCGGTTTCGGTTCAACTGGAAAGTAAACACACATTCACAATTTTAATTAAATTAAACTATTTTTAATTAAAATTGGTATTTCGTTTAAGTAAAATTGGTATATATTCTTTCAAGTAAAATTGGTATATATTCTGCTGGTCATGATTCATTTAATTTAATTTGTAATTCACTTGCACTTGCAAACGATGCACATCTGTATTCACACTTCCGAATTTTATCAAAACATTCGTTGTACCAGGTACACCCACACCTAATACATTGTAAAGTACGATTAAACGAGCGTCATCTGTATATCCAGAAACTTGAGCAACTGCATCTGAACGCGTTATGAGCGCATTGCTTTTTTCTGGTAAAACGACTCGAATTTCGGTATCAATGTCGGCTACAATCGGAATCACAGATACTTCAAAGGTCAACAAACCAGAATCTCCGATGATCATCAAATTACTATTTGAATATTCATTTAATATACAATTAACCGCATTTGTAAATGTCAATGACGGTGCAATCGCATTTCCTACAGCACTCAGTGCACCATTAATATACAAATTACCTCCAAGATACATGTCCTTTCTTACACTCATACCGCCATTCACTGTTAATGAACCTCCAGCTGTAAAACTAGATGAATTTTGTGTACAACTAATCGCTAATCCTCCCGATACTATCAAAGCACCCTGTGTTGATGAAATTGTATCTTGGGTTGAACTTATTGTCACAATTCCTAAAGGATCAATTGACATCGCTTTAGCTCCAGTCGGACCCGTATACATATTAATCGACCCGCTTGAACCAGCGATAATTTGAACCGAATCACCTTGGCCATTTAAAACAATTCGACTCGAACCACTGGTAATATTGGAACCAGACAATGCCAAATAACCCGTATCGGAGTCTGGTACAATGTAATTATTTGCTGCAATTGTAAGTGGCGAACTAATATTGGTCGTATTAATACCAACATTACCCGCAGAGTTAATGATCAATGCCGATGTATCATTAGCATGAAGATTTAATAAATTGTCATTGTAGATTAATCCAAACAAGTTATCACCGTTGACAAAATCAAGATGAGAATACCCACTTGATTCAAGACGGATACCAGAATTACCAGAACTAATATGCAATGCTTCCAAGGGTTGGATGCCAGAACTACCTAATACGATGTTTTCACCCACATAAAGTTTCTTTGCAACGCTTATACCACCTAGAGTCGTAAACGTACCGCCACTTGTACTTGAAATAGAATCGCTTGTATTTCTAATGGCAATGCTTCCTTCGATGACAATCGTCCCGGTCGAAGCATTTGTAGATACCGTTTGATCAGTTGAAAATAGACGTTTCAAGGTTAAGTCAGCATAATCAGATACATTTAACGTAGCGGCAGGCTCAGATGTATAAGCCAATACAAATGAATCTTTTTGTTCTGAATAGTAATTCGTGACAAATGATCTATTGTAAATTTGGACTTGATCTCCAGCTTTTGGATGCGTACTTGTCAATGCTTGATCCAAGGTCGCCACTCGTTGAGCACCATTATAAGAGACGATTCTGCGCACTTGGCCAGCATTTGTTCCAGTCGTGATTTTTACCCAACACCCGTTGTAATAATTATCGCTCGAATCGGCATTTGAACTTAATACTAATTGCGTTAAATCTGCACTTGATTGATTCGGTAAAGTATCAATTTCAAATGGTGTATCGGCGATGACGTCACCAGAAGCAGTGTCATTCGATTCTTGATAACGAGTTAAAATTAAACCGATATCACTTGAACTAGCCGAGTTGTAACCTAAAACTGGCAATTGAGCTGTTGTCTTGAATTCGGTACCTTCAGATGTCAAATCACCGACTCGAATAGGAATGTCGGCTATTGTATCAGTTGTATACACTTCCGCCCACGCACTGATAAATCCACTTGAAGCACCATTTGGTAACGAGTCGTATCCTTCATCCGTTACAACAAAAGGTGTACCCGTATCTAATCGGATATCTAAATTAACTGTCGTTTGTGGTGCGACAAATGTATACAGATAATAATACGTTGTATCAGTGTAAACAATGATCTTGGATTGAGGATTACCCAATGTCATATGACGTCCGTTGAACGGTGTTTCACCGGTAAATTTCAATTCGCCACTCGGTTCTGTAATCGTAAGGTCTACGAAACCGTCAATGATACCTAGATAATACCAATATCCAGTATATTCAACATTTGACAAAGTTTGATGCAATGCATTTCCTGACATACCAAATAGATTCGTTGTCATAACAGGTCCTTCAAAGGTCGTATTTACATTCTCAGTAGCAATTAAATTGCTTGCCGTTATTCCAGGTGTAAAAGTAACACTCGAATCTCCTATATTATTTGATAAAACAGTTGTAAGTGTACCACCTAAATTATTCTGACCAAGAATCAAGGTCATATCCGTTCCAAGAGAATTAATTAAAAGAGTACCCGAAGCATCCGGCGAAACTATATTCAAACTGTTTGTCGCATTGGTTAACTGAATGTTGACATCCGTCAATGTTAACTTATCCGATCCAGCGTTGAATAATACATTAGATGTACTACCTGTAATCAAAAGATCAGTTAATGAACCCATAGTTCCAATTGCCATTGTTGATCCCGATGACACTGGTATTATATTTAATGTACTGTTTTGATAACCGAATTTATAACCATCTGGCGAATCGAGTGAACCACCAATTTGCAAGACACCCGTGTCATTTACTACTACACCGCCATTGTGAATGGTAAAATATTTAGAATTGCCATTTGAATAACCAGTGAAATAAATAGGATTGAAACTATCTGATTCAAGAAGATTGTCAGGCGATTGAATGTAACTTGCCGTTGAATTGCTTGTAAGATAAACCCGATTGATATAGGCATCGCGAGTGACATTTAACGTTTTGCCGATGTACATGCTTTTTAATACACTTGCACCACCCAATACAAGTAATCCACCTCCATTGCTCGTATTCACAGCATCGAGTTCGCTTTGAATCGTAATACCACCGAACGTAACTAAAGCACCGGAACTAGCATTTACCGCACCGTCCGTTGCAGTAATCGTTAAATAAGCAAACAAATTCGATGCAGCTTGCGAATTAATCGATCCACCTACATAAAGATCCTGTGAAATACTTGCACCACCAATTACAGTCAAAGAACCGCCATTGTAATTGTCTTGCGAATTTTGATTGGCATCAATGGATACACCACCTGAAAAAACAACACTTGCAACGGTTTGACCGGTTGATGGTGTCGGATTTGTAAAAGTCACCGGACCTGAAACATTCATTGTACCATTGATATCAAGTGTATAATTCGGTGTACTTGTTTGAATACCAATGTAACCATTCGACATCACCGTTAATTGCGATTGTTGATTTGTCGCCAATTGAATACATGCTGAACCATCTACTTGATCGTTTGAAATAACAAGCGCATTTGGATAAATACCTTGAGCATAGTCATTTTCAGATCTTGACATACCAATTGAACTTGTATTGCTACCAGAATACATGAGCTTGATTCCAGGTTTACCATAAGGATCCGTTCTGTTTGTATCTGCTCCTAAAATGAGTAAAGAGTCACCTGTACTATCCGCTTCAATGATCCCAGTAGGCGCATCGGTACCAATACCTAAACGTTTGTTAATTTGATCATAATAAAATTGAGGATCGTTTTCAAGTGTATTTGCATCATTTCCAAACAAAATAGCCCCTTGTGCTACGGAATTCATACCTGTTCCTCCGAATTGCACCGTAATAGGATCTGCATTCCAAGTACCAATATTAATGATTCCTAATTTTGTCACATGCGATTGATTTGTCGATGTTTTCAAGGGAGCACCATTTCCTCCTTGTAACCCCGTTGAAATACCATTGGCGTTTAACGCGAGTTGATTATTTGCATTAATTCCAATCGAAAAATTATCCACATTCACATTCAATGAATTAGCTACTTTATAAATACCTTGACCTGCCGAAAGATCTCCAATACCCGTAAATTGCGTAAAACTAAGATTATCTGTACCCACAACTGAAAGATCAGCGGCTGAATTACAAATCCACCCCGTATTTCCATTAAAACTACCATTTTCAATAAATACAAATGCACCCGCTGCATGTGCACCCACATTAAGATCAATTGTTCTCGTAGGTACACTTGTTGTAATTTGATAAATACCATTTTCAGTGGCATCAATTTGATCTTTAATTAAAATTCGATCATTTAATTGTAAAGCATAATTATCAATAACCGCGCCCACTGAAAAATCAGAACTTAAATTCTGCGCAGTTGTTGTCGCTACTTGAACAGAATCCTTGACATACAACCCTTGTTTCACAAAATCAACATAGGCCTTGGTAGCAGCATCCTGAGGATTAACCGGATCTGCCAAATCGATGATTGAAGAATTTTGCATGTTTATACCATTGTAAAAATTACCATGACCACCTACACTTAAACTCGATTGAACTGCCAATCCACCGCTGACAATGATAGCCCCTGAACTTGTATCTGTAGTATCAGTTGTATCGGTAAAATAATTTGTTGCAGCGTTGGTGATCATAAACCCATTGACATTTAAAACTGAATCGCCATTGGAAACAACTTCCAATTCAGTATCGGTTAATGTCACGACAGAATTGTTGGTATCAATGTTAAATACACTATTCCCATTCGCCTTGTTGATTTTTAATGCAGTTTCTGAATTGACATTTGAAATGTAAACGCCTGTACTCATGATAGATTTGGCAATACCCAAACCGCCTGTTAAAACAACCGATGCCGTGCTTGCATTTGTAGCATCCAAATTATTTTGGAAAACGATTTCACCCATAAAAGTTGTATTACCTGTATCGGCTTCAACTGTTACCAATTGATTTTCATTCGAATCAGTGACAATTAGTTTAGGAGTCATACCATTTGAATTATATTCCGTATAACTTGGCAAATGAAGTGTCATCGAGCGCCCTTCATTTAAACTTGTCGAACCACGACCTATTAGATAATTTCCATTTGAATCAGATTCTGATGTCAAACTCATTAATGCAGTCGCATCAAATAAATCCGTATTTGTTATCGTTAAAGCTGGTATACCTAAACCACCAGCAATCATAACACTACTAATATCCGTATTGACCTGAAGAACAACATTTGTATCATTTTCGATAGATAATGCACCTTCTGTTGAAGATCTAACGATTACTGCTTGTTCGCAATAAAGATCCTGTGAAATACCAATACCACCCAATGTAAATAAAGCACCGGTTGTAGCATTCGTTGCATTTTGAGTTGCAGAAAATGTTACTGTACTATCTAAACTAATATAATTCGGAGCTGAAAGTGTCAATGTTCCCGTTGAACTATCTCCAGAAATTGATTGAGTATAATTTCCTCCGAATGCGACTTTGGTGTTGTCAGGAATGGCAATGTGATCGCCAGATAATTCAATATCGCCGCTTGCTGTCACAATCAAATTATCGAGACTGTCTGCATAAATGAATTGAGCACCGGAACCACCCAATTTCAAATTAACTGCCGTCGGAATACGAATGTATTGTCCTTGCGCAGCATTTAATAAAATATTATTAGCAGCATCTATCGTCAGATCACCTGAAATATTAGCAGAAATCTGTTGATTGAAATTAGAGTCACTTCCGAATACTAAGGGTGTATCCAATGGAATAACAACAGCTCTGGATCCAGCGCCATTTGCAGGATTTAAATGAATATTTTGACTTCCTTGGATGACCATATTATTCGAACTATCTGTATAAATACTTTCATTGACCGTTGAAAAAATGAAGGGAATTTGATTGGGAACAGAAACGTAACTAGTAGGTTTCAACTCGATCCTTGCATCCGAATTTAATTTTAAATTACCAGATGTATCGGTAACGACATTTGCTTTGTTTCCAAATCGAATAGGCGTGTTTAAAGGAATCGTTACTGAAACATCTGTATTTAAATCGATTGAATTCGTTGAATTAATATTGAAATTACCTGCGGTGTCTGTACTTAATTCCGTACCATTAATTGAAATGAGCCCGTCAGTAAAAGTATCTTGTGCAATACCTAAACCACCAGCGATTTTAATTGCCCCAGTTGAAGCGCTCGTAGAATTAGTTGTACTTGAAAAATCGAGATCAATAGCAATGGAGTTATTCGATTCGATTAATTGAGTATTTTCATTCCAAGTAAAAATTCCATTTGAAAGAGGCATCGATTGTCTTAAAGCCACTGGTTGTAAATTACTAATAAAACCTACTTCAAATCTTTTATCCGTTTCGTTCCATACAATACGATAATTTTCTAAAGAACCACGGTCAATTTCCAAACCTGCTTGATTAAGTGTGACACCTGCTCCAGTTTCCGCATCATTGATTAATAAAATGTTGTCTTTGAATTCAGTAAGATTACTATTTAAAATAGTGGCATTTCCTTCGACATATAAATTACCCTCGATAGTTGTATCCCCAGTTACTCGTAAATTGGCAAAAGTAGGAGAATCATCATTTTTTACACCTTGATTGATACTTAAATCTAAAGCTATCACTCGCCCTTCTAAATTACAATAATTAATCCGATTATTTACTATTGTTTTCGGCATACTTGATATACCTCAGGAAAAAAGAAAAGCTATTGAAACGTAAATAAAAAAAGGCCTAACAAAAACAGATTTGTTAGACCCTTACAATTTTTTTTGATATATTTTTAATTGACATTTTTAAATTTTTTTGGATTTTAAATTTTTTTGGATTTTTCAAGTTTTTTGAATTTTTATGTTAATTTGTTGACTGCTTCAGGGTCCTCCGGCGCGAGCCCGTTTTGGGGAGCGCCCTTCAGGGTCCTCCGGGCCCGCCCGTTCGTCTTTGACGAACGTATATCAAAAGGGCGCCCAGTTGAGGAATTGTCGAATAACATTTGGATCAAGTGAATTAACTTTGTTACGGACTTCCTCAAGGGTAATAGGCGTTCCTTTGGTTTTATACTGTGCATGTAATTGTTTCAAGGTTCTGTAGTATTTATTTGAGTCATCCACGGTAACAGCGTGTTTAATATGACTATCAAAATACAATTGATGAATTTCTCTATACAAATTATTCAATTGATGTCTTGCCATTTGAAACAAGAAATGATGTTCTCGATAAGTTGTTTCAAGAATTTGTAATGCCATTGGATCTCGTAACAATTGTAAAAATCGCATTCTAATTAAAGGCACGTTACCACGAATTTCTTTGACTTGATTATAAAGTTGGAAATCATATTTGTAAGTAATACAATGATCTGCATCAAAGAATTTAATAAGAACACCACGTTTAGTTGGATTGAATAGTAAATCAAATTCCTTGATGTCCGTTTCAATCACTTGAGGTCCACGATAAGGAATGATAGGATCCGTTGTCGTTTCCGTTTTATCCAAATTATTAATCTTGCAAACAAAAATGAGTTCATTTTGCTGATGACTTACGACAATACGATTATCCGAATGTTTCAAAATGAAAACATATGTATAATCCGTGTTTAAATCTTGTGTATTCACATTAAAGATGTCCCAAAACATACTATCAAAAGTAATTTCACGACGACTCCAATAACTAAATTTAGCATCAATGCACTTTGTTGTACTCGTCATCCAATTACCATTGTAATTGTATAATCTAATTAAAGTACCGTCTTCGCAATATTCAATTGCACTTTTAGGATACAACTTGCCAAGTGTTGACAACTGCTCAGTTGGCGAATGCAAAGGCAAAAACTTGTTTTGACACATGCAAACAATACGATTGGTTTCCTTTTCAAGAATAATACCATTGGCCTGGATATTTAATAACGTAATACCTTCATTTGCGTTGGTACCTTCCGCGTTACAGGTACCTTCCGCGTTACCAGCATCTTCTGCGTTACCAGAACCTTCCGCGTTACAGGCGTCTTGTGCGTTACCGGTGTCTTGTGCGTTACCAGTACCTTCGGTGCCACCGACACCTTCGGTGCCACCGACACCTTCGGTGCCGTCCCTCGATACCAAAAGGTAAAGCGTTTTTTGAGTAGATAATTCTCTAACTCGGAGATTGAATTGTTCAGCTGTTTGAACGATATTTTCAAATGATTTTCCATTAATAAAAGATTCGACTTCATTCACGTTTACCACTGTCATTTTTACGAATAATTGATTGTAGTTTGTTTTAAATTCAATTTTATTTTAATAAAAAGTCCTTTTGTTTATTTTTATTAAAATTTGTTTAAAATTCGCTTTAAAATTTGATGAATCGGTCCATTGTATTTGGAACTGGCGTTGATACATTTTTAACATTTGTTGCACTCGGTTTATTAAAGACGCTTGAATTCTTATTTTTCACATTCTGAATGTCTACTTCTTCAACATAATCCCTACAAACACTCATAGGATATTGTATTAATTTATAAACGGTATGTTCACGTGAACTTTTTCTGAATTCTTCAATTGACAATTCTCCACCAAACATTTTTAAACTACATCTTGGAGGAGCGGCATCCAAACCGGTAGTTGTTAATTCTACTAAAGCATCAATATATGTCTTTTTTAATTGCGTATCTTCGATATTCATTGTGTTTTCTAAAACTTGACGATAACTCTTTTCATCTTGAATCACTTGAATACCAGTTAATTTTTTATATAAAAAGTGAATCAAAGCATTCCCGTCTTTTGTATTTGCTTTTTCATTTTTGTTATGAGCTATCGCACATGCAAAACTACAAAAAATACCTCTTGTTTGAAACTTGTTATTTTGATATTTCACTGGAAATCCAATCGGTACAGTATCAAATTGATGACAACACCACCAACAAGCGATGTCTGTTTGATTTAACCATTCATCTTTTTGATAAAATGAAGCAAACAAATTGAAAAACTTTTTCTTGCGATTTTCTTGATTATCCACTAAAGGTTTATCTTGAATTTCATCAAGTTTTTTAACAGCGAGTTCCTTTTGAAGCAACCGATTAAACAAATTTTCATCATTGTGCAAATTATCTAAGCGCTCAGTAAGATATTGATCTTGATTAACTCTCAATTCAAGACGCCGTTCATACAATTGAAGAATATCTGTTTCGTCTTGAATGTCATCTTGAATGTCATTTCCAATGACATTAAGAATTTCTTCCAATTCAGATTTTACAGGATCTTCACTGTTTACTGCATTAAATGTCATTTCATTTTGAACGTTCGATTCATCTTTGATATCCAAATGCAAAATCGTTTTTTCAGTATCATGTATTGCCGTTATCAATGGAATTTTCTTTCGAATAGAAGAACTAAAAAATTTAATAGCTGCTTTACGACCGCGTTTTTTCTTTTGTTTTACTTCTTCTTCTTGTACCTTTTCTTTTTTCTTACGACCGCGCTTCTTTTTTTCAGGTTCTTCAGTTTCCACAGGTAAAACAGGCAATTTTCTGGGTCGTCCTTTTTTTTTTACAATAGGATCGCTTACAATTTGATTTTCAGTTTCCATATTTTTTAAAGTAAACATATTATTTTCATTTTTATTTTAAATTTTTTTATTAAGGTAAAGTAAATTAAAATGGATACATGTCCCAGTTTATTAGATGTCCTCGACTTCTTGAAAATGCCCGAAATCAACAAAGAAGAACAACCCAATTTACTAGAAATTCCAAAATTTATCAGAACTGAATTAGACGCATCGACGGCTACATCTGAACATTTCGAAATCCCGCAAACTGAAACCGAAGTTTTATCTGAAGCTGAAAAGGGATCCGAAACTGAAACCGGGTCTGAATCCGGATCTGAAAGTGAAAAAACATCGGAATCTGAACCTGAAACTGAAGCATCGGAAACTGGTTCGGAATCTAAAACTGGATCTGAAAGTGAAAAAGCATCGGAATCTGAAAGTGAAAGTACATCTTAATATTCGATTTCTTTTAATTCGAGTCTAAACCCGCTTTTTGTTTTATTTTGCCAAATGTTTCTGATTTCAAGAACGACGCTTTTAAGTTTTTGGCCCATACGTGGTTTAACAAACATTGATTGACCAGTATGAATATAATATCGACCATTAATTAAAGGTAAAATACAACGAATATAAAATTTAGGATCGACATGATTTATTAAAGTTAATTGAGAATCATTAGTTAACCCTTTTGTTTCGGTATATCTATTCAAAAGACCGATTAACTTGGTTTCAATTTTCTTGAGTAACAAAAACAAACCTAGATTGTCTTCTACGATCTTTTCATTTTGAATAACGACTTTTTCAAAACCAAATGAAATCGATGTCGCATCGACACATGTAACTCGAGGGTGGTATAATTTAATAGCCATGTTACAATTAAAGAAATAATTTGTAAAATCTTTGGTCACTGAATGCTTTGCGATATACAAACTATTCGAATCACAAATTTCACTAGTTAAAATAACTCTATTCATTTATTATTTTAACCTTAAATTAATTAAATTTTATTAACGCGGGGTCGTGTCGGGCTTAACGGGCCTTTAAAGGCCCGTGCCCGTCCCCCGCGCGACGTACCTTCGGTGAAGTTGCATTTTGAACGCGCCTGTGTCTGTATATTGAACGCACTGTCTTGCTTTCAAGCGTTACTTCTCGAATCCGATCTACAAACAGGGCATCTAACATTACGATTTTGCAACCATTCTCCTATGCACATTTCATGGAACATATGTTTACAATTAAGTTTCACTAAACAATCTTTTAATACAAAATCTTCCAGGCAAATGTGACATTTATTGTTTAAATCGATATCACCCGCTTCGATGCGTTCCAAATTTTCAAATTCTCGAGGACTTAACGTTATCTTGACATCTTCTAAATTTTGAAGTTCCGTAATTAATTCAGTATCAATTTCAATTTGGTCTATAAAAAAATCAGATACCATATTAAGAATATTTGCCGGAGAAAATTCATCCAATGGCGGGCGCGTATTTGCAAACTCATAATACCTTCTTAAAGAATGAATATTTGTAACGATATCTCTATTTAACCTAAAATCATCATCTTCGTTTTCATCTGCGTTAATTTCGACTTCGTTGTCACCTTCACCTTCGCTGTCGATTTCCCGATTTAAATTAACCAAAGCATCTTCCATTAAATTTTGGTTATAAATTCTTAATAAATTTTCAAATGAATTACTTATTGCTCTTGCATTTGCAACTCTAAAAGAGTTTCCATGTGTAATGTCATATTGATTAACCACACTGTTGACAAAAATGTTGAATAAATCATCCATTACTATTAATGTATAAAATAATTTTATTTTTAAACCCAAATTTTAGAAAACGGTCGTTAACGTATTAATCGATTGTTCAAAGCATCTTGAATGGTTTGTTTATCAAAAAGATGTTGATATTCCAAAATAAAATCGCGATCTTCATTTGATTTTCTTTCTATTTCAGCTTGCTGTTTGCGAAGTAACGATCGTTCGTCTTCTAGGAAATCATTTTTCGAACCATTTCCAGTTAATTTTATTTTATCCCTTTCCGATAATTGTCGTTGAATTTCCGCTTTCGTTAATTTCGTATCTTTTTGAGGCGCTTTGAAATCTTCTGGTACTCGTGATGATTCTGGATTTTTCACCCCCGAAAAAGTACCACGGTAATCAGAATAATTCAAATTTTCATTATATCCGATTCCTTTTTGACCAAATTGGTCACCGACAATTAGAATACCATTAAATGAACTGACACTTGCGCAATTATCCAATGTTCCAGAATTATATCCATTAAACCCATCTGTTGTCGTATGAATAACAAGCGCGCCCGCGCAATTATCCGAATTTGATTTTGATTTTTGATATTCAAAAACGCGATTAAACTTTTGAGGATTAAACTTATCATTGAACACTTTTTTAGGCTTTATTTCAGATAAGTGATATTCCTTTTGAAGCTCATTGAAATTACCATTCTCCAAAGACCCGATTCTAGTTGTTTTATACCCGAAATCATTTGGATTATCTAAATTTATTCGTTCAAAGCTTTGATTGAATTCATGCAAATCTGATTGATTTTCAAAACGCTTGCCGATTAAATTATCATATGTTCTCGTCGTTATATGTTCTTTTGAACGTTGATTAAAACTTTGTTTTGAATTGAAAATATGATTATAACATTCAACTAAAATTTTAAATTGAGCGGTTCGCTTTTGAACTAATTTAGAGTCCGTTTTTTCAACTGGTTTTAATTTATCGGGATGCAATACCTTTGCTTTGCGCCTAAATTCTTTGGTTATTTGTTCGATAGGATCTTCCGGAGTGACACCTAAAATAAAATAAGGATCATATTCTAATCCATTTATTTTAATAAGGTCCATTATTATTATATACCAAAAAAAAGATCACATTAATTTAACGCGATCGCATTCTTTAAAAAAACGTAAAGTTACTTTGTTAATTTAACGCGATCGCATTCTTTAAAAACACGACCCTTTACACATATTTATTTTCATAGATAATAGTAATGTTAACTCGAGATTTACAAAATCAATTGAAAGGTTTATTAATAAAATTAAAGGAACCCCTCCATTTTCATATGGTATGCCAGGTCTTGCTGCTCTTAATCATTCGAAGTTAAAATTAAAGAAATACAAGATATTATTAAAACCATGCTCGATTACAAAAAGGAAAAGGTGATACTAAATTTACTTGGACGAAATCAGGTATTTACGAATTATTCAAGGAAATAAACCCTGATCACTTTTTAAGTACTGAGTGCAAAATGTATTTATATGAACTTGCTGATACATTTGAAAATGAAAAGCAATTTATAAATACGTTAAAAAAAATGTTTAAAAAAGCAGGTAAAAATGCAGATAAAAGAAATAAAAAAATTGTAAAGTTATGCGACTTTTAGTCGCTTTCGACTTTCGACTTTTAAAGATATCGATTATAAAGATACTTTTTGCAATTCGATGAAAATGAATCACTTAAAATAGGATGTTCTTCAGTAAAGGTTGTTCTCAAAGACATCTTTGTTTCTTCTTGGGTTTCACGACCTTCTGGACCTTTTGTTTCAACATAAACAATTTCTTTTTTGATCACAGTACCATTAAAAAGATAATCGGGATATTCTCCTCGAAGAGATTCGAATAATGTTTTGGTTTTCGTACTATCACTCTGCAATTTTTCGAGCTTTGCAAGAGCCAGAACATTGTTACGATAACACTCACATTGGCGCCAAACGAGATAATTAAACGTTTCATAAGTAGTATCACCGAATTCAACAAATTTCGCGGTGAAGAAAAAGTCAAGATTGACACCCATATTAAATAATTCTTTTGTGACATGATTTGTAATATAACTCGCCAGCGCAGTAATCGTTCTGTTAATATTACCATTATACAATTCCGTATTCGAATCAAAGACGTAATTGAATTCATTGTTAAAAACAAAGATCATAACTGGTCCAAATTGATGATAAGATTCTTTTGCTACTTTGGTTAAAATCGTTTGAATTCGCGGATGTCTTGTTTCGAAATTTTCATTTAAATACTTTAACAAATGTTTCGATTTAACAGTGATAACACGATACCCAGATGATTCAAATTCATCAGAATTTGCTTTTTGAAGTAAATTCAACATTCTCTTTTTCAATGGCACAAACCCGAAAAACTTTTTAATGGCTTCCATTTATATAAAGTACATTAACATTTTAATTTCACTTTTTTAACTCAATTTCGTTCTGAATTTAAATTACCTAGAAATTCGTTTAAAATTTAATTCATTTCAAAAATTTTAAATTCGTTTTCGTTTAAAATTTTTTAATTTTTTATTCAATAAAATTAAAAAATGGATTGCACTTGTTCTACTATGGAAAATTATCTTGAAATTTATTTCACTCAATTGTTTACAACTCTTGGTCAAGTCACTGCCGCTGTAATGAGTGGAGCTGTTGCAGTACCTGTGGCAAGCTATTATTACCAGCGATACCTTAGTCGTTATTTTTAAGTTTTCCACCAGTAGGTTTTTTTCCCTACGGAAAATAACTAAAATAATTTACATTACCTTTTTGCTTTTCCGTATGGAAAAGCAAAGATCATTCGTCTTCATTTTGCGCTTTTCCGTACGGAAAAGCGCGAATTTAATTCTTTTAATATTTCCAAACCAACTTCTCCCTAAGGAAAAGTTGCCTTTGCCTTTCTCCGTACGGATAAAGGATTGTTCAAAGTTAGTTTATTTAATTAAAAACTGTTTTAAAACCAGATCTTTTTCACGTTCAGACATCTCGACTTTTTTCAGTCGGATTTGATGTTTTAAGACCTTGTTTTCTTTGACATAATCGAGAAAAGCTCCTTCGGCATAATCTTTGCTTTGTACAATCAACATTCGTCCAATTGCAGTTGTCAATTGACCTAGTGGTTTACAAATTAAATTACCACGATTTCTCGACAAAAACCCATAAGTTGAATTCAATGAAACTTTAATAGCCAATTGTGTCGAATTCAAGATATCTTCAAGTTCTTTATTATTTTCTTCTGCTGCTTTCGCCATCATCTTTTTCACGCGCTTGCGTTCAGAATATAATTCTTCCAAAAGTGCAGGAACCACACCTTTATTGACAATGTTACCATCCCGGTCAAGACTTGGTTGCACGATGGTATAACTATAATGCGTATCACGTTTCTGGCATTTTTCCGAGGCATCTCGCGTCTTTTTCATGGGATCATGTATACGACAGTAATAATCAAATGATTCTGTCAGATCATTTCTGATTTCAAAGAAAGCTTGTTTACCGCATACTTGTCCTTTACTTTTACCGGACTTACCGACTGCTGTGCAAGTATGCTTTAGTTTATAATCGATTTGATCATCCCATTCAATCGTTTCGTACTTGACATCTGGCAAATTTAAATATTGCGGATCGGTTACTAATGTTGAATAGCATAAATTACGGCTGATTTCGACGGTAGGATACAAACTTGCAAAGTCAAGAACTGATATATTTTCTCGAAAAAATCCAGCTCGCGCTTGTAAAACAGTTGCACCAGTGAAGCTATCGTCGACAAGATCATCACTTGAAAACATTCTTGTGAGAATATATTCGCGATTTTTATTTTTTCCAAAAAGCAATTTAAATTTTAAATTAAAAAGATCATAAGTTAATTCTGTATCTGATAAAATCACAAATTCTGTTTCTGACAAGATTTCACTTATTTTACCAGACACTTTGACATTCTTGTTTATAGACGGACCTCCACCAAACCCAGGAACCATTTGTTTTCCACATTCAATTTCGATATATTCACCGATATCATTTTCATCAAATGGAAGAGGATCTCGTGTTTTAATTGTAATTGGATTGTTGTCTTCATTGAAATTAGTATGAGGTACCAAGAAATCCATTTGCCGCGCTTTACGTAAAACCTGCGAAAATACTTTGATTGTTTGTCCCTTTGTCGTCAAAAATCCAATCGGCACATATGTTACATTCGCTAACTGAATAATGGTAATTAAAATCAATTGCCGATCTACTAATTTCTGGAGTAATTCTGTATCTCTTAAGCAGTATTTTGCAATAATGGATATCTGATCAGGGCGCCCTTCACGATAAAAGCTGAAAATTTCTTTGGCAGATACATCATGTTTACCTTCTTTCAAGATTTCATTGGCAATAAAATCCAGTTTATAACTTGGATACTTTTTCATGCCACGTTTATAATGAATTAATAGATCATAGTTCAAACGTCCTGGAATATAAAAACGCACAAAGTCAGAATCACCGTAAGCACTTGAACTAAATGTCTCTTTTTTAACTGACATTGGAATCATCTTGGACCTTGTTAAACGAGTTTGAAGGTGATCCTGTAAATTATATAATTTCGCACGTTCATAAAGATACATACAATCAAAAGTATCGCCATTATAGGTATACATGATATCTGGATCCATCTCTGAAATGATCTCGCACCATCGTTGAATAAGATCTTTTTCACTTTTACATTCTTCGACAACGGTTGTCGGATCATCAATCGGCGCGCATCGTTTAAGAGTTAAAAGATGTTTTACAAGTGTCGATTGCGAGTTATAATACCTAAATGTCGTCGCAATTTGGTAAATTACATTTGGATACAAGCTTTCGATGTCACTTTTAGTTGCACGTTTATCCATTAATTTCGGATCTGGAAAGGATCCATCAAAAGAATACGTTTCAATATCCCAACTTGCTTGTAAAAAATTGGCCATTGCTTGTCGATCGCGCAATGACTCAATCAATTTCCAATTAATTTCGGCTTCGATTTGAGTCGATGATTCTTCTTCTGTTAATCGGTATTTTCCTTTTGGCAATCGAACCCAACCAGCCATCAAGATATCTTTGATATGACAAAAGCGCATAAAAGGTTCAAAATTACTTTCATACAATTTAAATTTAATCGGATCTGTATTAATTCCTGGAATACTGACTGCACGTTTAAAAATGTATTTGGTTTTTGACATGGCTGTATAATTATTGAAAACAAGTCTAACAAACGTAAACAATTTTCCATTCGTGAATCCGTAAAGATCTTTTTTCTTGACAATTGAACAACGATCTCGTAAAAGACAGGTACTGTAATATTTGACCCAAGAATCATCGATTTTTTTTTGTAAAAGATAATGTTCTTCAATGAAATTGAGCATTCTTTGTAATCGCGCTTTTGAAAAATCATCTGGAACTTTAATATAAAAAAACGGAGTGAAATCTGTAATTTTACAAGTGACTGAGACACCTTCTTGTGTTACTCCAAAACATCGCATCGTATACGTTTCATCGCACTTTTGCTGTTGCGAGTCTTCTGAGTCGACGTCGAGTTCGCCTGTCGATTCATCTTGCGCGGCCCATTCAATTATTTGAAATTCAATGTCACCTCGAATTTTATTTTCAATATAATTTCTTTTATAATATCTTTCCATTCCTATTTATTCTTATAAAAGATATCTTTTTTTTCATTTTTTTTGCGGGGTCGTGGCGTTCAAAATACAAAATTATTTTCTCTCAAGTGCGTTCAAAATGCGAGCTTCGCTTATTTTCTCCAAGTGCGTTCAAAATGAATTTTGTCCCGCAGTGCGTTCAAAATGCGAGCTTCGCCGGTATATAGTGCAGGATACGAACTTTAAAATAGCTAAAATTATTTTTCTGCTTTATATTAATGGAAATTAATTATGACATTATTTATCAAATATATCTTCGCGTAGATGATTACAAAACGGTTTGCAATTTCTTTTTATTAAACAAGACATTTTTATATGATTACATTTATCGTTATCAAAAAACCAGTTTTAAACACAAATTTTCAGTGTTGTTTCATTACCTTTTTTCATTTTTTCATATCATGCAATTTACCACGATGTCAGATACTGATATGACTTTTTTAATGAACCTTGATTCTGATATTTCATTCAGAAACGATATTTTTAACGTATACCATTTATATAAAAGAACTATATCAACTAGTCTATCACAATGGTTAATGCACTACACGCCTATAACAATTGAAAAAATTGCTTATATTATCTTGACACAAGGCGTTCATCATATCGATCGTAGCACGAAAGTTCATTTTAATCGTAACAAGATTACTCTTGAATTAAAATGCACTGGAAAAAATTGGCCAGATATCGCTGAAATTTCATTTGATCGCATGGGTGTGAATGCTTTCAATAATTTTGGAGCACTCGAGCGACAATTAACTTAATTTGTTTTATTTATAACAATTCTTATAAGGTCGACAACTTGCACGCTGCGAAAATCCCATCTTTTTACACGATGTTTTCTTACAGAATGACTTGCTCCATTTTCGAGGAAATTTAAAAGTTCGCTTTGGTGTTGAAGTTTTAGGCTTGGGTTTAGAAAGTTTTTTAGGTTTAGAAGTTCGCTTTGGTGTTGATTTTTTAGGCTTGGACTTGGGCTTGGGCTTGGAAGTTTTCTTAGGTTTAGACATTGAAGTTTTCTTAGGTTTAGACATTGAAGTTTTCTTAGGTTTAGAATTTTGCATCTATCTATAATATAACACTACATTTAATTTTTACGAGTTTAAAAAGAATCGTTGTTATATAATAAATGCAAATATTCGTCAAAACTCTTACTGGAAAAACAATTACACTTGAAGTTGAATCAAGTGATTCAATTGAAAATGTCAAACAAAAAATTCAAGACAAGGAAGGCATAAGTCCTGATCAGCAGCGTCTTATTTTTGCAGGAAAACAATTGGAGTCAGATAAAACACTAGCGGATTATAATATTCAAAGAGAATCTACTCTTCACCTCGTGTTACGTTTACGTGGTGGAAACTTTCCATCAACTACGTTAAAGATTTATTTAGCATCAAGTATGTCTTATGGGTTTTATCGTGGTTATACATACGAAGATCGTTTAGAAAAAA
>Ga0207958_1000202_pt1 | contig 20700 bp, 15 predicted proteins | sample CryBogCBH27Jul07_FD_184606 | JGI IMG/M metagenome (GOLD analysis project Ga0207958, IMG submission 184606) | Freshwater microbial communities from Crystal Bog, Wisconsin, USA - CBH27Jul07 (SPAdes) (version 2) | ecosystem: Environmental > Aquatic > Freshwater > Lake | place: Crystal Bog... | reverse complement strand
ATCTTCCGGAAGAATGCCCAATCCACCACGCGGCTATAGGCAGAAAATCCCGCAATGATCATCTTGGGCTTGTGTTCGCGGGCCAGTCGGGCCACTTCTTCATAATCAATCAGGCCGGTCGCCGTGTCTAAACCATATTGGATAGCGTTATAGAGCTTTCCCGAGAAATTGACCTTCGCGCCATGGGTCAGGTGGCCACCATGCGCAAGGCTCATCCCAAGCACGGTGTCACCCGGGTTGAGGAGCGCCATGAATACCGCGGCATTAGCCTGTGAGCCGGAATGAGGCTGAACATTGGCGTAGTCGGCCGAGAAGAGGGTTTTGGCGCGATCAATCGCCAGGGACTCGACCACGTCTACATGCTCACAACCGCCGTAGTAGCGCTTGCCTGGGTAGCCTTCTGCGTATTTGTTGGTCAGTACAGTGCCCTGTGCTTGAAGAACGCGGGGACTCGCATAATTTTCTGACGCGATCAGTTCGATGTGATCTTCTTGGCGATGCTCCTCCGCCTGAATCGCGGACCAGAGTTCTTCATCAAAACCAGCGATTTCCATTCCTTTGCTGAACATGGTGGGAACCTAGATGGGATGGGGAATTGACCTTGATTTATACCACGAAAGGTGGGGGTCTACGACTCGCCAACGAGTTCGACAATCGTCTCTTTGAGCTTGTGTCGGACTTGATCGTTACTGAGAGGAAGATTGTCTTTTCCGGTGAGCAGGAAAATGTCCTCCGCCCGGCTGCCGATGGTCGAAATCCTCGCGTTATTCAGGCGGACATCGCATTGGGAGAATGCCCGGCCGACCTTCGAGAGAAGGCCGGGGCGGTCTGTGGCAATCAGTTCCATGACCGTCCCTTGCCGCTGAGGCTCGTCGCGGAATGTGACTTGGGTGGGAACCGTGAAGTGGCGGATTTGCCGGGCCTCTCTTCGTTGGACCTGAAGGTCGGCCTGATCCTGGCCCGACAGGGCTTCTCTTAGGCGCACCGAAATCTGCACCTGCCGCATCGGATCGGTCAGGCGCTCTCCCGATTGCTCCAGAACGTGATAGCTGTGGACCACATAATCTTGTGTGCTGGTAATGATTCGCGCATCCAGAACGGTCAGGTTGAGCTGATCCAGAATGGCCGTCGTCCTGGGGAAGATGAGGTCATTCTGACGGGCGTAGATGAAAACCTCGGCACTTCCGCGCTGACTGACGGTTCTGAGGAGGACGAGAGGGGGTTCTTTCCCCCGAAAGGCGTCCAGGGCCACGGTGTGCCAGACGATTTCCTCAGGGTGGTACCTGAGGAAGTACTCCTCGCTGAAGACTTCGCCCCAGATGGCGCGGGTCCGCGCTTCGGGAATGCCCAACCTTGAGAGCTTTTCGAGCGATTCCTTTTGGACCGCCGCCAGTTTTTCTTCCTGTTGCACCGGGTTGGCAAGGCCGCGTCGGAACATCCAGCGAGCTTGTTCGTAGAGTTCGTGCAGCAAGGCGTCGCGCCAGGAATTCCAAAGACTCGGATTGGTGGCCCGAATGTCAGCCACGGTCAGGAGATAAAGGTAATCCAGCGTTGTTTCGTCCCGGATCGTGGTCGCAAAGGCATGAATGATTTTGGGGTCACTGATGTCCTTTCGTTGGGCGGTCAGAGACATGAGGAGATGATTTTGAACCACCCAGCAGACGCGTTGGGTGTCTGCCTCCCCGATGCCATGTCGCCGGCAGAAATCGGCGGCAATATCCGCGCCCAAGGTCGAGTGATCTCCGCCACTGCCCTTGGCAATGTCATGCATCAGCCCGGCGACATAGAGGAGTTCGGGTTTCTCAATGCGCTTGAAGACCTCATTGGGGAATGGGTGGGTCTCACGGTGGTGTTCCAAGGCAAAGCGCCGAAGATTGCGAACCACAAAAAGGGTGTGTTCATCCACGGTGTAGACGTGGAAGAGGTCGTATTGCATTCGGCCGACGACGCGGGCGAATGCCGGAAGGTAGGCCGCGAGGACCCCATAGCGGTTCATTCGACGCAGCTGATGAGTCACGCCGACGGGTTGCCGGAGGATGTCCATGAACAGGCTGCAGGCTTTGGGATCCTCCCTGAACCGGTCATCGATTCTCTCGAGATTCTGTCGAATCAGGCGAATGGTCGATGCCCGGATGCCTTTGAGCTCAGGTCGGGTCTGTAAAAGCAGCAGGATTTCAAAGATAGCCAACGGTCTTTGCTGGAAGATCTCTGGATCGACGACTTCAAGGTAACCGTCGACGCTCCGAAACTCCGGGGTAACCGCCTCGACCTTGAAGGGATGTTCGCTGTGAAGGATGACCTCTTCAAAGAGCTGCATCAGGAGTTCATTCAGCCGCTCAAGGCCCATGACCGTTCGGAAATACAGTTGCATGAACTGCTCAACGGCATGATTCACGTTCTCAGATTCAACTCCGAAAAGGCGGGCCAGTTCCTTCTGATACTCAAACAAAAGGCGCTCTTCAGGTCGGTCCGTGATCACGTGAAGCGCAAAACGAATTTCCCAGAGAAAGTCACGAGCCTTCTGAAACTCTTCATGCTCTGCTTCGGTGAGCCAGCCCAGTTGAACCAGATCCAGCTCGCGAAGATCGTAGTGGCGTTTAATGATCCAGTGAATGTTCTGGATATCCCGGAGTCCGCCGGGTCCTTCCTTGATGTTGGGCTCCAGATTAAAAGCGGTATCGTGAAATTTGGCGTAACGTGCCGCTTGCTCTGCCCGTTTGGCGGCAAAGAATTCGTCTGAGGGCCAGATACGGGAGGGGCTGATCTCCTGTTCGAGGCGCGCGAAGAGAGTCCCGTCTCCCTGAAGGAGTCTCGATTCCAGGAGGTTGGTCATGACCGTTTGGTCTTTGATCGCCTCCTCGATGCACTCATCGAGTCCACGGACACTTTGGGCCGGACGGAGCCCGATATCCCAAATGAACTGCAGAAAACCGGTAATTTGAGCGTCAATTTCAGGGCATTCGCCGCTGGCGGGGTCTTTCAGGATAAGTAGGTCGACATCCGAATGGGGATGCATTTCACGGCGTCCATAACCGCCCACCGCGATCAGGTTGGGCTTTGGATTCTTCGCTGTCGAGAGGAAGTCCTGCCAGATGAAGCCCAGCAGTTCATCGATGAAGTCAGAGCGCCAGCGGATCAGATCCCTTGCGGTTTCTCCAGCGGCAAAACGCTCTCTCAGAAGCGACTGATGCGCCTTGGTGGCCTCGATGCATGCGGTTTTGGAGTCAAGCTCCGCAAACCGATCAGGCTCAATTTGGGGTGAAAGCGTTTCGAATATCAAGGGGCTCCTCCGCACGTCGCGTGAGGATTTCGAAACCCTCGGATGTCACTGCCACCATATGTTCCCATTGTGCAGAAAGACTGTGATCTTTGGTGACCGCAGTCCACCCGTCGGGCAGGATCTTGACGTGACGCTTTCCCAGATTGAGCATGGGTTCGATCGTGAACACCATGCCCTCCTCGAGTTTGAGTCCGGCTCCAGGGGTTCCATAGTGAAGAACTTGGGGGTCCTCGTGGAAATCCTTGCCAATGCCGTGGCCGCAGAATTCCTGAACAACAGACAGGCCGTGGGATTCAGCGTGTCGCTGGATCGCATGGCCGATATCGCCCAGGGTCGCACCCGGTTTGACTTCCATGATCCCAAGGTACATCGCTTCCTGACAGATTTTTGCCAGTCGGCTGGCTCGGATCGGAACATCGCCGACCAAAAACATCTTGCTCGTGTCGCCATGGTAACCATCCTTGATCACGGTAATGTCGACATTGATGATGTCGCCACTCTTGAGCTTTTTCGGTCCGGGAATGCCGTGGCAGACGGTATGGTTGACCGATGTGCAGATGGATTTGGGGAAGCCCCGGTAGTTGAGGGGGGCAGGGATCGCCTGCTGAACGTCAACAATGTAATCGTGACAGATCCGATCCAGTTCCTCGGTGGTCACACCGGCGATGACATAAGGTTCGATCATTTCGAGGACCTCGGCCGCCAGGCGGCCTGCCACTCTCATGATTTCGATTTCTTCGGGGGTTTTGATGCGGATGGTCATCGGGGTTTGCCTGATGGACCCCAGAGGGTGTCCCGGGGGCGCGACTTAGGGTGGATGGATTGTTGAGATAAGCCGTTCATGGTATAAAGGCCTGCTTTTTTTAGCAACAACCCACACACATGCCGTCACGCTCGACAGGGTGCCGGACCGGACTTTACCGGTTACGGTCGTCGTTCGGGGCATGTGGAGGCACAACCCTAATCTAAGGAGTTTTCATGTCGACTGTAACTATGCGCCAGATGCTTGAGGCCGGTGTTCATTTCGGACACCAGACCCGCTACTGGAACCCCAAGATGGCACCGTTTATTTATGGTGCTCGCAGCAATATCCATATCATCAATCTTGAAAAGTCACTGCCTCTTTTCAAGGATGCGATGACATACCTCGAACAGGTTGCTGCAAAGCGCGGGAAGATTTTGTTTGTCGGTACCAAGCGGACGACCCGTGCGGTTGTTCAGGAAGAAGCGCTGCGTTGCGGCATGCCCTACGTCAATCACCGCTGGTTGGGTGGCATGCTCACCAACTTTAAGACCATCAAGCAGTCTGTGGCTCGCATGAAGGACCTTGAAGCCATGCGCGACGACGGTCGCCTTCAGCGTTTCAGCAAGAAGGAAGGTCTGGGCATGATGCGTGAACTCGACAAGCTCGAGAACAGCATGGGCGGAATCCGGGATATGGATCGCCTGCCCGAAGTGCTTTTTGTTCTGGACGTTGGTTACGAGCACAACGCCATCAGCGAAGCCCATAAGCTGGGAATCCCGGTGGTCGGTGTTGTCGATACCAACAACAACCCGACCGGTATTGATTTCATTATTCCGGGTAACGACGACTCGATCCGTGCGGTTCAGCTCTATGTTCAGAGCGCGGCGACCGCAATTTTGCAGGGTAAGGCCAACAGCCTGAGCGTTCCTGCTGGCGAGGATGACTTTGTCGAAGTGAATGCTGCCCCTGCGGCCGCAGAAGCTGCGGAGTAACCGGTGCGGGACGGGTCATTGCTGACCCGTCCCCCGGTCTGAATTGAAGACGCCTCCAGACTGGGGGCGTTTTGTTAGTTGTTGATGTCGGCTTCGGCGTCAACGTGAATTTGCTGACATTTAAAGATTACTGAGGATTGCTTCATGTCGAATATTACGGCTGGAATGGTAAAGGAACTGCGCGAGCGCACAGGCTCCGGAATGATGGAATGCAAGAAGGCGCTGACCGAAACCAATGGTGACCTTGAAGCGGCCGTCGAGCTGATGCGCAAGGCCGGTCTTGCCAAGGCTGACAAGAAGTCTGGTCGCACTGCGGCCGAAGGCATCATCGTTGCTAAGGCCAGCGCGGATGGAAAGACTGCGGCGATCGTCGAAGTGAATTCCGAAACCGACTTCGTGGCCAAGGGCGATGATTTTGTCGCGTTTGCCAACCTGGTGGCGGAAACGGCTCTGGGTTCATCAGCCGCAACGCTGGACGAACTCCTTGAGGTCAAGATTGCAAGCACGGGCGAAACGGTTGAAGAAACCCGTAGAGCCATGATTGCAAAGATCGGTGAGAACATCGCGGTCCGTCGTTTCGCACGTTACAACGCCCCTGAGGGTCTCGTTGCTAGTTACCTCCACGGCAGCCGGATCGGCGTTTTGGTCGAGCTTGCTGGTGGCGATGCAGCCCTGGGTAAGGACGTTGCCATGCACGTTGCGGCTACGAAGCCTAACTGTGTTGATGAGACCGGTGTCGATGCTGAACTGATTGAAAAGGAAAAGGCGATTTTCAGTGCACAGGCTGAAGCCAGCGGAAAGCCGGCCAACGTCATTGAAAAGATGGTCGAAGGCCGTATCAAGAAGTTCCTCGGTGAAATTACGCTGGTGGGCCAGCCTTTCGTCAAGGACCCCGACCAGACGGTGGGCAAGCTGCTGGCCGACAAGGGGGCGAAGGTGGCAAGATTTGTTCGCCTTGAGGTTGGTGAAGGCATCGAAAAGGTCGAGAGCAACTTCGCCGAAGAGGTTATGGCACAGGTCAGGGGTTCCTGATTCTGTCTGACCTGCCTCCACCGGTGAGTGATTGCCGGTGGAAGCCCCTCTGGATTTCCCTTTAACTGCTGACAACGCGACGGACCCATGAGTACCCCAAAATACCAACGTATCCTGTTGAAGTTGAGTGGTGAGGCCCTGATGGGGGACAAGGGAGGCGGTATTGATGCCGCCACCATTGGTCGCCTGGCCAAGGAGATTCAGGAGCTCTGTAATGCCGGAGTTCAGGTCGGTTTGGTGATCGGCGGTGGGAATATCATTCGCGGAGCCCAGACGGCCGGACAGGGGCTTGAACGAGTCACGGGCGACTACATGGGCATGCTGGCCACCGTGCTCAATGCCCTGGCCATGCAGGATGCCCTGGAACATCAGGGACGTCCGGTTCGCGTCATGTCGGCCCTCAAGATTAATCAGGTGTGCGAGGACTACATTCGCCGCCGCGCTATCCGCCACCTTGAAAAGGGGCGTGTGGTCATTTTTGCTGCAGGCACGGGTAATCCCTTTTTTACGACGGATACGGCAGCAAGTCTGCGGGCCGTCGAAATCGGAGCCAATCTCCTGATCAAGGCGACCAAGGTTGACGGTGTCTACACCGCCGACCCGGTCAAAGATCCCGATGCCCGTCTTTATGAACGGTTGACCTATGACGAAGCCCTGGATCAGCGGCTCAACGTCATGGATGCCACGGCTCTGGTCCTGTGTCGAGACCATGACATGCCTCTGCGCGTCATGAATGTCTTCGAGCCGGGTGCAATCATGCGCTTGGTGATGGGCGAGAGCGTCGGTTCACTGATTGAAAGTGGGAAGAAGTCATGATCGAAGATCTTCATAAGAAAACCTCCGAGCGCATGGGCAAGAGCATTGAGGCGCTCAAACTGGAGTTGGCCAAGATCCGGACCGGCAGGGCGCACCCCAGTCTTCTGGATCACGTGATGGTTTCCTATTATGGCAACGAGGTTCCGCTCAGCCAGACCGCCAACGTGACGGTCGAAGATGCCCGCACTCTCGCGGTAGCCCCGTGGGAGCGCACCATGGTTCAGGCGATTGAGAAGGCCATTATGACCTCCGATCTTGGTCTGAATCCATCAACCTCGGGGACCGTGATTCGGGTTCCGATGCCCCCTCTGACCGAGGAGCGTCGCAAGGATCTGATCAAGGTGGTTCGGGCGGAGGCTGAAAACTCTCGGGTGGCTATCCGCAATATTCGCCGCGATGCGAACACCGATCTTAAGAACGCCGTTAAGGACAAGCTGATTTCCGAGGACGATGAACGTCGCAGCCAGGAACAGGTCCAGAAATTGACGGATCAGTTCGTGAAGGAAGTAGACAGCCTTCTCGAGCAGAAGGAAAAGGATCTCCTCGCGATCTGAGGGTGAGGGTACCGGCAAAGACCGGTCCCACTCCCGCGGCTAGTCCGACCCACATGTCGACATCGCCAGACCTCATATCCCATCACTCCGTGCCTCGGCACGTTGCCATCATCATGGATGGTAACGGCCGTTGGGCCAAGCAGCGCTTTCTTCCCAGACCCGCAGGCCACAGGGCGGGAGTCGGAGCCGTTCGAAAAACTGTTGAACACTGCATCGCAAAGGGTGTGGAAGTCCTGACCCTGTTTGCGTTTAGTAGTGAAAACTGGCGTAGACCCCAGCAGGAAGTGGCCTTGCTGATGCAGCTTTTCATTGCCAGCCTGGAGCGCGAGACCGCCAAGTTGCATCGGAATGGGGTCCGGCTGAAGGTGATTGGCGAGCGAGAACAGTTTGCGCCGATGCTGCAGGAGCGTATCGCCGAAGCCGAAGCCATGACGGCTGAGAACACGCGACTGACTCTGGTGATCGCGGCCAACTACGGTGGCCGCTGGGATATCGCTCAGGCGTGTCGGCAATTAGCGGCTGATGTCGAAGCGGGGCAGCTGACAAGTCAAGACATCACATCGGACATGATCGCTGCAAGACTCGCAATCGCCGATCTTCCTGAACCTGATCTGTTCATCCGGACCGGCGGAGAGCAGCGCATCAGTAACTTCCTTCTCTGGCAGCTTGCCTATGCGGAACTTTACTTTACGCCGCTCCTTTGGCCGGACTTTGATGAAGTGGCTTTTGAAGAGGCACTGATCAGCTTTGCCAGCCGCCAGCGTCGCTTCGGCTATACCGGCGACCAAATCGAGAAGTTCGTTTCAAACACAACCCCCCCATCCCGTTGACCCTAAAAGGCCATCCCATGCTTAGAAATCGAATCATCACGGCATCCCTTTTGGCGCCGCTTGTCATTGCTGCCATCTTGCTTCTGCCGCCCGATGGCTTTGCCGTGCTTTGGGGTGTGATCATTCTTTTTGGGGCTTGGGAATGGTCTGATCTGGCCTCCCTCAAAGGAGGGCAGCGCATCGGATTCACCGTCACCATCCTCTCGGTGCTGGTGGCAGCGCGGCTCTATGCCATGGATTGGGCGCCTGGCGAACTCCCAGTTTGGCTCTATGCCGGAGCCGTTCTCTGGTGGGCACTCTGGGGTGCTGCCTTCAGGCGCGCATCGGAGAAGCTGGCCAACCAAAAGTTTTCCGTTTTGTCTCGCGTTCTGGCAGGGGCTTGGGTCCTGGTCACGGGTTGGGTGCTGATGGTCTGGCTCCGCCTTAATTTCTCGGCCTATCAGGTCCTGTACCTCGTTCTCCTGATCTGGATCGCTGATATCGGCGCCTATTTCACCGGTAAGCAGTGGGGCTTTACCAAGCTGATGGCCGCCATCAGTCCGGGCAAAACGGTAGAAGGCGTGTATGGCGCGATGTTCGGGGCGATCCTTTTTGCGTTGGCCATCGGGCTGGTGCTGGGATTTGAGACCATGACCTTGATTGATTTCGTCTTCCTGTCCCTGATGACAGTGGCGTTCTCGGTCTGTGGGGATCTTTTCGAAAGCCTCGCCAAGCGAGTCCGGGGTGTCAAGGACTCAGGGGCCATCCTCCCGGGGCATGGCGGCGTCCTTGATCGCATCGACAGTCTTTTGGCCGGTGTCACCGTCTTTTATGCCGGATCCCTCTTGATCCCGATCTTTATCCAGTGGGGTGGCAGCCTTGAGCCGGAAATCATCCTCCAGTCCGAGGATGCGCCGGCTATGGAGTCTTTCGTGCCGGATCACCATCACGATGGCCCTATGGAGGTTCCTTCCGATCACGATCATGATCATGATGAGGTGCCGCCACCCGATGCATTAGACGAAGGCGTCCCGCCGGCGGATGCGGCATCGCAGGCTCAACCGCCAGCCAGCGCCCCAGCGCCGGCTCCTGCGGCCAAGAAGAAGGGAGCGGCCCGATGAAAGGACTTTGCGTATTGGGATCTACTGGGTCTATCGGGGTCAGCACACTGGATGTCGCCGGTCGTCATCCCGATGAATATCGTGTCGTGGCCCTGACGGCCAACGGCAATTGGGAGCGGCTGGCCGAACAATGTGAAGCGTTCCGTCCCAGCTATGCGGTCATGATCGATCCGGCACAAGCCGATCGCTTGAAAGAAGCGCTCAAGGCCAAGGGGGTGACGGAGACCAAGGTCCTGACCGGATCCAAGGCGCTTGAAGAGGTGAGCACACTGCCCGAAGTCGATTCGGTCATGGCAGCTATTGTGGGCGCGGCGGGATTGCTTCCGACGCTCGCCGCCGCTCGCGCCGGCAAGACCATCCTTCTGGCCAACAAGGAAGCCTTGGTCATGTCGGGCCCGCTGTTCATGACCGCTGTGGTCCAGTCCGGGGCGGCATTGCTCCCCATTGATAGTGAGCACAACGCCATTTTCCAGTGTATGCCTGCGCAGTACCGTGCCGGACAGCAGGCCAACGAGGTCCGCCGCATTCTTTTGACCGCATCCGGTGGCCCCTTCCTGCGGAAGGCCCTGAGCGAACTTCATGATGTGACGCCGGATCAGGCGGTTGCGCACCCTAATTGGGTCATGGGACGCAAGATTTCAGTCGACTCCGCCACGATGATGAACAAGGGGCTTGAGTTGATTGAAGCCTGTCTCCTGTTCAATACTCCGGCGGATAAGGTTCAGGTCGTGGTGCATCCTCAGAGTGTGATTCACTCGATGGTGGATTATGTGGATGGCTCCGTTCTGGCTCAAATGGGATGTCCCGATATGCGGATTCCGATTGCGCACGCCATGGCCTGGCCCGAGCGTTTCACTTCTGGTGCGGAACCGTTGAATCTGTTCCAGGTCAAAAGATTAGATTTTGAAGCTCCCGATTTCGAGCGTTTCCCCTGTCTTCAGCGGGCCTACGACGCAGTGAGAGCCGGTGAAACCATGCCGGCCATATTGAATGCTGCCAACGAAGTGGCTGTTGCATCATTCCTGGATGGACAGATTCGTTTCACCGCCATCCCGGATGTCATCAAACACGCCATGGACACCGTGGATAATTTGAAGGCGACGGATATCGATGCCGTCCTTGAGGCCGATGCGATCGCCCGCCGAGTCGCAGATGCCTATATTGCCCAGTTGACCTAAATCATTGGAGTTCGTGCTGAACTGATGTCTTCACTTCCCCACACCCTGTTCTATTTCGCTCTGGCACTCATTGTCCTCATTGCAGTTCATGAGTTCGGACACTACTGGGTAGCGCGAAAGCTGGGGGTCAAGGTCCTGAGGTTTTCCCTCGGCTTTGGCAAGGTGATCTGGCGTCATCAGAAGTCGCCTGACGATACAGAATTTACCTTGTCGCTTTTGCCATTGGGTGGATATGTCCGAATGGTGGATGAGCGCGAGGGGCCGGTGGATGACCGTGATCTTTCCGTGGCTTTCAACCGAAAGCCGGTCGCCTCGCGGGCCGCAATCGTTGTAGCAGGACCCGTTTCCAATCTGCTTCTTGCCGTTCTGGTTTACTGGATCACCTTTATGTGGGGTGAAACTGGAAGCCGACCCATAGTGGGTAAAGTAGATCCTTCAAGCGTTGCCGCTCAGGCAGGGTTTGAGCAGGGGGATGAAATCCGAACGGTCGGCGGGCGAGCGACGCCAACGTGGCCTCTTGCCATCGGAGCCATACTCGAACGCGTCATCGAGGACGAGGCGATTTCGGTGGAAGTGGTGGCATCGGATGGCGCGGTCCATGAGCGTAGACTCTCTCTCCCTAATTCCAATCTTGAAAACCCCGAAAAGGTGATCGAAACCTTGGGGCTCAAGCCCTTTGAGGTGCCCTTGCTGCCCGTGATTGAAAAGGCAGAACCTGGAAGCCCGGCTGAAAAAGCGGGATTTCTGCCGGGCGATCGCATCCTCAAGGCGGATGGAAAAGCCATCAAGGACTGGCGCGAATGGGCAGAACTGGTTCGCGGGCGCCCGGAGATCCCCATTGAAGTGCTGATCGACCGTGGCGGAGTTCAGTTGAAGTTAACGGCGATTCCCGCGGCAACTTACCCGGATGCAAAAAATCAGAGTGAAGGCCTGGTCAGAAAGATCCTTCGCCGAATGGCAGGCAACGAAGCGCCCGAGATGAAACCGGCCACCCCGCCGGTGGGACGCGTAGGCGCGCAAGTCAGAGTGCCCGAAGAGCTTTTCAAAGAGCTTGAGGTCGAGTACCGCCTTGGCCCCTGGGATGCGCTGGTTGCGTCAGTCGAGAGAACGACGGATTACGCCTTGGCGACCTTCAAGATCGCAGGACGCATGGTGGTGGGACGTGCTGCTGTGGATAACTTGAGCGGCCCCATCAGCATCGCTCAGTTGGCCGGGCGTTCAGCCAGTCTGGGATTCGACCATTTCCTGAGGTTTCTGGCTCTGGTGAGCATCAGTCTTGGGGTCCTCAATCTTTTGCCGATCCCCGTTCTGGATGGTGGGCATCTTGTTTTTTATGGAATTGAGGCCCTCAGGGGACGGCCTCTCTCCGATCAGACCCAAATGCGACTTCAGCAAATCGGAATGACCATTCTGATCAGCTTGATGTTGCTGGGGCTTTATCTGGATGTGGGCAGGCTTTGAACGTGAATGAGGAACACATGAAACATCTGATTCTTGCGGCGATTTCAGTATTCTCCCTGTTTGCCGGGGCGGTCTCCGCCGATAGTAAGACCGTTGAGGCGGCGCTCAAGCAGGAGTTGCCCAGCATCAAGCCGGACAGCATCACCGAGTCACCGGTCAAAGGACTTTACGAAGTGGTCGTCGGTGCCCGACTTTTCTACGTTTCTGAAGACGGAAAATACCTGGTGCATGGCTCGGTCATGGATCTCAAGACGAGGGAAGATCTCAGCGATCGCCGACTGGGTTCCATTCGACTGAAGGCCTTGGAGAAGGTCGGTCTTGAGAACATGATTGTCTTCAAGCCCAAGATCCAAAAGCACTTCATCTATGTCTTTACGGACATCGATTGTGGCTACTGTCGAAAGTTGCATTCCCAGGTTGAGGATTACCTCCGCGAAGGCATTGAGGTCCGCTATCTTTTCTTCCCGCGCGCAGGAAAGGACAGCGATTCCTACCACAAGGCCGTGACCGTCTGGTGTGCAAAGGATCGTAATGCGGCACTGACGCGCGCCAAAAATGGTGAAAGCTTCACCCAGAAAACCTGCAAGAACCCGGTGGATGAACACATGGCTCTGGCTCAGGCGATGGGCGCGAATGGCACGCCAATGATCGTCACCGATAAGGGCGTCATTATTCCGGGCTATGTGCCGGCCAAGGAACTGGTCAAGGAATTGGACGGCGTTTCTGATGCCGCGGCATCCGACGCCAAGGCCGATTCAAAATAAGCCTTTGGCAGGAAAACTCAAACGGGTTTTCTTGCCAGCTTCAACCGAAACAGAAGATCGAGCGCCTCTCGCGGCGTGACCGCATCAGGATCAATCGTGTCGAGGAGCTCAAGAGCGGGGTCGGGGGACTGACTTTCAAAAAGGTCGAGCTGCCGAAGTCCGGGCCGCTCACCCTGTTCTTGTGCGGTTTTCCGTTCGAGGGAAACCAGTTTCTCCCTTGCCCTTCGGAGAACCGCTTTAGGGACTCCAGCCAGGGCGGCAACCTCAAGTCCGTAACTTTGATTGGCGGGACCTTCCTTGACGGCATGGAGGAATACCACGCCGTTTTGATGCTCCACCGCATCGAGATGCACGTTGTCCACCTCAGTGAATTCATCGGCAAGAGTAATCAGCTCAAAGTAGTGGGTCGCGAACAGCGTCATGGCGCCCGTGACACGGGCAAGATGTTCAGCTGTTGCAAAGGCGAGCGAGAGCCCGTCAAAGGTGCTGGTTCCCCGACCGATTTCATCCATCAGGACCAGACTGCTGGCCGTTGCATGATGCAGGATGTTCGCGGTTTCGGTCATTTCGACCATGAAGGTCGAGCGGCCACTGGCAAGATCATCGGATGCGCCGATGCGGGTGAAGATCCGATCAATCGGGCCCATCACGGCTCGTTCTGCAGGCACATGGCTTCCGATATGCGCCAGCAGCACGATGACGGCCGCTTGCCGCATGTAAGTGGATTTTCCGCCCATGTTCGGGCCCGTGATGACCAGCATCCGACGGTTTTCGTTCAGCACCAGGTCATTGGGAACGAAGGGATCCTTCAGCACGCTTTCAACCACCGGATGCCGTCCGGCATCGATGCGAAGCCCGGGTTCATCACTCAGTTCAGGTCGCGTCCATTGAAGCTTGTCTGAACGGTGGGCAAGATTGGAGAGGACATCGAGGGTTGCAAGGCCCTCTCCCAGAATCTTGAGATCTGAAATCTCATCACCCAGGCGATCCAGAAGCCCTTCCCAGAGGGCCTTTTCGAAAGCCAGAGCCCGTTCCTTGGCGCCCAGAATCTTATCCTCAAATTGCTTGAGTTCGGGCGTGATGTATCGCTCAACCCCCTTGAGTGTCTGGCGCCGGACGTATTCAACGGGCACCTTGTCGGCCTGAAGTCTGGAGCACTCAAGATAGAACCCTTGGACGCGATTAAACCCAACTTTCAGATTGGCAATTCCGGTTCTCTCTCTCTCCCGTTGCTCAAGATCCAGAAGGAACTGGTCGTGGTTAAGACTGAGTTGCCGCAATTCGTCGAGCTCGGGGTGGTAGCCCTCGGCAATGACGCCGCCGTCGCGAATGAGCATCGGCGGGTTCTCGACAATCGCACGGGAGAGGAGTTCATGGATGGCGGGTCTGGGCTTCAGGGCTTCGGCAAGCTGCGCGAGAAGACGGCTTTCCGTGGGTGCGAGGGCGCTGTTGAGCTTGGGGAGCGTCTCGAGTGTCATGCGCAGCATGGAGAGGTCGCGAGGCCTTGCTGACCTTAAGGCAATCCGGGAAGCAATGCGCTCGACGTCGCCCACGGCATGCAAGCTTTCGCGAAGGCGATCAAATAATCGGCCTTCGAGAAGAATGGCCACGGCGTCGTGACGGGCCTCGATGTGTTGGCGTTCTCTTAAGGGTTGATGCAGCCAGCGTCGCAGCAGTCGGCCCCCCATGGCCGAGACCGTTCGGTCCAGGACACCAAACAGGGTGAAGTCGATACGTCCTGAGGGATGGAAATCCAGTTCAAGGTTTCTGCGGCTGGCCGCATCCAGCACGATCGTTGTGTCCTGGCTCTCCATGCGCATGCCCTGGATGTGCGGAAGGGCGGACTGTTGAGTTTCTTTGACGTACTGGAGCAGGGCGCCGGCGGCACCGAGGACTTCAGGATGCCGCTCGCATTCGAAGGCCGTCAGGTCTTTGACGGCAAACTGTCGTTGCAGCGTCACCCGGGCGCTGGCAGGATCAAAGTGCCAGCCAGCCCGTCGAACGAGCCCCTTTCGTTCCATCAGGAAAGAGGGCAAAGGAAAATCCTCGCTGACCAGAAGTTCCGCGGGATCCAGTCGCTCAAGTTCGGATTGGAGCGCGGTGAGTGAAGGGATGGTTTCGCCGATGAATCGTCCACCGGCAAGGTCCAAAATAGCAAGGCCGAGGGATTTGTTAGCACTGGCCAGAGCGATCAGGAGAGTGTCGCGGCGCTCCTCAAGGAGAGCTTCCTCGGTCACCGTGCCAGGAGTCAGGACGCGCAGCACCCGTCGTTCGACGGGCCCCTTGGCGGTTTGGGGATCGCCCACCTGTTCACAGATGGCAACGGATTCCCCGACGCGAATCAATTTGGCGAGATAGCCCTCGGCGGCATGATAGGGAACGCCAGCCATCGGGATGGGGGCTCCGGCCGATTCCCCTCGGGCGGTGAGCGTGATATCGAGAAGCCGGGCGGCTTTCCTGGCATCGTCATAGAACAGCTCATAAAAATCGCCCATACGAAAGAAGACCAGACGCTCGGGATGCTCGGCCTTGATCGACAGGTACTGCTGCATCAGGGGGGTGTGTTTTGCCTCTGGCATCTCTTGCATGGCGGTGGTGTCGTGGATCTGAGGGCGGGGTGCATAATGGTAGGCGACATCTTGGTAGGACATTGTAAGGGGGCTGCGGCTTGACAGCACAGAGCGATATTGAAGAAGAGGCGGCCCGCCTGGGCGCTTTAATGATCGCTGCAGGACAAACCCTGGCGACGGCTGAGTCGTGCACAGGGGGAGGCATTGCTCAGGCGGTGACTGCGATTGCGGGGAGTTCGGCTTGGTTTGATCGGGGGTTTGTCACCTATAGCAATGCCGCTAAAACGGAGATGCTGGGGGTTTCACCCCAGTTGATTGAGCGGCATGGGGCCGTGAGTGAGTGCGTCGTGAAGGCGATGACCCAAGGCGCTTTGGTGGCGTCTTCTGCCGATTGGGCGATTGCGGTGAGTGGCATAGCAGGGCCGGGCGGAGGCAGTGTCGAAAAACCCGTGGGGACGGTTTGGTTGGCCTGGCAGCAACGAGGGACTTTGCCGATCGCTGAATGTGTATTTTTTGAGGGCGACCGCGCTTTAGTTCGTGAGCAGACGATCAAGTGGGCGTTGAAGGTGCTCTCTAAATTGCTGGAGAGTCAGGATATCCAAAGGGGTTGAGCATCGGCTTGGGTCGTGTGTTAGCATAAGCTATATGCCTGGGGCGTGCCCCGGTCTTGATGAACAGCCTTCGGGGGACGGGTTTCCTTGCGGAAAGCGGGTGTACCCGTCAACCGGGGCTGTGAGATAATCACCCGCTAGATGGAGCCTGAAGTCTGATGGACGAGAATAAGCAAAAGGCGCTTAGCGCCGCCCTTTCCCAGATTGAAAAGCAGTTCGGCAAAGGTTCGGTCATGCGGATGGGCGATGCCCCCGCAACCCGAGACCTCGATGTCATCCCGACCGGATCCCTGGCGCTTGACGTCGCCTTGGGGTGTGGCGGGCTTCCCCGTGGCCGAATTGTTGAGATCTATGGTCCGGAGTCTTCGGGCAAAACGACACTCACCCTGGAAGTCATCGCGCAGGCACAGAAGCTGGGTGGGGTTGCCGCATTTATTGATGCCGAGCATGCCTTGGATCCGGGCTATGCCGAGAAAATTGGTGTCAATCTGGATGAGCTTTTGGTCTCGCAGCCAGACACCGGTGAGCAGGCGCTTGAGATTGCCGACATGCTGGTCCGCTCGGGCGGTGTGGATGTCGTGGTAGTTGACTCCGTTGCAGCCTTGACTCCCAAAGCTGAAATTGAAGGTGAGATGGGGGATTCCCATGTCGGTCTTCAAGCCCGACTGATGTCGCAGGCACTTCGAAAGCTGACAGCGAATATCAAACGATCCAACACCCTGGTGATCTTCATCAATCAGATCCGTATGAAGATCGGTGTGATGTTCGGAAGCCCTGAAACGACCACTGGCGGCAACGCGTTGAAGTTCTATGCGTCGGTTCGTCTCGATATTCGCCGCGTGGGCGCGATCAAGTCCGGTGACGAGGTGATTGGTAACGAGACCCGCGTCAAGGTGGTCAAGAATAAGGTGGCACCGCCGTTTCGAAATGCGGAGTTCGAGATCATCTATGGTGAAGGGGTTTCGCGCGAAGGCGAGCTCGTCGATCTCGGTGTCACCCATGAGCTTCTGCAGAAGGCGGGGTCGTGGTACAGCTATGAGGGGGATCGTGTCGGGCAGGGGAAGGACAACGTGAAAACCTTTCTCAGGGATCATCCTGAAATCGCGGATGCGCTGGAATCGCGAATCCGTGAAAAAACCTTGGGGACCTCCTCTGCTCGGTCGGGGGGGCACAAGGCCGTGGACGAAATTGAGGATGACATCTGACCGAGGAGCAGGAAGCGCGACAGGCAGTTGAGGCGGCCTGTCTACGATATCTCGCCCGGCGAGAGCACAGTCGGGCCGAGCTCCGGCAAAAGCTGCTCAGAGCGGGTTTTCCCGACGAATTGGTCAGTGACGTCATCGTTGAATTTGAGCGTAAGGGCTATCAAAGCGATCGCCGTTACGCAGAGGTGCTCTCCGGACACCGGGCGCGGCAGGGCTATGGCCCGTTGCGTGTCCAGGCGGAGTTGCGCCAAAAAGGAGTTGCTCAGAGGGATGTCAGCCCTCTGGCCCGAGAGGAATATGCGGAGGCATTGGCAAGCGCCTATACCCGAAGGTATGGCGAGATCTTGCCGGATTCGGTTTCTGAACGGGCGGCTCGGGAGCGCTTTCTTCTCAGAAGAGGCTTCTCCGGAGAGGCGATTCGACAGTTTTTTCGCCGGCTGAGAGACGCTCAGACCGGCGATTCAGAATAACAACGACGACGAACATGGCGGCAGCATGACCAGTGCGGAATTAAGGCAACTCTTTCTGGATTTCTTTGCATCCAGAGGCCATCGAACAGTAGCGTCCAGCCAACTGATTCCGGCCAATGATCCGACGCTTCTTTTCACTAACGCCGGTATGGTGCAGTTCAAGGATGTCTTCCTTGGGCGTGAGGACAGGCCCTATGTCCGGGCCGCTTCATCGCAGCGCTGTGTTCGTGCAGGTGGAAAGCACAATGACCTTGAGAACGTTGGTTACACCGCGCGCCATCACACCTTCTTTGAAATGCTCGGAAATTTCAGTTTCGGGGATTACTTCAAGCAAGAGGCCATTGAGTTTGCGTGGGAGTTCCTGACAGTTGTCCTGAAGATTCCAGCATCGAAATTATGGGTGACGGTTTACGACCAGGACAGTGAGGCCGAACGGATCTGGCTTGAAGTGATTGGCGTCGATCCCCAGCGACTGACCCGCATTGGGACCAAAGATAATTTCTGGAGCATGGGGGATACCGGCCCGTGTGGTCCTTGTACCGAGATCTTCTATGACCACGGCGAGCATCTGCCGGGTGGGCCTCCGGGTACCCCCGATGAAGACGCGGGCCGCTACGTGGAAGTCTGGAATCTCGTCTTCATGCAGTATGACCGCGCGCAAGATGGCACGATGACGCCCTTGCCCAAACCCTCGGTGGACACCGGCATGGGGCTTGAGCGCATTGCGGCCGTGGTTCAGGGGGTTCACAGCAACTATGACACCGATCTCTTCAAGAGTCTGGTTCAGGCGGCTGCCGATCTTGCAGGCCTCAAAGAAACCGATAACAGCTCCCTTCGGGTGCTCGCCGATCACATCCGCTCCTGTTCGTTCCTGGTCGCGGACGGAGTACTGCCCTCCAATGAAGGTCGGGGCTACGTGCTGCGCCGGATTATCCGCAGAGCCATTCGTCATGGCTATAAGCTCGGCATCCGAGACATTTTCTTCTACAAGTTGGTGGGCCCCTTGTGCGATGTCATGGGTGAAGCCTACCCAGAGTTGCCGGCGGCGCGCTCCCGCGTCGAGCAGGTCCTTCGTAAGGAAGAAGAGCGTTTCGCGGAGACCCTCGAACAGGGAATGAAAATCCTCGAATCCCATTTGAGTCGCGCCAGCGGGGGCACCATCCCGGGCGAAACCGTTTTCCAGCTCTATGACACCTATGGATTTCCCGTCGACCTGACAGCGGATATCGCGCGTGAGCATGGTGTGGCACCGGATCTTGAAGGCTTTGAAAAGGCGATGGCGGCCCAGCGTCAGCGGGCGAGATCAGCCAGCCATTTTGCAGCGGATTACACGCATGAAGTTCATCTGGATGCGCATTGCGCTTTCACTGGCTACGAGCAATTGGAGCAAGAGGCTTCCGTCGTAGGGCTCTTCCGTGAGGGTGCCGAAGTCGAAGTGGCCTCGGTTGGCGAATCAGCGACGGTCGTTCTGGATGCCACTTCGTTTTACGCGGAGTCCGGTGGGCAGGCGGGTGATCGCGGTGAAATCCATTTTGAGGGTGGCCGGTTTGAAGTGGTCGATACCCAGAAGCAGGGCTCCGATCTGATCTTGCATCAGGGGCGCGTTCTTGAAGGAACCCTCAAGAAAAGTTCAAAGGTTCATGCCAGAGTCGATGCCGATAATCGCGGGGCGACCGCACTGAATCATTCGGCCACTCATCTATTGCATGCGGCGCTGCGTCACCATTTGGGTGACCATGTGACTCAGAAAGGCTCACAGGTGAACGCACAGCGACTGCGCTTCGATTTCTCGCACTTTGAGCCGATGACGCGAGAGGAGATTGAAGCCGTTGAGCGCACCGTTAACCAGCAGATTCGGAAAAACAATGCGGTTGAAGCCAAGGTCATGGCCAAAGATGACGCCATGAAGTTGGGTGCGATGGCGCTGTTTGGTGAGAAATATGGCGATGAGGTGCGCGTGCTCACGATCGGTGACTTCTCCACAGAGTTATGCGGGGGAACCCACACCGCTCGGGCGGGGGATATTGGCATCCTCAAGATTGTGTCGGAAGGGGGCGTGGCATCGGGCGTCCGCCGGATTGAAGCGGTGACGGGGGCGGCCGCCTTGGATTGGATCAGTCAAGGGGACCGGTTGGTCGCTCAGGTGTCCGACCGGGTTAAATCCAACCGAGACGGCGTGCTTGAGAAGCTGGATCAGGTCATTGAGCGCAGCCGTGTACTCGAAAAGGAACTGGAAAAGCTCAAGTCCAAGATGGCGAGCGCCTCGGGTGACGATCTCGCCGCCAGTGCGGTCGATCTTGGCGACATCAAGGTGTTGGCGGCGCGTGTTGATGATGCCGATGCCAAAGTCCTGAGGGATATGGTCGATCAACTTCGAAATAAGCTCGGGAGTTCCGCGGTCGTCCTTGGGGGCGTCGCTGAAGGCAAGGTGGTTCTGATCGCGGGGGTATCGAAGGACAAGGTCGATCAGGTCAAGGCGGGAGATTTAGTTAATTCAGTCGCCCTTCAGGTGGGTGGCAAGGGGGGTGGACGCCCTGACCTTGCGCAGGCGGGCGGAACGGATCCCTCGGGCCTTGATGCCGCGCTGAAGTCGGTTCCCGATTGGGTCAAGGCTAAGATCGCCTGAATTTCACTGGATAGGCAGTCCGAAATGGCATTATTTGTACATAAATACGGTGGCACTTCCGTCGGCAGTGTTGAACGTATCCAGCATGTGGCCGCCAATGTCATGGCGGCGCGTGCGCGGGGTGAGCAGGTGGTTGTAGTGGTCTCCGCCATGAGCGGTGAAACCAATAAGTTGGTGGGTTACGCCAAGGAAGCCCAGTCGACGCCTGATCCGAGAGAGATGGATGTCATTCTCTCGACCGGCGAACAGGTCACCATCGGTCTATTGGCGATGGCGCTGCGGGAAAAAGGCTGTCCCGCGATCTCCTTGACCGGTGCCCAGGTCCCCATACTGACCGATGCGGCGCATACCAAGGCGCGGATTCTCGAAATTCCCACCGGTCGGATTCTGGCGGCGCTGGATCAGGGCCAGGTCGTTGTTGTTGCCGGCTTTCAGGGGGTGACCCGCGAAGGGGATATCACCACGC
>Ga0207958_1000188_pt1 | contig 21306 bp, 21 predicted proteins | sample CryBogCBH27Jul07_FD_184606 | JGI IMG/M metagenome (GOLD analysis project Ga0207958, IMG submission 184606) | Freshwater microbial communities from Crystal Bog, Wisconsin, USA - CBH27Jul07 (SPAdes) (version 2) | ecosystem: Environmental > Aquatic > Freshwater > Lake | place: Crystal Bog... | reverse complement strand
GGATTTCCTTTTGTAGCCATTAGACGCGCATCAGCGAGCCCCGTGGTTACGAGCGTTAGGCTATTTGCGGGAGTGGCAGCCATCCTTGCTATAGACTATTAATTTATGGACGCTTAAGCCAGGCGCGGTCCATCGTCAAACACTATCGTATCTCCTGGTTTTATAATGTTTGGCATGTAGTATGAAATCTGTTTTTCACTGGGAGTATTTATATGAAACCATTTATAATCTCGTGGATAAGTCTGTGTCACTTTATTATTATTAAATCTATATGAATACCAGTCCTTGATTGGTTGAGCATTGAACTCTCTATCCACGATAACATCTTCGTTCTTGCGATCTAGTACGTGTACCAAAAACGTTTTTGTATTAAGTGCGTAGTTTGTATTATGATAAGAATTGGAGAAAAGTAGCTCTCTTTCCCAGCGCTCTATCAGCCTGTACGAGAAAATAGAAAATCCCTTTGATATCATTGGTGTATATAGTGTGGTTGTTTGTTTAGGCTATATCTCTCGTAATAAGAACTGCGTTCGCTATCATAATCGCCACGGCGCCCGCAATTTGTATTAGGTTCGGCTTCTGTTTTGTGAAAATCCAATCAAATACGTAGGCGGAAACAATGCCGAAGAACGATAAAGCGCTGAAAACGATTGTGCTCACCTGTGGAATGAGGAAGAAGCGCAAGGCGTAGCCTGTGAATCCTACTAAGGAATTGAATCCAATGATGCCGGCGAGACTTGACGGGGTTATATCCAACGCATTTTTGGCGAGGATACCTGCGGCGGCCGCTATGACGATTCCTATAGCCCAAAGTACACCGCTGCTTCCGTACATCTGTATCATCTTCGTCCAAGGTTGCTTATCGTCGCTGTGCTTACGCATACGGAACCAGATGTAAATACCGACCTCGGTCAACGCTGCTATGAGCGCTGAAATGACGCCTACCAAGGTCCAATTGGTAGGTGTGGGCTGTGCTAAAGCGAGGGCGCCGGCGAGGGCGAGCGTCACCCAAGGCATTGAACTGAGTGGAATTTTTTCATTGAACACCGCCGCCGTACCAAAAATATTAAAAACTGGATAGGTGTAAAATAACGCCATAGCATTTCCACCCGTTAATTGGTCAAAGGCGGTATAACTTGTGAATACGTGAATGAGATTGAGAACACCGGCACCCAATGTTTCGGTCGTTAAAAGGGAACCTATAGCAAGTGGATTTTTGGTCGCTAATGCCGATACAGCGGCGAGAACCGTAAAAACCGCCATACGTAGACCAGTTTGAAAAATAACTGATACATCCACAAGTTTGATTAACATCGGGTATGCTGAAAGAATCACTTCCGATAAAATAAGAAGTGCTTCATTAATCATCCTTACATTAGAACAAGAAAATTGAATTCCTATTGTATGGCAGTTAGATTCGGCAAAATGTCATCAGTTAGTGTTGGAAGAATAGAAACCGAAATCAAGAAAATCTTTGCCAGTTATTCAACATTCCCAGGAATTCAAAAATGGGGGCAGAACGATATGAACGATTGGTGGCATCCTATTACTCGTAAACAACGTGAAATTCTTGCCGATGTAAATAAAGGAGATAAAATAAACTTTATTTACATTTCTAAAGACGAAAGACCGCTTACAATACCTGTTAAAGTGGTTGATGTAGGAAGTCCTTTAAAATATATGCTTCTGGCACAACTTTACGGACATCCTGCTGTTCCTGATTGGAACTTTGCCGACTGTATTCGTGTATGCAAAATTTAGGGATATAAATCTTTTAAGGTGCGCGCACTTGGATCCGTAGCGCCCTCAACCCATTTTGGCAACCACATATGTGGAATGAGCGTTGATGCCTTATCGCCATAATTTTTTACAAACAAATGACGGTACCAGCGTGCTTCATCAGTCTGTGGTAGATTATGGGTGTAGGTCTCCTGTGATAATTCTAAGGTCTTGACGTATTCAGCGATTTTGAGATACCAAGAATCGGTGGTTGCGCTGACACCGTCACTAAACGCCTCCTTTTTACGACTCAAAACATCAATGGGTAATAAATAATCGTGTACAAACGCTTCTCGCAAAATAGACTTTTCAATATTCGCACCTCGTCCCTCATCATTTGCTGCTTTTGGGCGTCTCAAAAAAGTGTCAATCGCACGCCAAGTAGCAACTACGTTTTTATCCAGGAAAGGAGTGCGTGCCTCTAATCCATGGGCTGCCATGGAACGATCCGACCTGAGAACATCGTAGAGATGAATCTCATTGAGGAGTCTCTCAGATTCTGCCTCAAACTCCTCGTCACTCGGCGCCTTGTAAAAATATAAATACCCTCCACCAATTTCGTCAGAGCCGTCTCCATTAAACACTACCTTAATATCGGTATTCTCTTTTATGTATTTACCAATCAACCAATTACCAACACTTGCTCTAACGGTTGTTATATCGTACGATTCAATATCATGGACTACTTGAGGAATGGCGTTGAGAAACTCCTCTGGTGATACTACCACTTCGTGATGTTCAGACTGAATAAATTTCGCCACCATTTTTGCGTATTTTAAATCGGTTGAACCTGGCATTCCAATACTGAAAGTATGGAGTTTTCTATTATTTAATTTAAGTTCACGGGCAGCAATCGCAGCGACTAAAGAACTATCCAATCCACCACTTAGAAGCGCACCAATTGGTCGGTCGCTCAAGAGGCGCTTTTTGACAGCAATATACACTGCCTCTCTTAACGCCGCCTTAGCGAACGAAACACCGTTTGGAAAACTGAAAGCGGCTAATTTCGTGTGAGGAATCTCGTGGTATTTATATTCGTCCATTTTTAATCCAGTTTTTATATTGTAGAGTTTCCAGGTTCCAGGTGGAAAAGGTTTTACCGATTTGTAGTTTTTAGGCAACGCTTTGATTTCCGAAGCCCAGATAATGGAACCATCGGCGTACTGGGCTTCAAACAATGGTCTCACTCCGTATGGGTCTCTGGCGACGAGCATCGTATTTTCTTTCGTATTTACGTGTACAAAGGCGAACACTCCGTCTAGAGTGCGAGTTAGGCTTGTAGGATCCAGTTTTGACGCCAAGTGTGGAATGACGGCGCAGTCGCTCGTTCCCTCAGGGAGGTCCAGATTCCATCGTTTGGACAATTCTTTATAGTTGTAAATCTCGCCGTTACAAACGGTTAGACCATCTGGTGTAATAAATGGTTGGTGACCCAGCGGTGTTAGACCGTTGATAGCGAGACGAGTAAAACCGAGTATAACACCGGATACATCGTTTATAGCGGTATACTCTGGACCTCGCGCCTCCAATTGTTTAATATAGACCAACGCTTCACCTTTATAGATCAACTCATCGGTTAGTGATAGATTAGCCGCTTTGAGGGCCGCCCATATTCCACACATTTACTCTAGCCTATCCGCATTCGTTAATTTGGTTGATTAAACGAACGATGGCATTGAAAAATTTTTTTGGTTTTTGATTTTTTTGGATTTTTGTTTTGTTTTTAAGTTTTATTGGTTGGTGAGTTTTACATTACACTCGTGGCGGGCTGAGCTTCAAACATAGGTGCTGGAGTAGCAGCGGCACGTGGAAGTGGTTCCAGTGCGGGCATATCGGTCGTTGGCACTTCAGTACCGACCTGAGGCGGTGCTTCAAGTGGAATTGGCGATTGATTCTGTTGGCGAACTTCCCAATTGATGGCGTAGAGTGCCTGTGCCGTATCCCTGGCATTCATGTACTGGAGAACGGTCTTCCAATCCACGGTCTTGTTGAGTGGCTTGAGTTCGTTGATGTACATGTTGTGGAGCCCAAAGACGAATGGGCGATACTTGGGTGGAATCTGGCCCTTACCCATGCTGCGTGCCTTGAATACATCGGTGTAAAGGTTGAACACCGTGCGGCTAATCATCTTCCACTTTTCAACGATTGCGTTGGCGGCATTGCGCTCTTCAGGATAGACGATGAGGTAATCGCGGAGCTTGTTTGTGCGCCAGAGGCTGAGCCACAGGAAGTCACGGCGAGCCGAGTTGCCTCGCATTGTACGCACCTTATTATATGCGTCGCCACGTACCTTCCAGCGGAAGTTGAGACCGTTCTTGATCACGAAACCCTGGAAATTGTGGGAGAAATGGGCGTTTTCCTTCTGGAGCTTGGTTGTGAGTTCAGTCCACGAGGCAACATCCACCTTTTGTACATCAAACTGTGTTGGCTCCGTAAAGGGTACAAGAGCACCCGATAGATACATCGCCTTCTGTACACAGGTGATCTTAGGCGAATGAACGGCGACCACAATGCGATTCTCAGTATGCTGGAGAACCCAGGTGTACATGACACTCGTGTTGAGGGAGTCAAGAAACTGCGACCATGGCATACTCATAGTGACTGTCTCTTCAAAGAGAGTACGGAAGCTCTTCGTCTGGCTGTAGAACCGACAGTTTGCGTTGAGTGTTGATCGGGTATGAAAGCGCCACTGCTTGTTGTAGTTATCATAGAAACCACAAATCATGACACCGTCAATGAAGCGTTCAATCGTATAACCACTGGTGTCGCCGACAGTGGGCATTGATTCGCCAGCTTCGCTCTTAATTGGTGCAATGCTGACCGGTTCGTTCTTGATGACGTCCCATACGACGGAACGGAATGCGCCGACATGTGGTACGGCGAAATTGCTCTTTCCCTTGACGTAGCGGATGAGAGCGAAAGGTTGTTCAGGAGTGGAGTAGTCATCTACACGAAGATAACCACCCGCTTCACTGGAAAGAAAGGAGGAGAGACCGGCCCAGGTGGGGTAAGTGTTGGAAAGGGAGGAGAAGACGGACATTTGATAAGTAAGAAAGGAGGCTGAGGATGTGGAATCGGTTCTCAAGGCCGTCAATTTTTTCGGGGTCGGCGGTTTTATTAGGTAGAAAAGAGACCCGCTCCTACATTAGAGGAATGGAGGCAGAAGAACTCGTGCCCGAATTGGGCGATTTGGTAACAATCATTAGCGATGCCTACAAAACCACTAGTGGTCGTATTATTTATCGTGATGGAGTCCTCATTCGTATTCGTCCTATTACATCAAGCAATACTGGAGTAGATTTTCCACTGGATCCTGAAACCGGATTATTCGTAGAGGCACTCGGCGTACAAGAGATTCTAATTCACGAAAAACGTAAAGACCCACATTTTGCCATCCAGTTATCGGTTGTAGAAGGGGAAGTTTTAGAATTTTTCAGTGTAGACGGCAAACCCATCGGCGAAGGTATCGTCGCCCAAATAGTTGTAAATGATGAAACGGATGGAATCGTTCTGGCGGACGGTAAAGAGTTGAATTTTCAGTTCATCGGTTCTCCCCCTCCTTACGATATTATACGTCCTCGTGCCGCACCCGAAAATGTCACAGCAGAGGAAAACAATAGTTCATCCAACGCCGAATCAGTAGAGGAAGAACCAGAAGTATTCCCGGAACTGGACTATAATACACTACCAGCCGCCCTGGTTGAAGAAATCCCTACCGAAGAGCGAATCTTCAGTGATAGCGTCCAACGTGAGGATATGTTTGTATCTCTACTGGTGGATATACCGTACAAAAAACAGCGCGACCCCAAAGTTATGCAAAATCTCTATCGTATCACCGATTTACTTCTTGCGTTAAAAAATTCGGTTGTTGTCCGTGATGAAGCCGGTGCCATCCGCCCAGGTATCACTTCGTACGTTGTTGATACATTACAAGATGTTTTGGAACGCACCCGTACCGGCGATTCTCTTCGTGGCTTTCTTCCCATAATGGCTGTAAAAAAGGTACTCTATACCGATGATAAGGAACCGTTCGTAACCGATGACACCGAGTCTCGCTCAGACGTCGGCACTTTAGCCACAGTAGCCGCCAGTGATAACATCTTTTTGAAACAGGACCCTGAAACCGCCTTTGCCGGTTTTATCAATACTGTACTTCAAACAATACAAGCCTATGTGCCAGCGACCGATTCCCGCTCTCGTATTCCATACGATATGGATGTTCTTCGTTCGCAGGTACCTCCCAAGCCGGTTATCGGTTTCCTAGAGGTTCCACCAACTGTCAATAAAAAGAATGAAGCACAGGCTTTATCATCTGAGTCTCTAAGTACAATTAATGACCGCTATGTCCGCCTTTTGTCCGCCTCCTATCTACGAAATTATAAAACTGGTACTATGACCGTAGTAGCACCCGCCGATTCCGGTGAGGTTTTACAACACATCATTTTATCCCGTGATATGTTGAAATTTCGCTCCCCCATTCGTTCAAGTATTCTTTTATGGGATATTGCTGCTAGTGAAGTATCACGAGGCTCTCGTGCTCTCTTTTATCCATCACTTATGAAGAATTGGGCAGGACAAGAGTTCTACGACCCAGAAACTGTCTTACCGCTCTCCGAATTCCTCGCAGACCGATTACCCTACGCAACCTCATTCAATAACGAACAACTCATGACCGTTATGGATTCGCTTGGATTGCGTAATTTAGAGATTTCCACAACCGCTTTTGAACCTATTTTGTCCGTTATAACAACTGGTATTGCTAAATGGAATAATGAGTATACTGCGTTAAGCAAGGCGGCGAAGGCGGCGAGAGGTATTCAATCGGTCCCCGCAATTCTGCCACTACTTAACGCCGATTCTGCCCTTCTTTCACCAACTGTACTCGGTGCCGAAGCGGTAAAGCCGGTCCTGGAATCGCTAACAGAAAACGAGGTGTTGCTCAAAAACTACGATTTCACCATTGTCAATGGATTTACCATGTATGCCAATAAAACCTTCGGTCCATTCTATTACGCCCTCGCTGGAGGAATTGACCCCTCGGTTGTTACAAAAACGGGAAATACCTACAAAGCGGAAGCGCAGCGTATTGAGCGACGACTCAAGGTTCTCCGTGATGTCGCCAACGCCTTCCAGGCCGCCCCTATAATAAATCCTTGTAAGCATGTCAAAGAGTTAGAGCGTATTATGAATATTCGTGGCGACGAAAATCGTATGCTTCTATTTGAGAAGTTCCTCAATCAGTACCAGGCGGGACAACGTGGAAACTATATTATGTGTGGAAACTGTGGCAAAGACCTCATTTGTAAACACGAAATTTTACTGCTCAACGAATTCTTACATCCTGGTCGTTCTCAAGCACTCCATAAGGCACTCTTATTAGAATACGCCGGTCCAGTCTTTGAGGGCGCCTACATCTGTAAAAACTGCGGTCAGCGAATTCAAGAGTTAGAGTACGATACACACTTAGAATTTGATGACGAGGGCCGTCCTTTAGTCGGTCGCAATGTCCTTGCGGCCGAAGAGGATGAAGAGACAACGCCAGGCATTGTCTTTGGCAAAGAGACCAAATCGGATAATCCATTTGAAACCGAAGCGGAAATGAAACTCTATTCGGTCGCACGAACAATCTTTGAACGTGCCGGCTACGCTGCGCCCCTTGAAACCTACAAACGAGTCGTCAACGGAACTCAAGACTATCTTAAACTTCGTGTACCTGACCGTGCTGCGTATGAAAAAGTAACCAGTATGGCGGCGAAAGGAAAGAAACCGGCCGCCGTTGCGTCATATGATACCTTCTTCGCCAACAACCAAGTCGGTATTCTCGGTGCCTTCGTATTATTAGAAATTCAAACATCCGAAATTAATGTACCCTTTCCCGCCGCCGGTTGCGAATTCTCTCGTGCCGGCTTCCCACTTGAAGGAGATGATCCTACCGTTGCGGGTCGTGGTGCGCTTGCCTACGTAAGTTGCGTAGTTGCGAATATAATACGAAATGACGCACCCTGGAACCTCACCTCATGGTCGCCTGAGACGCAGATGCCGAAACGACTCAACGCAGCGGAAAATGCTATTCGCTTATCTCTCTTCTCAATTCTATGTATCTCAAGCGGTAAGGGGACTCCTGCGCCTCTAACAAATGTTACTGATACGTATAAGACTCTATTGGAGGTAGCACGTAAGAGGGAGACGGCTGAAGTAGTCAAAGTCTCTCAAACGGACAAACTTCCGCCCGCCTTCCGTCCTATGCCAATGCCTGCCGACCCATCTTTGTTCACCGAAGTGAGCATTCAAAATGTCAAAAACTTCCAGCGTCAAGTGAATACAGAACCGGTCGCTAAAGTTGGTCGCTTTATCATTGAACGAGGTCAGCAACTTAACGCACGACTTGTCGGCCAGTTTTATAAAGAGAGTAAAGCGTCGGCCGTGATTGCCAAAAACTCTCCTCGCTCCGACTCGGTATGCTGCTTCGGCCGCCTCGGCGATGTTGCGCGTGTTGGTGTCGGTGTAGGCTCGCTCGGTTTAGACAATCTCTCTGCCGAATTGGAGGTCCAATCGGCGGCGGCTACGACTCTCGCTCGTCGTGATCCGGCGGCACCCAACTGCGGAACTCACTTCTACGTTCCATGGTCCGCCACCACTCGTATCGTTGACCTGGCCGAACTGGATAGTAGCGGATATTACAAACTTTTCTTACAATACTGTTATCGTAGTGTGCGTGAGGGTGGTGTACACGAATTTAACGCTAGTGGCGTCTGCCGTTGGTGCCGTTACGCCATTCCCGCCGAATTGATGGACTTGACTGTGGGTGATATTAGTGCGATGGGAGGATCTAGACAGCGCTTAATTGACGCACTCAACCATAAACGAGAGGAGATAGCAAAAGACGGCCTTCGTCGCCAAAACATCGCATTTGACGAAGTCGCTTTCCGCCGATTAGAAAACGCCATGAAAAATTTCAAGGCGATAATACCCGCCGCTCCCGTCGCCACTCCAGAATTCATCACCGTCTTGACAACATTAGGTCGTACTCTCGGCATCCTACTTCCCTCCGCTACTGTTGGTTGGGACGAATTTGTGGCCGCTATGACCGCTATTCGTGACGAGGCGCCTGCCGATGATGTAGAACGCAGTGGTAAATTATACAAATTCTCACTCGCCTACGATTCCTCTTTACAAACGTTGCTTCAAACAATGACAAGGGGGCTCGGTGCCGATGGTTGCGACCGTCTGCTCAAACGAATCGGCAAGCAATTTGGAATTGAAGCAGTACAGCGTGGAAGTGAGGCTAAAATTGGTGCTGCCACCGAACTTCTCGTACAATTGTTTGATGTAATATCCGAGAGTGAAGATGGAAATACAGTTATACAGAATTATAATGAAATGTTTGTCAAAGAGGCAACACAAATACGCTACAAATATACAGTATTGAAACCTGACGGTTCCAAATGGTTCCCTAAAATCAGTCGTAGCCACAATGCGCTTCTAAATACTATTTGGACCTCATCGTTCGGTTCCGTTTCTCGTGCCTTATTTATGCTTAACGATTATTCGCCCGAAACGATTGAAATCGTTCATAAATCGCTTGACCGATTCACCGCCTGGTTTGGAATGTGGTTGTCAGTGATTCGCGAAAATGTACGTTCTGGTGTTCAGTTGTCAGTGAAAGAGTTCCGCTTGATGATTCAATGGTCCTTATTTAATGCGTTGCTCGCCTTATTTACCGAGGAATCCCCATTCTACGCTGATGCCAGCGATTCTATCAAAAAGGTGGAGGCGACCAAATTTCATGTTAACTGGGTATGTGATTCTATCATCAACGGAATAGAACTCATTCGTAAATACCAAAAGAGCACTCAACAAATTAATGAAGCGATTACCGCTCGTGCTGAATTGGAAAAAGCGTATTTCATTAAGAAGTTTGATGACTTAGAAAAGGACCTCAAAGATGTTGAGAAACGTAAGATGGCGCTCAAGATTGGTGACTGGGCGGTCGGCACACTCAAAAATCTCTTCTCCTACGACGCCGATTTCTTTGAATTTGAACGTGGACAGAGAGCCGCTATGGGTCTTCCCGAATTTTCTGGTGATATAACTGGCTTAGCCGAGATGGAACCCGCTCGTCGTCCCGTTATGGAAGAGGGTTACGAACATCGTGCTCCCGCCGATGAAGATATGGACTAAATATAGGAATAGAATGTCGTTCTTTCTAGCTGCTATTGCTGCCGCAATCGGTTTCTTTTTCCTACCTGGATTTCTAATGTTTTTGATATTTTCTCCAATGGGTTGGGGTGTAACCGCAATATCCGTCTTTTTTCTGTTACTTTTTACGATTTATAAAATTTATATGATGTAGCGATGTCAAACAATATTTGGATTTTTAAATCGGTCTCACATGGCGGATTGATAGCAAGGCGGGAACCGCATTATTATCAATATATTTTGGATACTGCGACTGGCGAGGATACTGTACTTCTAACAAGTGGTGAGGCATGCGAATGTCCTGTTTGGGAGTCGGTACAGGTCACCAATGGTCGTTCTTACGGCCTGTTTGCCGGTTTAAGCTACGATATAACCGATTTAGTTGCGACGGCGGGTTGAGCGACGACGGGTTGCGCGACGACGGGTTGAGCGACGGCGGGTTGAGCGACGACGGGTTGCGCGACGGCGTCTGGCACCACCTACGGTTGGTGTAATCTGTGCTGTAAAAATATCAACATCTGCCGGTCCTACAGGCAAATTGGTTTCAGGATTGACAACTGGACGACCCTGCTCTCTACACGCTTTGACCCACGCTTCCCACTCAGTCAAACCAATATAAGTATAAGTATTTGGAGACTTAAGGATTCTAACAATTTGTGTACCGTCTGCTATTTCGTCAAACGTAATGGGGTCAACTGTTCCTGGTGGTAAATTCAAAGCGCCTAAGTTTACCTTACCACTCATGATGGTTGGATGTGGTACGACTCTACCTCCACTTCCGTTATTTCCAAATAATTGTAGCGGTTCTTGTACTGCGGGTACAGGTAAGACTTGTAAGCGTGCTGCTGCTAAATATTCCGCACGTCGTCTACGTGGATCGGTCGCTTCCATCATACGTCTGTATTTCTCATTTAATGAAATTTGTCTCGCACGAGGCGGTGAATTCATTCTACCTTAAGGGCGTATTTTTGGTGTAGGGTTTATCTCTTGAGTTTAATAGGGAAGAATGTCTGTTCTTTATTTGGCACTCGCCATCTACATTGTGGGTGTAGCATTGGTGCTGTATATACGTCCCAGCTTGATGTTTCATCCCGATAACGGCACCTGGAAAGAGTTTGGATTAGATTCAAGTCATCGTAATACCATTTTTCCGTTCTGGATGTTTACAATTGTCTGGGCCTTCTTATCGTACGCAGTCGCCAGTTTGAGTAACGTTTTTGTTGCGAATGTGGTTCTTAGATCCAATAATGTGGAGAGTAATATCGCAACGCCAATAAGCGAAGTTGCTTATACTCAGGTTGAACCTGGGCGTCAGGTAGTTCATACAAACGAATCTCTGGTAGCACCAGTTGCTCGTAGTCGGGCACCTCGTATGCCAAAGGTCGCTCCTCCACCACCAGTTTTCACTCCTACACCTGAACCGGTTCAACTTCCCGGTTACTATATCGTAGAACCACAACCATCCGGTGTACCTAAATTTGTCTACTTCGGTCACACACCTCCTACATTTGAAGACTTATCCAAAGAGGTCTAGGCGATTATTTAGTTGGTGAAGTGGATGGGGTAGATGGGGGAGGTGAGGTGGAAGTAGGAGTAGCAGTAGGCGAGACTACATCATCACACATTCCCGAGAAACTTGCGCCAATCAACGTACTAAAAGCACCCGCAAATCCACCGAAATAACCGTAGGCCAACGCATCCGTTATATTCGTATCCATATCTGGTGGTAAAAGATTGGTCACAATACCACGAAGAGGTGAAATTAACCAAACCAGCACTAGCACTGTTACTTGTATTAATAGTGCTAAGCCAGCGTTACTCGCCGCCTTCTGTACGCTCTGTACCTTTCCACAGTCCTCCTTTTGCATTAATACGAAAATACCCAATGAGGCGAGGAACGCTACAATTCCCGCAAAGAGGAAAAATGAGACCAAAACTCGTAATTCAGTGGATTGAGTACCAAGAGCAGTAGACAAACCCATAAATACAAGGAAAGGAATCATAGCCATCAATAAAAACATACAAATCACCATCGCCACAGTTACACCGACATTCATGCTTTTCTTCTTTCTCTATCCCTGAAAAAAAGCATGGCGACCCGCGCAAAACGCACAATTGACCCCCGTAAGGTGACCACCGTTGATGACTGGCTCAAAGGGTATAAGTCTAAATATGGAAACTTAGTCCGTCGTGGTGGAGAATATCTCGTATTAGACCCCATCAAATATAAAGAAGACTACGAAGCCGCTCTCGCAGCACCCGTGCTCGTTTTACAGTCAACCAAGGCAGTTGACGCCCAATTGATTCTCGCCACCGCTGACGGTTTTCCACAACTCCGGGCTCAAGAGGAATCAACAATGAATACCTTAAACGAGGAACGTTCAAAACGTGTTGCTGAAGCAGTTGAAGCCGTTAACAAAGCAGAAAACGACCTACTCAAAGCGACCCTAACCTGGAAGGCATCGGTTGCCGACGGCGAATCGGTTCGCAGTGCTCTCGCTAACGATGTCGCCGCCACTACAGTAGCATTACGACAGGCGGAGGCAAATTTAGCGGCCACAAAGTATCCTGTTCGTTACATTAAAGGTGAAACAGAACTTTTACAAAAAGATCTGGATTACGCAACTCATAGCGACCGACGTGTCGGTAATACTGTTTATCGTTTAGTTGAACAACCTACCGAACTCTCCAAACGTCTGGTTCCATTTACTGAAGCGGGTAAGGTTTAATGCGGTCCTCCGATTTATCACAATCCACGGTTTTCGTATCGTATTTGAAGCAGGCGCCGTTTCTATCTCGGTACACTAATTCGCTAACATTTTCAAGGTTAGGATACTTTGTGATGACCATTGGTGCGGGTTTGAGAATATAAACGCAGAATATTCCCAATGCTAAACCAAATAGAAAAGGGAAGAATTCCAACTTATTAAAAAACTTCATCTCCTATTAAGGTAGGGATGTTTAATTTTTTAGAAATCATAGACCGCCCTGGGTTTGCTACTTTGATTAGTATTGTGCTCGGGTTTGGTCTCGCGTGTATCTTTCGCCCTCTCTGTAAGGGACCGGATTGTCTAATCATCCGCGGGCCTCCAATTGACGAAATACGAGGCGCCGTTTTCCAATTTGGTACTAAATGTGTTGAATTTGATGCTAAAGCGATTGAATGTCCACCAAAGGACGGTAAAGTAACTGTAGTTGATACAATGTCGTTTGCGGCTTTAGGTTAAGCCTGCGTTTCTAACAATGAATCAGGATGCGTTTTACAAATGCCCCGATTCTCTGTTTCCAGTCTAAACCCAATGTCTGGCTCTCCCGAAAGCGGTACCCCAATCGATGCTCTTGAGAACGGAAACGTTCCCAACGCAGCCGATGCCAGTCGTATGGCCGAAATCTTGCGTGATATGAACGCCTCTGGCGCCGAAGTCGCCGGTGGTGTCGCTCAGCCTCCTCCACAAATGATGCCCGCTGCGCCACAGATGACGATGCCACCCCAGATGGCGATGCCACCTCCACAAATGATGCCTATGCCTATGAACGCCATGGGTCCAGTTGGCGGTATGAACGGCCAGATTCCTATGATGGTCCAACAGCAGGCACCACAATTTATCCCCTACGATGACACCCCAGTAGCAGCACCTAAGAAGAATATGTGGTCCAACTTCTTTGATAATCTTACCGACCCAATCATTGTTGCTATACTTATATTCACTCTGTCGCTCCCGGCCCTCCAGACCTTCTTGAGTAAGCATGCCACCTGGGCCTTCTCCCTCGGCGGTCAACTCTCTTGGCTCGGTCTCATCGCCAAATCCCTGTTCGGTGCTGTACTGTTCGCCCTCTATAAAATAGCAGCAGGGGCTTTTGGTCTATAAACAAAAACTATCAACAAAATAGAGTCGTAAGAATGAAGTCGCTTCGTTCATTAGTAAAGGGTAATATGGAATGTACCGCTGGTTACGTAATCTTTGTAGTCGTTGCCGCCTACGTTTTATACAAGGGACAGCCCGAAACCGTCGGTCTCGGTGCCGGTGTTTCTCTCATCCTCTATGTTTTAACTGGTGGTAACGTGTTAGTAAGTGCCTTGCTCGGTTCTTTTGTATCATTAGTAGCACTATACTATTCCCGGACCCCTATGGTACGTGTAGAGGGTTTTGAATCCGAGCGTGATGAAATCAGCGAAGAGGATTACTTAACCGACAAGGAGAAGGCAAAAGCAGTTGTCAAGGGTGAACGCCCTGAGACATACGAAGAGGAGAAGAGTGTAGAAAGTTTTGAGGAAGTAGTACGACCAAAGCGTGCTGGAGCGGCCAAGAAGAGTAAAAAGGCACCTGCGCCCGACAACGGCGACCGTAGCGAGTTCTTCACTCTCGGTAAGAAATACAAACTTCCTAATGAAGCGGATGACGAAGATTACCACCTTGATGCCGGTACAACATTTATGAACGCCTATAAATCACTCAAACCCGACCAGATCGCATCTATGTCTAAAGATACACAGGAATTGATGCAGACACAGAAGCAGTTGATGGGAACATTAGCAACACTCAAGCCACTCATCAATGACGGTAAGCAGATGATGGAAATGTTCCAAGGTTATTTCGGTAAGGGAGGAATGTCCAACTAAATTCGTTAATTAAATTTTAATTTGATACATAGTCTGTATAATCAAATTAAATTAGCACGAAATTGTAAATGATGACACGTGTACTCGTTGGATTTATCGTTTTAACAGCACTTTTGACCGGTGCTATCGTCTACACCTATTACGTTCGTCGTAGCTTCATTATGTACGAAGGATTTAGCGAACAGGATATTTCTACTGTTGAAAAAGCGGTGAGTGATGCGGTTCCTAAATTAGACCAGGCGACCATCTCTCATATTCTTAAAATTCTAAAACGTATCGCCGGCACATTGCTACAACCCGAATTCTTCACCGATGCGATTCGTCGTAGTCAAATGACGCCCATGGATATGGCACGGGATTACTTACGATCACAGGGTGCTGTAATAGTAAAATAATGAGAAACAGCAGAGGATGGCCCGAGGTCTTGCGAGCCGATTTAAGATGCGCGGAGGAAGTTTGAGCGGTGGCTCTTGTCCACCAGGTGTTTTATGTATGGATTACGGTACAATCTTTTGCGTTATTTGTATTGTCATCATCGTCCTCGGCTTTTTTGCGTTTTTATGGAATCAATCTATGGGTGTCGGTCATCGTGGTGGTGAAAAGAAAATGAAGTATGCTCCACCGCCCGAAGAGACAGTTGAATTAGTAGCGACTAGAGAAACGGCGCCTACTATACCTCGTGTCGGCGGCACCGCTCCTATGCTCGGTCCTATTCAACCACTCGGCCCTTGGGCGCAACCAACTCGTGGCACAGGTGATCCCCGTTTTTCACCCCTCGCTCCAGAACAGTCGTATTACACACCACCCGACCCAGGTTTCGTTTCACCACCTATACCCGCCGGTGTCGGTGCCATCATTCCCATCAATGTTCAAACTCAGGGTTACCCAGATACCTATCAACAAATAGGTGTTTTAACGGCACCCGGCGGCTCCGATATGTCCGCCTCCCCAAATCGTACAGTTTTACCCCTTTTCGGTCGCAAACTGACCACCAACCGTGACCGTTGGAATTACTATACTCGTACCGACGGTATGAATCCCGTTCAAGTCCCCCTACAATTCAAACGCCGTAATTGCGACGATGATAACGGCTGTGACGAAATCATCACTGGCGATTCTGTCGGTGTTCCTATCCTAGGTCAGTCGTACACCGCCAATGTTTTCCGCTACGCTACTCCTCGTTATTTACCCCTGTAAGCGGATTGTTTTGCTGTTTTTAATAAACGCAGGAAAAACAGAGCAGGCATGTCCAAGATTGCTGATAACTTCTTCGCTTGTAGCGAAACTCCTGTTAATTTCCCGTCAGGTCTCAAACTGGCGGATATTGTAGGAAGTTCTACAAGTGTTTTACGTATAATTTCCCAGATTCCAGGTCCAGGAAATTATACCGGTCCTCACGATTTCTATTTTGATATCAACGAAAATCCCACCACTTCTATTCAATTCAACGGCTTCATGTATAATTTATCCCAGTCGTATTTGTGTATGCCTGGCGTACATAAAATTACCCGTGAAGCGAAAGTATGTGATGCCGAAATTGTCATTCTTTTCAAGCCATCACAAACCGGTGTCAATCAACAACCGCCCATATTGTTCTGTATTCCCGTAGAATCCGGTATTCGTATCAATCCACAGTCGCAAAAATACTTTTCAACCCTCACTACCGGTGTAACCGCCAATCGTCCCACTCTCGGCTCCATTTTACAACCTAAATCCACTTTTATCACCTATAACGGATTTAATTTTATGCTGCGCGTGGGTGACGATAAACTCAAGGCGTGTGGTGATATTCCTGTATCTCCAACAAATAATGTAAGGTACTTGGTGTGCCAAAATGCTATCGGTATGGCGGCCGAAGACTACATCCGTCTCAACGGACAACTGGCACGCAAACCTCGCCCTGTTGGCGCCAACGACTATACACCGCTTGAGCAATTGGTGAAACCGCCTCTCTGTATCACTGAAATATCCAAAGACCGATTCGTTCAACTTACAACTCGTATTACGAATGTTATTGTGGAGGCGGACGATGCGCTGGCTGTCGCCGCCGTAAAAAACAGTAAATCTGGAATCTCAACCAGTGCCTTGAAATGTAAGCCGATTCGTGTCAAGCAGGATGGTGGCCTGCTTATGGATGGAAAGGCGGCCGGCAGCACACTAGATAAAGAGTTGGCGAAAACGGAGGAGGCGCTTAAAAATGTAGATTCAGGTGAGTTGGACCCCGGTATACATGATACGTCTACAACGAGCCGTTTTCAGCCTGGCGATATAGAAAACGGTATTTCCATATTTTTGGGTCTTCTTTTTGGAGTCTTATCGGTCTCACTTATAATCTATTTAATTCAAAAGTTTGTCTACGGCGACCGATATAGCGAGGTGGTTGCTATTAAAGCAACTGCTCCACTCAAATCTCCCTCTTTGCCCTCACTCCCCTCGCTACCTAAGTTTCCTGACCTGGTCAAGTTGACTTGTCCCAAAGAGTAGTCGTGACCCGTATTAGGAATGGTTTATACAAGAGTTAACGGTGAGTGGGTATGCCCACCGACACCACCCGATGACGTTGATTATTATAGACAAAAAGGGGCACCGCACTGTGACGACCCCGTTGAGGCGGCGCCATTAGATAACGGTTACGCTCCCGCTCTCGGCGACGAAGAAACACCTCTAAAATGTTATATTTTAGACGAAGATAGAGATATCAGCGGTAACACTTTATTTATAAACGGTGAAGGGAAAGATGAACCGATTTCTCCCATGTTAAAAATGCAGAATGCTGTAACGAATTTGAGTCCTGAAACTATGAGCCCCGGTGTACAACCAGGTGATATTGAGGCGATATTAACCTGGGTTCTTGCTGCGGTATTAATCTTGGTCATTATCTGTACTATCATTTATTACGGCTATAGTTTTGTATATAAGCAACCCCACGGTACATTCTGGAATTTTGTATCAAAATACGCTTTCAAAGTCCCTCGTCCCTTTTACTGCCCTCCGCCTCAATGAAAATCCAACGAAACAGTAAGGTAGAGGAACGAAATGAGTTCTAAATGGATTCCCTTTCTGTTTATATTTGCAATCATCGGTATAGTACTCATGATTGTTCTACGTGATGATAAATCGCTGGTTAGTAAGTTCGCTCAAATGATTTCTCGTAATATTGAGGGATTCGCGCCTGCGCCCGTCTTGGAAAGCCCACGATGCCCCGCCAATTATACATTCTTTACAGACCGTGTCGGTGATAGTTTCTGCTGTGCCGGCTCAATAAATCCCTACACCCACCGCTGCGAAGTTGGTGACGATAACGGACTCTGTGCCTTCCGTCCAGATATGCCAGATCCACGCAATAGACATAAAATCTTGCCACTCTGCTCATCTCTTATAACCGAACATCATGCAACGCAACAACAGGCGTGCCCGGCCTCACTTCCCAACTACGCCAGTATCGGTAAATGCTGTCTTAACAACCCAGATTTAGACGATTACGATTGCGACCCTGCCGACAACAAAGACAAAAGCAAATACTGTAAATTGAACGGACCGCTGGCTGAAGGGGAACAACTCTGTAGTGCTATGAATATGATGTCTGCCGCTGCTTCCTCTTGCCCTAAGGAGATTCCACAGGTAGTTATGTACAAAACTGGTGCTGCGGAAGCGAATGCGTACGGTGCCTCGGCAGGTGGACTTACCGTCCCAACCTGCTTCGGTATGAATACCGTCTGTATTCCTGACAATGTCATTGACTACTACCAGAAGAACAACGGATTATATAAAAATAAGGATATACCCACTTGGGGATACTCCTGCTCCGGCTGGTCCACTGTGAATGTAAAAAAAGACCAAACCGTTAAGATGGATAATTCTTATTTATAAACTGGTTCTATCTATTAGAATGTTGCTGATTACTTGTGATGTGTGTAAAGGGGACGGATGGCAGTACCCTCTTGTTAAAAAAGATTGCCAGATTTGCTGTGGCAAACCTATTGAATGTGTGGAATGTGGTGGTTGTGGTTGGACTCGTATTATAGAGCCTGCCAGGTGCGAAGAGTGCCGAGGAAGCGGTCAAACGATTCAAATATTGACGGCCGCGCAATCGTCTTCATCATAAATTCTCCCTCACCATCGGTAAGAGTATATCCTAGGCGCTCGTAATAATTACGAACACCTACGCCCGAAATCACCGCAATCTTCTCATATCCATCAGCTTCAGCCAGATTTTCAGCGGCTACGAGAAGTTTCTTACCGATACCAAGATGTTGAGCGACCGGCGTATCGCCAGACGAAGAAGTAGAGACCTGCTCACCCACCGCAAATGTTCTACCGTACACGTGAAGTTCGCGAATGAGTGCCGCTTCAGCCAGTTCAGGAAATACCTCATGCGTCTTTGTATAACGAGACGGAATGCGAAGTCTCAGGAATCCAAAGAGCACCTTTTCGTCCTCCGTTTCCCACGAAATGAAATACTCCCTACCACCCTGAGCGAGGAACGAGCGAACCTTGAGCACTCCGTCCGCCGCGTCGGCGTCGTGTCGACCCGCTTCTCTACAACGAATACAGCGACAAGTGAGACCACGGTCGCTCATCGCCTTCTGGAAATCCAAACGCTGCGAACTAGTCTTAATACCCGCCACAATATACTGATTAGGAATATCTCGTACAATACGATTATTCCTAATCCAAGGATGGACACGACTCTTCCAGTATAGAATCACTTCAACGAGTTCATCGTCGCTGTAAGGAACGTAGGTCCCTTCCTTGTACTCTTCCAAAATCTTTGTGAACGGTGTAGTTTCGCATGGATACACCTTCACTTGGTCAGGATGAAGCGATGTAAGAACTTCGTCCATCATCATCAAATCCTTTTCTGGAGTAGCACTCGGTAGATTCGGCATAATGTGAATATCAACCTTAAAACAACTATCCCTGAGCAGTGTTAGCGCACGAATAGTATGCTTATGCGAGCATCCACGATTCACTCGGCGTAAGATTTCGTCATCTGTATGCTGAATTCCAATCTGTACGCGGGTGACTCCCCAGCGGCGGAAATCCTTCAACTCGGCAGGATTGATACAATCTGGTCGGGTTTCAACTGTCACACCAATCACTCGGTGTTCGCTGTCTGTGTTTAGCCGTTTCTCTTCCTGAAGGCTTAACGCGTCACGAGGCGGATCGGCCGCATCAGCGCAAATGTTTGCCGCATAGAAGATATCCCGCATATACTGTTCCAAGTAGTCCTTGGGGTAGGAGTGAATCGTACCACCAAGAATCAGCACCTCAAACTTATCGGTGGGATGTCCGTTTACTTGGTACGCCTTAATGCGAGCAAGCATTTGCTTTACGCAATCAAAGCCGTTTTGATTCGCCCGTAGAACACCTGGCTCTCCAAACAAGTAGGAGCGGGGTTGTCCAGGTTCATTTGGACAGTAACTACAATTCCACTTACATGTAAATTGTTGACCGTTGGGATACGGTGAAAGGAAGATTGTGATGACTGAGACGCCAGAGATACCTCGGCAGCGGCTAGTAATTAACGCATTCTCTAATATTGTACTACGCTTCATTGTACCTTTTTCCTGCTCTGCCAGGTACACCTGAGTAAAGAAACTCGGCTTGATGCTAATATGATGGCGACGCTGAAGTTCACGGAATACTTGCGGCTTCGGCATGCCCTGTTCAAGCAGCGTGCGCATTTCGTGTAGAATCGGTCGTATGGTTTCAGCCTGGTCAACAGACATTGTCAGGTCTTTCCAAGTATAATTGGACGGGAGGGACTTACAGTAATCTTCAATGTCGGTGATAAGGGTTCCATTCTGTGCGTGCTCCATTTTGGTGCTTGGTTGCCGATTTGGCAGGGGAAGTTTCAATTTTTTTATTGGCACATTATAAACATGGCAAACGCAAATATACTTGGTAGACAGCTTATGTATGAGATAGAACACAATGGAGGTGACAACGCAGGCGTTCGGGTAATGCTGGAGCAAGGAGCCCCTGTGAACTATCGTGGAAATGGAGGAATTACACCCCTACACTTGGCAATAAGTCTCTCGGACATAGATCTTGTTCGTATACTTCTAGCACATGGTGCGGACAAGACGATAGAAATTCCTAATCCAGTAGGTCGAGGAATGGTAAATGCAGTACAAGCTGCGGTCATAATGGCAATGATGTATCCTGGTAATGACGATAACCAGAAAATAGTTATGGCACTGGGCGGATACCTAGGTCCTCCAGGAGGAGACCCGAATAGTGCTAATCGCGGAGGACGTAGAACATTACGTAAAAAACGTAAATCACGGCGTTATCGCCGTAATTAGCAGCCACCACGGAGCCGCAGAACAAGATGGAGCGTAGACTCCTTCTGGATGTTGTAGTCGCTGAGGGTGCGACCGTCCTCTAGCTGCTTACCGGCAAAGATAAGACGCTGCTGGTCACCTGGAATTCCTTCTTTATCTTGAATCTTCGCCTTTACGCCTTCAATCGTATCGGATGGCTCAACATCTAGTGTAATTGTCTTGCCCGTAAGCGTCTTCACAAAGATCTGCATGGTGTATGCCTTCTGTTGGGGCTGGAAAAAGGAATCAATTTTTATCAACTAAAATTAGATGCCACTGGCTGATACGAGCCAGACAACCCGAACCAAGCAACTTGCTGGAAAAGAAATGGCAAAATTTCATCGGTTAAATCCATATGCCCCACAAGGTGGAAGATAT
>Ga0207958_1000184_pt1 | contig 21570 bp, 31 predicted proteins | sample CryBogCBH27Jul07_FD_184606 | JGI IMG/M metagenome (GOLD analysis project Ga0207958, IMG submission 184606) | Freshwater microbial communities from Crystal Bog, Wisconsin, USA - CBH27Jul07 (SPAdes) (version 2) | ecosystem: Environmental > Aquatic > Freshwater > Lake | place: Crystal Bog... | reverse complement strand
ATAATCTTGATTATGCAGTAATGACAGCATTACAAAATTACTCATGGGAAAGATTAAATGGTAAAAATGAAACAAAACTTAAATTATTAAGAAGATATATAAATGACAGCCAAGCTCTTTTGTCCCAATTAAAACAACCTGCTGTACCGCCTGAACAACAAAATCCACCTCAACCTACTAAAAAATCTTGACAAAGTTTGTATTTTGTAATAGTATAGATATTTATGTGTAACCAAAGGAGATAAAATGATTACACAATCAGAATTAAAAGCATTATTAGACTATAATCCAGAAACTGGTGAATTTACTAGAAATGGGCATGTATTAGGGCCTAGATTACAATTACAAATTAATAAAAAATCATATTTAAAACATAGAATTGCATGGTTTTATATACATGGTGATTTACCAGAATTTATTGATCATATAAATGGCAATAGATTAGATAATAAAATAACAAATTTGCGCCCAGTTACTAAAAGACAAAATAGTCAAAATAAAAAAATACATAGAGACGGTAAACTTGTTGGTTGTAGATTTAACAAACTTTTAAATAAATGGCAATCAGGATGTAGCATTAAAAATAAATATAAAAGTTTAGGTTATTATAATACAGAGTTAGAAGCACATAATACATATATCACTTACATAAAGGAGAATAATTTATGAGTGAAATCAACCCCACAATTCAAGCGGAACCCCAAGTTAATGAGGTAGTTACTGCTGTTCCAGTTAATGAAGATAAGTTTAAAGAAAACTTTGAACGTATTGCTAAACAGGAACGCCACCAAGCAGAAATGCGTAAGAGACTAGAAGCTGAACGTCTCACATTAGATAAGAATAGAGAAGCACTTTCTACTTATCAAAAAATACAAACACTTAAGTCAGAAGATCCTTTAAAAGCATTAGAACTTTTAGGATTATCTCTTGATGAAGTTGTTAAAGCTGCAAATAGTCCAAAGAATATAGACCCATCTGCTAAAAAAGCTTTAGAGGCTGTCGAAAAATTACAAGCCGAATTAGCTGAAGAGCGTCAAAAAGCACACAACCAACGATTAACTAAAGTAGAACAAGAACTTACAGCTAATATTGATAGTGAAATCAAAGCTGGTGAATATGATTTAATAGAACAACTTAATTTATCTCATACAGTTAGAGAATATATGGAAGAAATATATGAAAAAACTGGAGAAATTACTGATATTAAAGATGCTTGTAAATATGTTAATGATTATTTAGCTAGTAATATTAAAAAAGTATTAGGTTCTAAATGGTTAAAAGAACAAGAAACAAAAGCTGAAGAAGTTAAAGAAGTTCAACCAACTGTAAAACCTACATTAACTAATAAAATGACATCTGAAGCACCTAAAACTAAAAAATTAATGACAGATGACGAACGCTTGGCAGAAGCTATTAAAGCAATGTCACAAACAAGGGGATAAAATGAAAAAGTCGATTATTGCTTTATTTTTAATATTGGTATTAAGTATCAGTATACTAGCTTATGGTATATCAAAAAATCAAAACATTGTATTAACTGAAGAAAACCATGCTTCGTTGGTTGGTGAAGTTAATGGCGGATCTGTAGAAACTGCTATATTAAAACTTAGATCATTAGACCAATCTAAAACAAGATATTTTTATATTGATTCTCCAGGTGGTGAAGTAATTAATGGTATGAGATTAATTAATTATCTACGTAGTGCAGAAGGTAAAGGTATAGTTTGTATAGCTGAAAAAGCCATGTCCATGGCATTTGTTGCATTGCAGTCATGTGAAACTAGATTAGTTATTGAAAATACTATGTTAATGAGTCATGGTATTGCTGGTGGTATGCAAGGTTATATTAAACAAATAGAATCTGAATTAATACTTGCTAAAAAATTAGATTACATATTACAAAAAATACAAGCTAATAGATTAGGTATTACTATTGAACAATTACTTAAAAATCAAAACGCTGAATGGTGGATTATAGGAATTGAAGATGCTTTAAATAACAATGCTACTGATGGTGTTGCTAATGTATCTTGCAGTCTTGAAATTCAAAAACCAATTAAAGTTAAAAATGATGAAGGTCAAGAAATTACTATAAGTAAATGTCCATTATAGCCATTATGCTATAGATTACAGTTCCACGGTAACTCTCAGAAATGGGGTCCGTGGACTTTTTTTTTATACCTTAAAAAACATTACCTCTAATGACCCCCTTCTATTTCTTTATTATATTATATATTTTATTATTATTATTATTATTAATAATAATAAATATTATAATAAGAAGAATATAAAAATATAAAAGTGTATCAGTTTAATAGTACATATAGTTAAAATGCTTAACATTATAATTAGCCCGTCGAATGGGTTTTAATACTATCACTGCCTTAATGTGATTAGTTTACGAAGCAGGCAAAACAAACCGTTTTATAAACTTAAAGTGCCCTTACATAGTAACCAATCTGATGTATCGCCACAATCACAAAAGGTGTCCATTACAATGGCTTTAGACCAAACCCAGTTTGCCGCTGCGTTAAAAACTCTTTACCCAGCAGATGCAATCAAAAACTTAGTATACAAAAATAACCCTTTATTTGCTTTAATTGCTAAAGACGAAACTTTTTATGGTGACTCTTCCAAAGAGCCAATCATCATCGGTACTCCACAAAACCGTTCGAACACTTTTGCTAGTGCAAACGTAAGTACTACTTCCTCACAGTTAAAAGCTTTCTTATTAACTCGTAAACAAAACTATTCAATGGCAGCAATTGCTAATGAAACTCTTGAAGCTTCTGATAGCGACAAAGGTGCATTTATTAAAGCTGTTAGATTTGAAATAGACCAAGCTTTACTTGCTCTTACTCGTTCTATTTCTATCCAATTATACCGTTCTGGTACAGGTACTGTTGCTCAGTTATCTTCTGGTTCTGTTGCTGGTACAACTTTAACTTTGTTAAACCCTGAAATGTCAACTAACTTAGAAATTGGTCAATCCATTGCATTCTCCGCAACTGATGGTGGAGCTGCTAAATCTGGTACAGCTTTCATTGTTAATATTGACCGTGCTGCTGGTACTTTCTCAATTTCTGCTACTTACGGTGGTACTGCTACTGCTGGTACAACTGTTGTAGCTACTCTTGCTGCTTCTGACTTTATTTATCAATCTGCTGGTGACGTTAACGCTGCAATCTCTGGATTACAAGCATGGTTAGCTGGTACTGACGCTACTTCTACATTGTTTTTTAACATTGACCGTACTGCTGATAAAGTTCGTTTAGCTGGTATTAAATATGATGGTTCCGCTCAAACTATTGAAGAAGCATTAATTGATGCTGCTGGATTAGTTGCTCGTGAAGGTGGACGTCCTGACATGGCATTTATTAGCTTTAAAGACTACCGTAACCTTGTTAAAGCACTTGGTTCTAAAGTTCAATACGTTGACGTTAATGTTAGCGAAGCTGAAGTTGCAGTTGGATTTACTGGAATTATGATTAACGGTGCTAATACTGTTATTAAAGTTATTCCTGACCAAAACTGTCCAGTTGGTGTTGGTTTCTTATTACAAATGGATGTATGGAAACTTAAATCACTTGGTGAAGCTGTTCGTTTGTTTAATGCTGACGGATTAACTATGATTCGTGACTCTGGTTCTGACTCTTTACTAGTTCGTTGTTTCTCCTATGCTCAGCTTAGCTGCCGTGCACCTGGATTCAATGCAAGAGTATTGTTACCAGCTTAATGTTGGTTGATTCAGTAGAATCAAAAATTTAGGGGTTTAAATTGATTTTAAGCCCCACTTCTTAGGTTTAAAGACTAAACATGCCATGGTGGTGTGAAAAGCTCTTAAAACCAATTTAAATAGGTAAATTTCACAAATGGCTAATAGAGAATTCAACCAATATTCCTACCAATTAGAAAAAGGGATTGTTCGTTTATACGCACAGATTTCTATTGGAGCAACTGGAGCACCAACTCTTAATACATTTTCTGTATTAGGTGATACTACTTTAAGCAACCCTAATAAAGGTATTGCTTCTGTTTCTCGTTCTTCTGCTGGTAAATATGTTATTACTTTTGGAGCAACTGGTTCCACTCAAACAAACTTAGATACTTACAAAAGAATTTTAATGGTATCTGCAAACGTTCTTAACTCTACAATTTCTACTGTTGTTTCTACTCAAATTTCTGTTGATGCTGTAACAACTGCTTCCGCACCTGCTGTAACTATTCAATGTTTAGCTGCTGCTGGTACTGCTGTTGACCCAAACAGTGGTGATGTTTTATTAGTAGAAATTATCTTAAAAAACGCTACTGTATAACTTTTATGTTGTTTGTTATATAACAACTAACAAACAACATAATTAATATAATAAAGAATATACCATGATTAAATTATTACAAAGAATTATTATAGCTATTCAAGCTTGGATAGTTAAAATAGAACAAAAAGCTGAAGCAAAAAAACAAGCAATTATTGCTGCTGAACAAGCGGCTATTGCTGCTGCTATTGAAGAACAAAAAGCTATAGAAATTGCTGCACGTAATGAAGTTATTGAAGTACTTAAAAAAGCTATAGCAATCTACGAAAGTAAATAATATGCCAAGTATGATAAGTGGCCGTATAATAGCTGCTCAAAAATTAAATGAACCAGCACAAAAGAAAATGTTAAGTGAAGCACCTAATAGCATTCACCGAGCTGATATTAAAGAACAATTAACAGACATTGACGATTATATGTGGGGCCATATTAAAGTTGCCGTAGATAAAGACGATCGTGAAATGTTAAAAAAAGTAATGCACCCATTACTTAAAATGAAATCAGATAATTCTGATGTAGCAAAAGATGAAGATCAATTAAATAAACGTTCTAACAGTATGCAAGGGTAATATATGCTTATCACAGTTCAAACTATTGTAGATTCTGCGATAGATTTAGCTGATATGCGTAACTCACAGTTTGTTGACCAATCTGGTACTGCTGGAACTGAGTTGATAAGATATGTGAATTTAGCTTATCGTGATTTATACAATCAAATAGTTCAAACCAATGAACATTATTTTAGTACTAATTCAACTATATCAATTGTAGGTGGTACTGATTCATATTCTTTACCTGCTGATTTTTATAAATTAGATGGTGTAGATTTACAAGTTGACGCATTAAGTGGTAGATACTTAACATTGCGTCCTTTTATGTTTGCAGAAAGAAATAAATTTAGAAGTGGTTTAGCATTTAGTAACTCTCCATATGGTCAAGTATTTAAATATTTAATTGCTGGCTCTAACATTAGATTCCTTCCAATACCTTCACTTTCAGCAACTGTACAATTATGGTATACACCTAATCCTACAGTTGTTTCTGCATTTACAGATTCAGTACAAGTAATAGTTGGTGGTGATGAATATATGTCATTATATATTGCTGCTGCTATGCTTATTAAAGAAGAATCTGACGCTAGTGCAATAAGTGCTAAACGTCAAGAAGTTTTAGATCAATTAACAACAGCATTAAGAAATCGTGACCAAGGTGCACCTAAATACATTACAGATGAATCATCAATAAATGCAGGAGCTTTATATCCATTTAGAGGATATGATTAATGATTCCTTATTCTAGTGTAAATAGTGATGATCCTAATGTAAGAATATTAGATCAAAGATTACTTGCAATCTTTAATAGTATTATAAAAAACCCTTTATTAAATACACCTACACTACTTACAGGCATAATGCTAACGAGTGGCGTTGATACAATCGTTAACCACACCTTAGGAAGAGCTGTCAAAGGTTGGATTATAGTAGACAAGAATGCGACTGGGGATGTTTGGCAGAGCTCGACAACCAACGCAATACCAAAATCGTCTATTATTCTAAAGTCAAACGCCACCATAACAGTATCAATATTATTTTTCTAAGGATATTAAATGACTACAACTACCCCCAATATGTCGTTAATAGAGCCAGATGTATTATCTACACCTAGTCCAACATGGGCGAGTTTGTTAAATAATGCATTAACTACTATTGATAGTCATGATCATAGTACTGGTAAAGGTGTTAAAATTACGCCATCAGGTATGACAATATCCGCAGACTTACCTTTTGGATCTAATAACGCTACAACTTTACGTTCTGTAAGATTTAATAACCAATCATCTTTTACACCTACAGCAAATGACTTAGCATGTGTTTATGTTTTAAATAATGAAATATATTACCGTGATGGTGTTGGAAATGTAGTTCAAATTACTTCTGGTGGATCATTAAACACTGCTGGATTTTCTTTAAGTTCTTTATCAATTCGTGATAGTGCATTTACTTTACAATATTTTGGTGACTTAACAAAACAAGCTAGATTTGACTTAAGTTTAATTTCTACAGGTACAACAAGAACATATAGTTTACCTAACGTATCTGAACAATTAGTAAGTTTAAGTGCAACTCAAATATTAACAAATAAAGATATAGATGGAGCAACAGCTTCAAACAGTTCAAGAATAACATTACCAAAAGGTGTAAAATCTACTTTAGATACATTAACAAGAAAACAAGGTACAATTTTATTTGCATCTGACCAAAATAAAGCTTATGTGGATAATGGTACTAGTTTAATTGCTATTGGTTCTGGTTCTTCAGGATTATATACGACAACAGATTTTGAAGATAACACTATTGGTGGAATAGTAAAATATAATAATGGTTCCGTAGCGATACCTACAACAGGTATTGGTGGTGTAGCTACTAGTACATTTACAGTTAATAGTACATTACCATTACGTGGTACATATGATGGACTTTGGACTAAAGGTGCAGCAAACGTACAAGGTGAAGGATTTAGTTTACCAATTCCATTATCAAATGCTGATGTTGGTAAAACAATACAAGTTACATTTGATATTAAAACTAGTGCAAACTTTGTATCTGGTGATATGGTTTTTTATGTTTATGATATAACAAACTCTACATTAATTACACCATCACAAACAATATTACCAACTGGTACAAGTTCACAATATTCTGTAGTATTTCAATCTACTACAGGAACATCTTATAGATTAATTTGGCATGTAGCAAGTACATCTGCATTAGCATATACTGTTAACGTTGACCAAATTTCTTATACATCAATTGTAAGACCAATAGTTGCAGGAATTAGTGATTGGATTTCATATACTCCTACATTTAGTGCAGGATTTGGTACTGTTACTAATACATCTGGTTATTATAAACGTATTGGTGATACTATTTCCATTCATGCGTGGGTTACTGCTGGTACTATTGCTGCATCTGTTCCAACCATTTCATTACCTTCTGGATTAACAATTGATACATCTAAATTTTTATCAACAGCTTTTAAAGAGACTTTTGGTTATTATACTCAAATTGGTTCAGGGGCAAGTGGGGATTTTTGGACAGTTGGGGTAATGGGACAACTTACTTACGATGGAGCTACAAGTACAAGTTTACAATTAGTTCGTGCAAATGGTTCAAATATCTATACAAGTGCAAATGCAACATCTGTATTAAATTCAAGTCAAAATTATGAGATAATTATTCAAAATTTACCAATAGCACAATGGTCTTCTAATATTACACTAGCTTCTACATCTGGAGTAATTGAATATCAATCTAACTCAAGTTCTACTGATGCAAATGATACAAGTTCTTTTGTTGCTGGAGCTGCTGGTTCACAAGGTATTATTGGTGTAACTGCAATGACCGCATTGCGTAGAAAACGTGTTCAGTTTTCTACACCACTTCAACCAACCGATAGGATAGTATTAGAAATAAGTGAATTAATTGGTGGAGTAAGAAATTGGGTACCTTTAAATGTTGGATTTGCAACTAGTGCAAATAATCGTGTAATTTCTGGGTTTTTAATGGATCCAAGGTTTAGAGGTATAGGTGTAGTTCCAGTTTCAGGTGCTACGAATCAATTGGATGTTATTTTTGGTACTGATTCTAACTCCGACGCTGGTGCGTTTAATACAGCAGGAGATGCTTGGACAAATGCCGATTATGCTAACGTTAGATGGCGTGTGGCTAAATATTCTGCTATTGGTGGTACTGAATTAGCCCCTGCTACTGTAACAAGTCAAGGTACTGTTGGATTTAGCCAATGGGTAACTTATACTCCTACTTATGGTGCAGGATTTGGTACTGTTTCTGGTACATTAAATGCAAGATATCGTCGTGAAGGTGATAGTGTAAGGATTATTGCAAGTTTTGTAACTGGTACAGTTGCATCATCTTTAGCAACAATTAGCTTACCAATTGTAAATGGCTCGCAATTAAATATTGATACAACTAAAATTATTTTAAATTCTGCAACTTCTGTCCAAGCTGGTGAATTAGTTGGTAGATATAATGCAAATAACTCAGTAGGTACAATTTATAGTTCTCCTATTGTTGCATGTACTGGTACCTCTGTTTCTTTAGTATATTTTGGAGCAAGTAGTGCTACAACTGGTTTAGTTCCTAGTAATGGTGCTGTAAGTTTAACAAATGCTACAACTATATCTTGTGAAATTTTAGTCCCAATTTCAGGATGGAATTAATGATAGTTAAAGAAGGTTCAACATATTCTGTTAAATCAGAAGACGGAAAAAAGAATTTAGGTTCAGGATATAAAACTCGTGAAGAAGCTGAAAAACGATTATCCGTTGTTGAATATTTTAAACATAAAAAAGCTAAAAAATCTAAATAATTAGAGGATTAAATGGCATTATCAAAAGCAATAGTACCAGTGGGATACAATGGGTTACAATTAATTATCGATGATAAGACTGCCCCATTAGGTACATTTGTAAAAATTGATAATTTAGTTATGGCTAGTGATCACGAACTTGTAAAACGTGATGGTATGGCAACAATTGGCGCATCTACTTATCCTGCTAATATTCGTACAATGTATTCTTTTAATAGTGAATTAGGTGTTATAACTAATCAAGCTATTTGGGCTTATTCTCCCATATTAGATAAATTTATTAATAAAGGATTAACAAGTTCTCCAATTGTTACATCTAAATCAATTCTCGCAAACTCTTATACTCAATCAGTTCCAGATAATTCATGTACTAATACAGGAATACAAGGTATTATTTGGGAAGACTCTCGTGGTGGAGTTCGTGGTTGTGTTAAAGATATAAATTCTGACACATTTTTAGTAGTAGATTATTCTTTAAGTACAACAGGTACTCGCCCAAAAGTAGTTGCATGTGATAAATATTTATTATTTTTATGGGTTGAATCTGGATCATTAAAATGTTTAAGATTTGATACAGTAAATCAGACTGCTGGGGCAATAATTACAATTTCTACAACTGTAAACGCTCAAGGTGTTTATGATGTATTTTCTACTGATGCAAATGTTTATTTTAAACCTTCTGTGGCAATTGTTATTGCTGAAACTACTCCACAATTAAAATTATATTATTTTGATATAAGAGCTAATACAATTGGTTCAGCAGCACAAGGTGCAGCAGATCCTGTTATTTTAACTACAACAAATGTAGATACTGCTTTAATATCTTTATGTGCAATTACAAATAGTATTGCTGGATTTGTTACTGTAGCATGGCATAATGGAACAAATAAAATTCCTTATATTCAATCATTTAACTTACAAGGTACTTCAATAAATGCGGCACCTACTGCATTAGGGAGTGCTACTACTGATGCTGGATATACCATTACAGGATCAATAGATTCATCAAATAATGCTACTGTAATATATACAACTAAAGCAACAATTCAAAAAACTTATCAAGCTTCGGCTAATACATTATTAAATCCTACTGCACCAACTATTGTTAGTGGTGTTGTTTATTATTATAATTGTGGTTTAGTTTCTCAAGCATTTAATTATAATGATCAATCCTATTATGCAATTTCATATGATAGTACATTACAAGGTACTTATTTTTTAGTACGTAGTGATGGTGTTACTATTGTAAGATTATTTGCGCAATTATCAGGTGGATCTCCAACAAAATCAAATTGTTTAACTAGTTGGGATGTAAACCCATTAAAATCAAATACATATGTTGGAGCATTTTTAAAGAAAACAAGAATTTTAGCATCAACAGGTTCATATAATACAACAACCTCTGTATATACAGAACAAGTATTTTTTACTCCTTATAATATTGATAATAAAACTGTTGCAAGGGTATTAAACATTGCTGGTGGATTTGTTAAAAGTTATGATGGTACTAGTGTAACAGAACAAGGATTTCATTTATATCCAGAAATTACTACCATAGATGGTACTGGTGCTGGAACTGTTCCTGCTGGATCATATTCGTATAAATGTGTATGGGAATGGTATGACAATAATGGACAAGTTGTTCGCAGTCAAACATCGCTCCCTAGTATAATAGTATTGGGATCTACACACAGCGTTGTTTTAACAGTTAATACATTACCAGTTTCTGCACGAATTGGATATCCTGGATATAATGACACATTTCCAGTGTTAGCAGTTTATAGAACATTAACTACAGGAACAACATATTATAGAGTTAATCAATTAACTACTGAATATGTATATAATGATAATACTGTTGCTACTATACAATATACTGACAATAAAACTGATGCTCAAATATCTTCAAATGCTGTATTATATACAACTGGTGGAGTATTTGATAATATTGCTACACCTTCTGCAAATTTATTAACGTTACAAAAAAATAGAGTTGTTATTGCAGGATGTGATACTGACCCAAATTTAATTTATTATTCAAAAGAAAAAGAATCTGGAGTAGGTGTTGAATTTTCTTCTGAATTATCTGTTTATATAGATAGTTACGGTGGTGATATTACAGCATTAGCAGGAATGGATGATAAAATATTAATATTTAAAAAATCGTTAATATATTTTATTGCTGGTACAGGTTCTGATAAATTAGGTAACGGACAATTTACACCCCCACAATTAGTTTCTACAGATACAGGCACATCTAATCCTCAATCTATTGTATTAACTGCTGATGGTATAATGTTTCAATCACCTAAAGGTTATTATATAGTTGATAGACAAATGAATGTTAATTATATTGGTAACCCTGTAAAAGACTATGAAAATTTTGTATGTACAAGTGCATCCAATTTACCTGATTATAATAGAGTTCATTTTACAACTGCTGAAGGTTATTCATTAATTTATCATACATTTTTTAAAAAATGGACTACATTTAGTGGATTACCTGCAACTGCTGCAACATCAAACCAATCAGTTTGGTATACTGCATCAAATACTGGTGTATTCAAAGCAACACCTGGGCAAACATATGATGATGGAAATTCCCCAATTATATCAACTGTCAAAACATCATGGATTAGTATTGCAGGTATTGAAGGATTTCAAAGAATTTATGCTATATTGTTTTTAGGTGACAACCAACTAACAACTGATAGATTAAAAATGAATTTATATTATGATTTTAGAACATATATAGGGCAACAATTATCTATTCAACCATCCCAAAATGTTGGTACTTATGGTTCTGATAACCCATATGGTGCAAATGTATATGGTGGTACAAATGATGGAACAGCTCAATATGTTGCACGCCCTAGACAACAAAAATGTACTAGTATACAAATAGAAATTATGGACGATTTTCCTACTGGGGCCCGTGGTAGTTCTTTTACATTTTCCGAACTTGCTTTATTAGTTGGTGTTAAAGAAGGGTACAATAAAAATCTATCTCCAAGTACTCGTCGCTTTACATAAGGTTATATATATTAGTGATTATGCTATAGGTGGTAATGAGGGGAACTATGAGCTTACATTCTGAATGGTTAAAAGAATATCATAACAAAGAAATCATTGAAAATGAACATGGTTTTGTAACTTTTTGGTATCCTAATGAAAAAACTATATATGTTGAAGACTTATATGTTAAACCTGAAAGTAGATATAAAAAAATTGGTGTAGATTTAGTTACACAAGCTATTGAAATTGGTAAACAAAAAGGTTGTACACATACAATAGGGTCTGTAGATCCAAAAGCTATTGGATTTCAAAGAAATTTAAACAATATGTTAGTATTTGGTTATAAAATTAGCCATGTACATGGGTCTTTAATAATACTTATAAAGGAAATAATCTGATGGGTGGAGTAAAAGCACTAACTGGTGGGCTAGGACATGCGTTGGGTACAGACTCAGTATCGGCCGATCAGGCTCGTATTAATGACGCAATACAAGCACAAAAAGATGCTAGAGATAGTATGATTGCCCAACAAAGTCAACAACAGGGTTTATTGGATACAGAAATTGGAAACCAAGCAAATTCTAGAGGTACTGTAACTGATTCTTTAAGTTTATTACAAGGTGCTGCTAATGGTACTGCACCGTCTGTTACTCAAGGTGTATTACAACAAGGATTAGATCAAGGGATTGCGGCACAAGCTGCATTAGCTAACTCTGGATCAATGGCTAATCAATTAGCAAAACAAAGAGCTGCTGCTGATGTTGGAGCAAATTTAACTCAACAAACTGCAAATCAAGCTGGACAATTACGTGCGCAAGAAATGGCTACAGCTCGTGGTCAATTTAATCAAGGCGCACAAGGTTTACAACAATCTGATATTGCAGCACAACAAGGTACTAGTGGGGATATTGCAAGTTTATTAGGGCAACAATCATCATCTGCTTCTTCTCAAGCATCTGCCGCAACTGGTGCGACTAGTTTAGACCAACAAGGGGCAATGCAGGCTCAAGCTAATAGGGCAAAAGTTACTGGTAGTGTTATGAATGCCGCTGGTGGGTTTTTAGGTATGTCTCATGGTGGTGAAATACCTGGAAAAGAAGTAGTTAAAGGTGATAGTCAAAAAAATGATATGTATCATTATTTATTATCTGCTGGTGAAATTGTAATACCAAAATCTGCTACTACTTCAATGGAAAAAGCTGTTAAATTTCTTGAACAATATATTGGTAAAAAAGAAAAATCTGAAAAATCAGAGAAGGGTGAAAAGAAATAAATATGCCTATTTCACAAGAAGATTTATTTAATTTATATAAATCAGGAAAAATTTCATCAGAAACATATAATAAAATATCTCCACCTCAAAAATTTGCTGATGGTGGACAAGTTCCAAATAAAAACATAATGGATATGAGCCCTGCTGCACCAATTCAAATGCAATCAGTACAACAATTACAACAAGGAATTGCTGCTGCACCTGTTACAGGTGATTGGAATATGTTTGATAAATGGACACCAAATAAAAATTCAAAGACAACCCAAACATTAATATCTGGTGGCGGTTCAGGCCCTAGTGGGGATCCAATAAATAATTCAGCAATTCCTACAGGATTTGACCCAAACGATCCATTTGGACAAAATAGTCCTGCTATGATGGCTGCATTTGGGGGTCTTGTAGGACAAGATGATGACAATAATGACACTTCTGGTAAAATAGGTGGGATATTAGGATTAGTTAAAAATTTAGCACCATTAGCATTAGCGGCATCTGATGGTGCGCAAGTTGGTAATCCTGATGACCCAAATGCACAACCTGTAGATTTTAACCCACAAATTACAAATACTCAAGACATGTTAAGTTTACCACAAGGGCAACCAGTATTGGCAGGTACTACTTCAAGTGGTAGTGCACCTGCACCTAATTTAAATGTTGGAAATGGGATACCACAAAATTATAACTTAGGCGGCGGTAGTAGTCAACCAATTCAACCATCAATATTTGGTGGTGCCGATCCAATAAATTATATTAATACAGGGTTAAATGCGGCAAAAGCTGCTGGTGATATGGCATCTCAAAGTAAATCTCAAGGAATTAATCAAACAACATCTAGAAATGATTTAGCAGATAAAGCAGAAGCATCAGCATATAGTAAAGGCCAAGAAGGTCAAAACGCAATAAAGGAAATAGCAAACGTAACAGGGGTAAATACTAAACCTATTGCAGAATTTAATGAAAACGATATTAAACAAGTTCAATTAGATAATGCAATTCAAAGACAACGTGTTCAAACAAATTTAAATATTGCTGATGATTTAAAACAAGCAGCTAGTGCTAAATTAGATACAATGGCGGAATTTGCAAAAATAGATCCTGAACAATATAAAAATCAATTAGGTATTAGTGGAAATATTGCTACAGGTATTGGTATGTTATTATCTGGTTTAGGTTCTGGTGCTTCAGGGCAACCTAATATGGCAATGCAAGTTTATCAAAAAAATATTGATAGAAATATTGATGCTCAAAAAGCTAATATTGCAAATGATTTTAAAAATGTTGCAGCACAATTAGGAATAAGTGAAGCATATGTAAATAGTGCTAGTATGCGTTCGTCAATTTCAAATTTAGCTGTATTAACAGTTACTAAAGGTGCAGATGCTTTATTAAAAGCAGCCATGGATAAAACTAAAGCACAAACTGCTCAAGAACATGGAGTATTAGCCCAACAAGCAAACGCTATGACTATCTCTAAAACAATGAATGATTTTAACGCCATTCATAATGGTATGATTACATCTGGACAAACCGTACAAGCAAATTTATTAGCTATGGGTTTAATGAATTTTAGTAAATATGGTTCATTTTTTCCACCAGATCTTGTTGTTCAAGGTAAAAATGGACTACAGATTAATTTAAACCCTAATGCGCCATCAACACAAAAACAACCAACAAAAGAGGAACCAACAAAAGAGGAACCAACAGAAAAACAATCTAAGGGTGAAACCCCTGTTGAAGGGTTGTATTCAGCGGCTAAACCTCTTTTCCTACAAGCAGTAGAAGGTGCTGGTAGCTTAACTGGTGGAAAATCCCCTATTAAGGAAAATGATAAAAAATGATTGATATTGCCTTAGGGTCTGACATAAATCCAATAAGTAATACTAAATTAGAAATGGAAATTTTAATTGGTGATTATTTACGTGGTATTATATACCCTATTGATTATATTAATTTACTTATTAGATTAAGTAAACTTCCAATGATTGAATTAATAACTGATTCTATGTATTTAGCTACTGTATTAGAAATTCAAAAATTATTAAAATCTGACCCTAAAGAAACATTAGATAAAGAAGAAATAATAAAAATTTATAATAAAAAATCTAAAATTCCTTTTTTAATTGAATCATTAGTTAATCAATCAAAATTATTATCATTAGAATTAAAGGTTGCTGTACAACAAGAACACATTCAACGTACAAATGATTTAATTACTAGTATGGATACATTAGATCCTGAATCTTTAGGTCAATCAATTGATAATGCAGCAAATTTTAAACAAATGCCAGATTTGTCAACTCAAGTTTTACAATCAATGAATCAAGTAATTGTATTTGGTGAAGGTATTTTAAAATCAATAAATGAAATTCAATCAAAATATATTGAAGATAATCAAAAAATACCAAAAACTATAATAGATTTTAAATTGTATATATTAGAAAAAGTTCAATCTTTACAAAATGTTGATATTTTACCTGATTTTTTAATGCCATTAATGGAAACATTAGCATATATAGAACAACAAATTCCTCAAGATGAATTAGATCCTTGGAAATTAGATGTATTTTTTGAATTAATACAAGTACTTAGAAATCCTAAAAAATTCTATTCATACATTAAACAAGATAAAATTATAGATGGTAGTATTGGGGAAGCTGTTGGTCAGCTATATCCAGAAACCTATAATATTGCTACAGAATTAGTTATTGATAAATTAAATTCAAATAATATAACTTATCAAAAACAAATAATGTATTTAAATCAATGTTCTTTACAACAAGACAATAGTGAATTAGTTTCACTTTGTCACACCCATTTAATATAAGGATAATACCATGGGAAATAGACGTTCGTTAACTAAAGTAGTATTATCTAATACTGCTGTTTCTTCTACAACTGTATATACTAGCTCATGGTTTCCTATGGATACTTTTGTAGCTGTTGGTGGACAAGTTGTATTTACTGGTACTATGACTGGTACTTTAATTGCTCAATTTTCATATGACGTAGTACCTGCATTAGAGTCACAATATGTTGCTGGTATTACTCCAGTTAACTTTAATACTGCATCTATATCAGTAAATAGTGCAGTTGCTGCATCTATTGCTATATCTAGTGCGGCTACAGTTAGCTTTGAAATTGGTAATGGTGGGGCTATATCCGCTAACTGGATTAGATTACAATATACTAATGCAACTAACTCTGGTACTATTGTATCTGCAACAATTGTAGGAAAGAATTTTGGATAATGAATACTACACTTAAAGAAAAATTAAATGAATTAGTACGTAGTACATTTATTGGTTTTATTTTAAGTGTAACTATCATGTATTTAAAACCTGAATTACAAGCAAGTATAGTAGCTTGTTATGGTATTTTAGCTGGTAAAAGAGCTTTTGAAATTCACTCTAATAATAAAAAAGAAAAGGATAAGGATAGTCCGTCATGAATAGATTAGATCAAATTGATCAAAAATTAGATGCTATATTAGAAAAAGTATCAAAAATTGAAGTACATGTTGAAGTTGATGGCAAAGAAATTAACGAAATTAAAACATCTGTAAAAGAACATGATACTTTTATTAATAGAGTTAAAGGCGGTATAGCTTTTATTACTTTTATTGGTGTTACTGGTTTGATTCGTTATTTAATGGTTAAATAATTAATCATCAAATTGATAAAATTCATCATCATTATTAGTTAAATGTTTAAATATTGGTGTTGATGTTGCATCAAGGTCTTCAACAGATATAATATTTTTCTCACCAAACATCATTTTTGCATCAGCAAATACAGTCCAATAAGAACCTTCAATTATTATACTTTTTTCTTCTTTCCATGAATTCATATATTTAACTCTAAATTTTGCCATTATTCAACCTCTATAATATCATGACTATTTAATTTATCTAATGATTTTCTACCATGTTTATTAAATAACATATATCTATTAACAGATTCAAACATAAGGGCATGGCATAATCCATACGCCGTTTCAGGGAAATATTTGTAATCACTTACAATTAATTTTTCACCATTACGAAATGTTACCATTTTACCTATAATTTCAGTCAAATCAATTGGTTGTTCATGTATCATCATTTTATTATTCCATTATTAAATCTAAATAAGTAGTATTATTAGATAATTGTTCATACCAAACTTTATCATTTTCTTCAATAATTTCAAGACATTCTTGTAAAGATAACCCATAAACTTCACGTAATTCTTTAATAAACCCAAATTGTTGTTCTGATATGTATTGCATAGTTAAATTCCTTTAATTACAAAGTAAATATATGTTAAAATAATTAATAAAACAGGTAATATTGCCATTCCTATACCAAATAAAGTCAATATAATATAAGTTTTTATACCAACTTTACCAATTTCTTGTATTTCTTTCTTTTTCATTTTTAATTCCTTTTTGGTAAACAAACAAATTTAGTTTGTACATACCCTTTAGTTTTAACATCATGATTTAAAGCAATAACGTCAACTCTTGCAGTATACATACCAAATCTGTCACAAGTTGTTGCTAAAGGTTTAGTCATACATCCTGTAAATAAAGTACTAAAAACTAATAACAGTTTTTTCATTTTGAATCTCCATTTGATGTATTAATCCATTTAATGCTTTATTAGTCTCAGTATACCAATAATAAGCACAAAGTAAAGCAATTGCAAAAAATATTGCATATAATATATGTTTCATTTTAAAATTTTCCTTGTATGTTAATTTTAGAACCTTCTATTACTTTTTTATAATAGACTTCATTTACAGCTATTTTACTAGTACGTGCTTTATATGTTCCAGCATTATATGCACATACGGCTTTATGAATATCCCCATTATATCGATTTAATTGATATTTTAAATATTTTGAAGCATATTTTGCATTAGTTTTAAAGTCCATAAGGTCTTTTTTATTACCTTGAAATCCCATGGCTTTGGCTGTAGCTAATTTAATTTGAAACATGCCATATGATGGAGAGTTTACATCCCATTTATTAATTGTTTTAATAACAAATTTGGATTCTGTATGTGCAATACCTAACATTAATTTAGGATCAACACCTTCTTCTTTTGCTATATTTTCAATAATTTGAGTACCAGTTAAAGTAGAGGGAGCTGTAAACATTGGTAAAAATACTGCTAATATTATTAAACATTTATATATTTTCATGGTACAACTCCTTTCTTTTGTGTTTACCAATCTCTTGGATCAATTTCTATACCATCCTCAAGCACTTTTTCTGCTAAATTATGTGCCCAAGCCCCAATATGTTTATCTAATATCATATAGATATAATTATCTTGTGGGTTTTGCAATGATTGAATAGTTAAATCATACGCATAACCTTCTGCATCAGTAGAAACAACATATTGAAATTTGTCATCTTCTAAGCTAAATACTTCCATGATGTTTTCTCCTTTGCCTCATCAGTATGACAAAATAGTCATATACGAGTATTTCTACTCGTTTCGGCATTATTTTACTTTTTGTAATAAAGCACCATTAGCTTTGCTTAATATTTCTATAGATTTTGCATTTGGGTTTGATTGATTAAACCCTTTAGCATAATATAAAGCATTAGCAAAAGTTTCATGAACTGTTACATTTGTAACTAAAAACTTATCCAAGGTAATAATAATAAACATGATGTTCTCCTTTACGTACCATTGTCTCATCAGTGCTAGAATACTAGCAGACTGGGTTACCCCAGTTTCGACTTATTGGCAATTCTTTTTAAACAATTCTCTTACATTAATATTAGAAGATAATAATGTAGTAGTACATAAACCTTTATTTTTTGCATTTGCAATAATTTCCATAAATGCAGGTTGTAATGCTACTATATTTGTACCATTATCTATAAGCTCTAATACTGATTCTATACGAATTGTTTGTTCAGATTTAGCAGGTTTAGCAGGTTTAAAATCAATATAAGATACAGCAACAATAAACCCAATAAATACAAATAATCCAACTAAAAACTCTTTCATAGCTTTGTCTCCTTTAGACTCATCAGCAACCGCATTACGGTTGGACGGTATTGCTACCGTTTCGTCTTATAAACCCATTAGTTTTGCAATTTTTGCGGCCGCTAATTGGTTTGGTGCAGTAATTAACACACCTTTAATTAAATAAGTATTCATGACTTTCTCCTTAAAGCTCATCAGTAACCGTATAACGGTTAGACTAGTACAGAGTATATGACTTAGTACTAGTTTCGCTTTTTTGTTTGTTGCGGTACTCTCTGAGTTTGTTCTCCGAGGGATCCTTCCTGCTTCCTTAACTATATCGTACCATATCTAAAAAACTTTAACAATGATCTAGATCAAGTTTTTAAGGTATTTTAAAATATTTTATAAGTTATTGATTTTCTTTCATTTGTTTACAATACTCTTTCCAAATATTATCTTTTTTTGCTTGATGTAATTGTACTAGTCTAATATAATCAATATATTTATTAACACTTTTTTCTATTATTGGGTCTTTATCTACCCTCCGTTTACATTCATATTTTATATTCATTAACGGTATATGATTAATTGGTTCAGAATATCTCCATATTTCTCGAATAGTACCATCTTCTAACTTTTGTTTAATTCCATTATAAAAAATATGACTACATTCAAATTTAACCCAATTTCCTGTTTTTAATCGTTTATAAAAACGTTTTGGGCCGCATGGTATAATATTAATAGGCCTTTGAATATCATCTTGATTTCCTAAATTTTCTTGTAATGTATCATACCAATCTAGTATATTGTTATTATTCATCTTCTTCTCCTTCAAATAATTTTGTTATTTTTGGGTCCTTACCATCATTTGGCCCCCAATTTATATAATATTCACCAGAGGTTATAACCCCATGTTCACGCTCTAAAAACTTTTCAAATTCTGCTGATATGTACGGTTCTTTATTTTTGCTTGTAAAATCAAATAAAACTTCCCCTCTTTTTGTAGTTAAACCTTCTGCAAAGCTAAAATTTTTATTTATATTATACTTATTAATAAATTCTACTATTTTATAAATTGTAACACTATCTTTAAATTTTATTAAATTTGATTGTAAAGAAGGTGGATTTTTTATTAAGGACCCATCTGTCGCTAATTTTTCATACTGGACTCTGCAATAATTTAAAAACTCATTTGGGGTAGAACTTAATTTATTTGCATATAAAATTTTATTCATTGCATTGTCATTAGTTATTAAAGGATCTTTAGTTACTGTAAAATATCTAAATCGTCTACTTTCTGATGGGTCTCCTTTTAATAATGGCCTTACATTGCTATCTATCATAATCAAGCCCCTTATCATACCTGAAAACCCATCTTGACCTTTTCTTTCAATATGGACAAGAGATCCTCCAGAGATTCTTAACAATTCAGGGTCTCCGTAAATATAGGGATTAGTATTTTCAGATATATGGATAATACCTTTACCATAAATACTAGAATTGCTAAAAGTTGTGGATTGTTGTTTTTTAACTACTATAGAGTCATTAAATAATTTTCCTACCATTGTAATAAATGAAGTTTTTCCATCTCCCCCAGGTCCATACAAATAACACATATAGGGATAATGATGGCCTAATAATGCCCCATAAATTATAGCGCATAAATATTCATGTTCGGATATCCTATCTAATAAATCTATTAACATGGGATTTAAATCACTTTTTAATCCTTCAGTTTTAGTATATGAGATTTTTTTTAAACTAGGGTATTCAACACTATCCAATGTAACAGGGTGTAAATCATCAGGTAAATACACACAAGGTGCCTCAGTTTCGATATCATATTGCATAAATACTTTTTTCCTTACATCAGCGGCTGCTGGATATGGGTTTTTATCTGTTATTAAAAACTCTTTAAAATTGTTATCAATTGTTAACCTTAAACTTGAAGTAGTATTACGTAAAAACCCACAAAGATATTCAGGTGTTAATTCCGAAGGCATCCCTAACAACTCTAAGGTTCCATTATTATTAAAATATACTAATGGGAAATCATTACCCTGGTTTTGATATTTTATAATATCTTTATAAAGGTTTAATTCCTTTATTTTTGCAATTATTGGATTTATTTGATCTATATCTAAATCTTTAATTTTTGGTGTACATAAAGATTTTAATAACTCTATAGCTTCATTTTGCTCATTTTCATTTATAATCCCTTCTTTTTCTAATAATGTAAATAGCTTAGACCTTGTTAATACTGTCCCAGAACTATTTCCAACTTTCCAACTAAAATTACCATTACTATATGATAATTTTTTAATTAGTTCTCCTAGGTTCATAATTATTACCCTCCTAATTTTTATACTATCATACTTTTACATGAAGTCAATACTTTTTTAACACTAAAATACATTACCCTTAATGCTTTTTTATAACTCCTTTATTATATTATATATATTATTATTATTATTATTATTAATAATAATAAATATTATAAAAAGAATATAATATAAAAATAAAAAACCGTATCAGTTTAATAGTACATATACCTTAAAAAAGCATTACCCTTAATACACCCCTTCTATTTCTTTATTATATTATATATTTT
>Ga0207958_1000180_pt1 | contig 21830 bp, 9 predicted proteins | sample CryBogCBH27Jul07_FD_184606 | JGI IMG/M metagenome (GOLD analysis project Ga0207958, IMG submission 184606) | Freshwater microbial communities from Crystal Bog, Wisconsin, USA - CBH27Jul07 (SPAdes) (version 2) | ecosystem: Environmental > Aquatic > Freshwater > Lake | place: Crystal Bog... | reverse complement strand
TTAAGACCATCCCTTCTCTTTTTCTGTTTTTTCAGTTCAGTTCGTTTTTGACCCTTACGGTGCTAACTTAATCTAGTTATCTGAAAACTTCTTTGGAAAAATGGCTACCAGCGAAGAAGAAAAATCGTGTTCTGGCCTAGTCCCTCATCTAAAACTATTGCGTGTAATCACCTTAGGCAATCTAATTAAGCTTCAATATACTAGAGAAGAATATCCTAACCTATCCTTAGGTAATCTATTCTCCCAGCTAATTGACATAGTTTTTGAAGTTGTTGAAGAATTGTCTTTCCGTTTCGAACAGGAGAAATTACTAACTCCTTTCCTTGAACCTGTAAAACCTTTTTTCGAACAAGTATTCGCACTTACATATCCTAATCTAAATCCCTTCAGAGAAGCTCTAGTTCCTATCTATCGTGAAAAGATGTTCAACAAGAAGGAATTTCTCAAGGAGCCTTCTTGTATTGAACCTACTCTTAGAAGGATAGGCCAAGGTGCCTTTATTACAGGTTGGATCCTAACAGAAGGGAGTGCTACTTTTTTCAAAAGTCAAAAAAGTACTTTTGATAATATTTGTGAAAGTCTACATTACTTCGGGAAGATACTTATGGTACTAAACAAAGTGCAAGAAATTTTAGAATTTTCTCGTGCGGTACTTGAGAAAAAGGTTTTAAGGAGGAAAGTGGTTATTCCTCCTGAGTCCACGGTAGAACAAATTCAAGAACTCGTTCAAATTTTCAATAACCATATTGGCTCTATCTATGAGAATTGCCAAGCTCATCACAAGAAACTTTTCAAAACACTTCCTCTAGAAATAGACTGTCTTATCTTGAAAATTTACGTTTCTTCTTCTAAAAGTTTAGGTGCTACTGCTGTGAACAGTGAGCAAAATTGTTTACTGTTTCAAGAAGCTAAAGAGCTAAAACTTACTTCTCGTACTTGTAAAGTAGGAGAATGGCCTTATTCAAAGTTAATTGATTTTAGGGAAGGTATTGAACCTTGTAAAGAAGTCAAAGAAAAAGTGCTGGCCAAAAAATGGACTAACATTACTATAGAGGAGCCTAATGAAAAGTATAAGTGTGATTGCGATGCCTGTAGTTCCCAGAAACCTTATGCTTGTCAACAGCCTTTGATGAAAAGACATCAACTAGTTGAAAATCCTTTCTTCCTCAAATTTCAAAAATGAAATTCTTCAAAGTCTGCATCCAAGGTAAGAAATCTTTCTATCTTATTTGTAAGTACTTATGTTTAGAGAAAAAATGTAACGGGATAAGAAGTTTTTTCAGAAAACAAAACTATGTATCTCAATGCTAATCTTTCAAAAAGTTTTCAAAAAGTTTTCCGAGAAAATGTCAATGTCCTGTCATCGAGTAGTGGAAAAGATAATTTTTATGTTTTCCTTCTCTTTCTGGCAGTGACGGATTTACAAATAATCGTAATCACTTTTTTCAATATTTTTTAGAAAGATTTAACATTTTCAGAAATACATATTTTTCTCTTTCCTAACCCCCTGCTGTGCGACGCACAGGGTTAAAAAAGAGGCGCTTATTTCTATAGTCTAAAAAGTGTGAAAGAGAGAAAGAGAGAGAGAGAACTCATTTAATTTTGTCAATTTCCAGTGAAGATGTTAAATTCTCTTTCATGAGTTCAACGTCTAAACTTGCGTCATTGTCAAAATTAGTCTGAGTTACAGAAAAACGTTCGCTATTTTCCCTTTTTTCCTCTTTTGTTCTTTCTTGCAGGGAAAGACAATTTTGGAAATAAAAGAATAACTAGTGAACAGTTTTAGAGAAGAAGTTTCACTTTTTCTTAAAAATGTGTCTCAATGTAATTTCTTTTTCTCGTTTTTCAGGGAAAAGTACAATCTTCTCGTTTGGTCGACTTTGTCAACGTTTGAAGAAGCTGTTCGTTTTCTCATCAAAGGAGGCAGAAATTATCAAGATCCATTTTTTCAAAAAAGCTTTTCCTACTCTTTGGTGCTATGTCTAGTCGTATCTTTAACCTACTTTGTGTCAAAATAAATTCTAGTCAAAAAATCTCTTAATTGTGCCAAAAAAGTTTTAAAAACTCGTCTTCGGTAAAACGTAACTCATACGTTTTCAATACTGTTCGTTTCTCAAAAAGTATTTATCTTATGGAATTTTCAAAAAAATGTGTTTTTTGCGGAAAGTACTCTCTTTAATATCTTATTTCGCGTTCTTTTTCGGATTTTCATCTTTGAAGAGTTTGAAATAATAAATTGTCTGTATTTGGTCTGTCTTTCCCGTCTGAAAAGTGAGTTTCTCAGTAACTTCCAAGGAAGTTTCTTAAAAACGCATTTTTCGAGATATTTCTAAATTTTCATTCCGATTTTAGTTTTCCACAAAAATAGTTTGAGCAAAAACTTTGTGCGTTTTCGTAATGTCGTTATAGTTAAATCCATCTTTTTGTTAATCCAAAAAACAAACTTCCCAGCAAATGATAAAGGATGAGTCTCAAACATGTACACCCGTTTACCATTTACTTTTGTAGGAAATTTATTTTAAGTTTCACAAAAAGATACATTCTCCTATGCAAACATACCACTCAAAGCTTCTTCTCAAAGGACTTTTCCAGAATTCAATTTTCTTCATGAATTTTTAGAAATACTCTATTCCAGAACGTGCTTAGTTTAAATCTTGCGAAAAACTTCCGAAAGACTAACCAAAACATCCAACTTACTTTTAGACATTTAAGAGTCAAAAGGAAGGTACGTCCTAACTCCTAATCTAGTTTTTGGGTTAGTGCACATTGTTGGTTTTCAAATGAGATGTCATAGAGTTTCAGAAACGTTAGCCTGTTACATTAAAGTATCTCGTCGACTGCTCTATTGTACAAGTGAACCAGCTTTGTTTAAGAGTTCCCGAAGGTTCTCAAAAACTAGGCTTGTTACTTAAAGTATCTCGGCGTCACGTTGTACGGCAGTCCAGCCGAACTCATAAGTAACTGTTTTACTGCAATTTTTGAATTTTAAATAAATTACCTAATGTAGTACCCCTTTTGAAAAAAAAATGGAACGAAAAAGAAAAAAAATTGCAGTAAAAAATAATCAAAAAATGTTAACCAGTTCTTGATTATGGTATTGAAGTAAATGCCAGTTTTTGATTTTGAATTTACTATTTGCCAGTTTTTTGATTGTGTTAGGGAAATGCCATATTTAAAATACTTTTGTCAGAAATAGAAACATTTTGAAACTTTCTGAGTAACATTCTGATGAATAGAATTTTTAAGACTTCAACTAGAACCCACTCTACAATTTCTTTTTGCAAAACCTTATCAATTACAAAAGTTGCATGAAAAAGTACAAAACTTTCTTAAAAAGTCTTGTTCTTTGGATGATAAAAAGTTTGGGTATGACAAGTAACTGTCTTATTGTGTTCCAATACGACAGCTGAGTGAATTTGAGATTTGTAAACCGAAAAGACAATAGCTACTCCAAAAAGTAACAGGATAATGCAGATACATTGAGTAAGACTTGAGAGACAATCCGAAAATCCTTCCCAACCGCTATCTACATTCCTATCAATTCTAGAGGGGCTATTGGGGTCTATCAATTCATAAGGTGGGGCCGATTCAATGAATGCATCTTGTTCTCTAAAAGAGACTACAAAATTTTCAGAATTGGTCACACCTACAGAATTATCCTTAGGCACATTGTCTTGGTTTAGAGGATATAGAGAAACTTCAGAACCGAGTTCGCCAATGTAAATTCTAACTAATTCTGAGAAACCTAGCTTTATAAACGGTGCGTCACCTTTCCAATACATTTTGTAACGGTAGGTGTTCAGAAAATTATGTCCAAGGATTACGTCATAATCATTGTCCACAACACTGAATGGCACTTGTCTAATAATGCAATTGTTTTCCAAAATAAAGTCTAAATAAACTCTTTCAGTAATATTCCCTATTAATTTAGGGTTTACTCCTGTCATAGAGCTATTGGTTTTCACGGTTTTGAATTTCAATACTTTTCTAAGTTTATCGACAACGTGTTTTCCAATGCAACAGCCAACAGATCCAGTATCAATAAGACCTGCTCTAAGTACCTTATCTTGAAACCCAATTTTGATATAATATCTTAAGTCTACAAGAGGTATCCTAGTTACAATAGTCCTAGATACTAATTTGTTGCTGTCTACTTTTACGATCTCGAACAGGGGCGAAGCCTGAACGAGTCCAGGGAAATAGTCAGGTGAAGAGGGTTCAGGCCTTTTCCTCCTTCTGCCTCTCTCCCTTATATAACCCTGACTGGAATAAGCTTCCTCTATGTCTGATTCAAGGTCACTAACATAGTTATTCACTTTGTTAGCGAAAACCCAAGGATCAGGAGGTTTCCAGTTTTCCTTCTCTACTTTTTCTACTTTCCTCAAACTGTCTAACAGTTTCTCCTTCTCTAAGTTTTTCTTCATCCTTAAATATTTTTCATAATCTGCTGTTAATCTTATGTTGAAACGATTTGATCTTGTTGGACAAACCCGGACAAGATTTGCAGAAAATGTCTTTGGAGTAAGATAAACTCTTTTCTTTGGTTTTTTAGGCCAAAGTCTCCAAATCAATTGCCTACAATACTGCCCTACCCATGGCAAATAGAGGTAAATAACTGGTATAAACATAGATGCCACTGGTATATTGGTAGGAGGATTGAGTATCAAGGACAATGTGAAAAATGACAACCAAATGTATTGTAAAAAGTACTTTGATTTAACAAACTTCTGGCCTACTAGAAGCAAAATTCGTGACAAAATAGTAAAGGGAGCATTCTCAGCCCTTACTTCTTTTGTTTCAGGAATTTCAGTTTCTGATTCAGCGAAAAGTCCCGCTAGGTCGGTCATTACAGACTCATTACTTTCAGTTACTGAGGTTTCTGACTGATCTGAGTCATATTCAGAAAGGCTCTCAACTTCTTGTATTGTTTCTGGAATGTCCGTTCCTTTGCGTATCAAATTTTGATCTAATAAACCTTTTTCCTTAAAAAGGTTATACATTTGCATTTCTGTTTCCGTTATCGTTAACGAGGACGGATAAATGCAATCTGACCTAGTGCCATCATAATTGTAAGCTACATATTCTTCATTGTCATCCTTGATTCCATCCAAGTCCATTTCAACATTACTTCTGGTGTAAATGTCAAAAAGGTCTGGAGGGTAGTACTCAAAACTTTCAGCCAATAAGGGGTTGTCGTCGAAGACTGATTGTTGGTACTCCAAAGGATTAGTTTTTCGGAGGTAGCTTCTTTGTGCTCTTAAAGTACTAGAAGTGGTAGGGTGACTGTTGTCATAGCCATACTCTTCTACAGAAGGATCATAAAATAGATCTGGAGGTACAAAAGAAGCTGCCTCTGAGCTACTTTCAGACTCAGTGTAGTCTGAATATCCTTCTTCATAAGAGCAATCATCGTTTAAATCGGAATACCTATCTTCTCTTTCAATTTGTGTGTTAGGTAAGGACCTAATAGCACAGATTGGAGAGAGTTTCTTGTCTCTTTGATTTGAAACTTTGGAAACGAATTTCGAAAAAGTTTCATTTCTAAGGCAACAAGAATATAGGTATCCGACAACATAACTAAAATAATCTACAAGGGTTTCGCCTTTCTTCATTACGTTGAGTAATAAAAAAAGGTACAGGATCAATAGTTCAAAATTCAAACCGATAAAAAGATAGGGCTTTTGTCTAAGTCACTACTTATTTACCAGAAAAATCTAGTCTATTGGGGAAGTTCCTGGATGGGAATCCCTTGATTGCTAGCTTTGCTAATCTCTTGAACCAGTTGAGTGGCAACTTCGTTGTTGGCATTCAAACCTTCTTGCTGGTCTGCGCTATATGGACGGGGCTGGTCTCTAGGGTAATAAGGGGGTCTATTTTCTTCCCTTCTATAGTTGCCACTAGGCCTATTAAAATTCCTAGAGTATCCCTGGTTGTTATTGTTGAAATAACGACCATCAGAAACGTTTCCTCTATTGAAAGCATTTCCATCTCCTGACCTATCGTAACGGGGATTGGAGTAACGGGGCCTATTCTTATAGCAAGATGCAGGCAGGTGCTGCCCATTGCATTGCTGACATCTTTCCCCCCTAGGCTGCATATTTGGGTAGGTGTTACAAACACTATAGTAATGACCAGTTCGTCCACAAAGGAAACAAGCAGGGAGGGAGATTTGTCTCTGATTCATGTCTACATTGTTCTGACTGTATTCAAGAGCCCTAACTTCATTCTGTTTGAATCCGCTCCTGTTTCCACTCTTAAGAGATCTGGCTCCTCTGACTTGAGGCGATCCTTGAGGTGGGAACAAGAGGTTCTTTCCTACATTTCCTTCGACACCCACTGCATTCATCTTAGCTCTCTGAGGTTGTCTAAAGATATTAGGGTTCTGATTCTGGAAGTGGTTCCCTGGCATTCCGCTCTGAACCATAGGCATGTGAGCCATAAAGTTGTTGACAGCTTCAATGTAAATAATAGTGCCTGGCTTCTTGGTATGGAGAAGATCTCCAATCCTGGATGCTGCTTCAGCTTCCATTTTTTCTACACTCATTTGTGCAGTAAAAGCCATTTCAATTGCAGAAGCTGCAGAGGGGAAATGCCGGTGAATCAATTCACGGAAGTCAGAAAGGGTTTTCTGCTCTATAATCTCTTCTCTAAGGTGGGGAGAAAATCGTCTATTGTTTTCCCGGGATCTAAGGCTAGCTATTTGATGCAAGGCTACCCCAACATTCCTAGGTCTCTTGACTATCACTGCTCGGACCTCCTCTTCCACATCAACCAAAGTGTAGCTGGTGTTGGCTTTCTGGATGGATTCCCACAGTTTGCAGAAGGAAAGTCCCTTTTCTCTGGCATTGTAAGCAAAAGAATGGGCATATCCTTCAACAAATGCAAGAAGCAGAGCATAGGCAGCTTCAGAGCTAAGCCTATGGTAAGTGATAGTAGTTTCAAGAGATCTGAGGTACTGTCTTAGTGGCCTCACACCCTCATTCTCCAAACTATACTTTTCCTTGTGGGGCATCGTTAGGACTACGCTTTTGAAAATCTTGTCAGTCAAAGGTTCAAAACCGAGGACAGGGCAAGGAATCAAATCGGAGTCACCCGCAGAAGGATGTATTAGAGATTGAACTGCTTTGTTGGCTGCATGCATTGTGTTCTGCTGATAGATCTTAGGGTAATCTACCTGACCTAGTTCTCTAAGTGCTATGTGTACTGCTTGCGGAGAAGAGAAAGGATCATCGACAACCCTTTGAAAGATAGCTTGCATAACCGCAAAGCGTGAGCCAGGGTTAGCAAACTGAGTCTGTGCAAAGCGGCTGCCAAGGATCTGTTCCCTGGTGTTCCCCGTAATACAGTAATCAAAATTGTCAAGTCTCAAGTCATACTTAAATGGATCCACAGTAACTGAACGAGATTCGACATGCATTCCTGGGTTAGGAATTTCTCTAGATGACAGACCAGAGATACCCCTTGCGATACCAAAGGCAGTACCCAAGATGATATCTCTGTCTCTCTGAGTGAGAGAGGGAATAGTTTGAAGAGACTTGACGGTATTTTCGATGAAATTAGAGTCCCTACCCATAATAGGATCCCTTCCCCTAACAATACGGGGCTTATACTGGTAGTCTTGGTAGGTCTCAAAATAGTTAGTGTTGTCCAGACCGGCATCCTGGATGCGGGGAGGAACAAGCACCAAATTGTCTGAACTTCTCTCTATTTCCTCTATTCTTTCTGGCATATAGCTAATAGGAGTAGAACTCCTTGGGGGAGGGTTGATAGCTAGGTCTTTATTTTCTCTAATTCCCAGGTAAGTGTCGATAGGCCTGACAGAAGGTCTCTTTTTGATGGGCGAGAGGACCCTAGGGTCATACCCATCCTCCCTGAAGTAGGAGTAAAAGATATCTCTCAGGTCTTCGAGACCACCCAGAAGATCTAGAAAATCCTTGTCTTGGATAAGATCCTCAAATTTGTCATCATCGTGAGTACGCCTGAAGCTGCTCCAAAGATTGTCAAGGTCTTTGTATGCAACCAAGGCCCTATCGGGGCCAAAGGCAATCCCAATGATAACAAATCGCACAAGGGATTCAGCATTGTTCTTGTCATCATCGCCTGCGACAGTGTCAAAAACATGTGCCAAACCTTCAATGTACATTTTAAGGACGGCATCAGCAATTTTTCCCATTTGTACCGGTGACAAGAATCGACCATTAAAAAGATTTCTTATGGTAAGATGAATCTTTCTGAAGGCCTCATCATATCCCGTGACAATTAGGAGACTATTGTTGAAAACCAATCTATATCCTAGGTCAAGAACCATGTCCCTATGGAAACTAAGAATAATCTTAACAGTATCCCTGTCTTTTCTGCTAATATCTCCATCATCGTCAATTCCGCCATCATCCTCAGAAGAGGGAGATGTTGGTCTTGATCTTGAAGGAGTGCCAGCAAAACTGACTCTTTCTCTACTGGAGGGCCTGCCTCTAATCTGAGTTTGGGAAGGGGGACTATTTTGGTTAAGTTGTCTCAATCGTCGAGCAATATCGTCAAGTTCCTCTTGCTGTTTCCTTCTGGTTTCATCATAAGGATCAGCATGTCCACTCGCCCCTCTAGAGGTAGCTCCACTAGAAAGAAGGTTAGGCATAGAGCCCCTTCCGTCTGAGGACCTCCCTCTAAGGTTGTTAAGTGAAGAGTTAAGACTAGCCATAACTATGCTCTGATACGATTCCGCTTTTGAAAAGAAAAGATAAAAGAAATCTGTCCTACTGTAATTTTTGGCCACGTAGCTGTAGTCGTGAAGTCCGAAGGCCTTCTTTTCTTCTCCCTCTTGCTGGGATAACTTTTTCTAACAGATATCTTACCCGCAATGGGTAAAATACTGAGACTGTTATTTTCCAGTAAAAGGACGAAAAGACTTGTAGAACAATTCTTTTCTTAAGCTAATTTGCTTTTTATTTCGAAGTCTCAGTAAACCACTTACTCAAGGTGATTTTCTGATCCCCCTCTTAAAGTAAAACAACTAAAAATAAAGATGAACTAAGGGTCGCTAACTTTTTTAGGGTTAGTCCTCGGTCCGTCTCTCTTTTAAGTGTTAAACTTAAGAGCTAGGAGAAATGTTTTCCAAAAATCGATTTGATTTAGGAATAATTTATCCTATCGATGAGGAAACCGTAAAACTTTAGAAAAAGATGAAAAAGATAACCAACTTTTTTAAGAGTTGGGTCTAGTTCGTCTCTTAAGTAAAGTCTTATAAATATAAGAGAGATTCCTAGAATCAGTCAAGTTCAAGGAAATCTTACTCCAATATTTTTGACAAAACAACGGCTCGAAGGACCAGTTTTTGATTATGTAAGGCTTTTTGTGAGTTTTTGTTTAGGACTGTATTCGACAAAGACTACCTTAGGGTGCCTTACTATAAACAAAAAGAATGGAGCCAAAGTTTTGTACGGTTTCTCTTTTATTGGAAAATTACAGTAAAAAGTATGATCCAAAAGGTTTTCCGTAACTCTTTGCAAAAAGTATAGGGAAAGGAATGGGGAATGCTCTGGCGAACAATCGTAATTCCCTTTATTCTATTAACACTTGGTGTTAATAGAATAAGCCTTGGATGGTGAAGGCTTCCCTCTTTGCCAATGTAAATTCTTAACAAAAATAGACTAAGTCCCAGACGAGAGTGATCTCGAAAAAAGACTAAGTTTCTTTTAGCTAAAAAAATACAAGTCAAAGTTTTTGTAAAGTGTTGGAAAAAAATAGTAAAACTGACCGGTTTAGGGTGAGTTGGTAAAGTTGCGTTGAAAAATAAGACTGTTGGGTTATCTGCCTTAGTAAATAAGACTGATAGGGGGTCTGTCTACTAATAGACTGATGATGATTCAAGGTGGGGCATCCTTTTATAGGGACGCATCCGTTTTGTTTCATCATTAGTCCGTTTTGGGCGGGAAAATGCTGAATTTGGCATTTGTCGTAAGACAAATGTCAAATTCCTAAACTATTGCGCTAACTAAACTATTGACGGACAAAATATACTCTAATTTTAAGAAAGACAGGTAAAAATGGTTTCGGCGGCGTAAGGACGCCATCTGGTGACCATTTTGCTAGACTGATCAGAGAATAGACAGGTAAAATAAGATCGGTAACGCTCGAACGTCATCTGGTGGCCAAATTCTGAACTATTTCCTTTTTGGGAAGGAAAACTTCGTGAGAAGTTTTCCTGACCAAATTGGAGACAGGTGAAATGGTTCATTTGACATTTTTACGTTGTTGACCATTTTAGCTACTAAAATCTATGACAGAAAAAGTGAAATGGTTTCTGCAGCGACGGGACGCCGTCTGGTGGCCATTTCCTAAACTAACTTAAAAGAGTAAAATGGATTAGGCGACGATGGGACGCCGTCTAGTGGCCATTTTCTAAACTAACTTAAAATTGATGACAGAAAGAGTGAAATGGATTAGGCGACGATGGAACGCCGTCTAGTGGCCATTTTCTAAACTAACTTAACGAGAAGTTTTTATACTATCCTTATTTAGAGAATTCCTAGCTAATCTAACCTTAACTTAACCTATTTAACTAACTTAACCTAGCTTAATTGGGGAGTTCTATCTCTAGTTCTAATGACAATCTTCTAAAGAGTCAAATTACTCAAAAGGTCGCTAAAAAAAGCTTTACATATTATTCTACCCCTCTCAAAAAGTTTTGACAGGAAATAGATAAAAGTTGACCTCTTGGGCAATTTTTCTCTGTTGAAGTGTCAAAATAACCCTTTGTCTTTTGCATTTTTACAAAGAGTTTTGGGTAGGAAAAGAGTGAGAAAACGAGTTATGTTGCCATAACCTGCCTAAACACCTTTTTCCCCTCGTGGATCATGAATGAAATGAAGGAAAATACAATGGTGATAGGAAAGAAGAATGTCAGGAATAGACAAATATCACCATATGTACGTAAAAACCCTTTGGGAAAATTTTCCATACTTAAACATTTGGATATTCCTGGCACTGGATAATTTACGGATGAAATCCAAGCAACAAAGAGTTTTTTAGGCTCCGTATTACTTGTCTTTCATTTACAATGCGGTGCGTAATCACAAGTGTGACTGACCAAAGAAATAATACAATGTTTGGAAGAGAACAATTCTAATGGCAAAAACTTCTTTGTATAAGAATTCTGTAGCCTAAAAAGGCATTAAGAATCTTTCCAGAGAATTTCTTGTTGAAGATATTAGTCCGATATTTTTATAAAACACTTTCTTCTGATGCCTGTTTTCAAGAAATATGGAGAAGAAGCAAAAGGTTTTTCAAGATTTCTTTCCTAATCTGCTCCACGTTTGTGAAGGTAAGCCAAAAATTTCCTTTTCTATCCTTACATCATGTCTAAAGAATTTGATGTCCAATGGTCATAATGAAAACATATTCTCATTTGTGTAATCAAGTTGTCCTATTCTATGTCTATTGGTGATGAGTAAAAGATTTTCATACCTTACCATTGCCTTATATCTTGAATTTAATCAAAAAAATGAGGTATTCTCCTTTTATGTTTTTCTTAAGAACTTTTCTATGATCCCAATCTTTCTCATTCCTTAAAAGAAGCATCTTTTTAGATAAGTGAGCCTTAAGAAATGCTGGATACCACTCACTTAGTTAAAAGCAAGGAAACAGCCTCCTTAAAGAAAGAAAAAGGTTTGACCCTTTTTGTCTTAGATCCATGTTAGCCGCAACACACCGTTTATAGGTGGGGGTACACGGTTCCCATCACAAATCTTAAAAGAATTTTCTAGTGTTCTGAGTTTTTTACGATCATTTTTGTGTTCTTTTTTGAACATATAAAGGATATTCCGTATTTTCTTTCAGGTTCTCAAAGATAATAAGGATTGGGGAAGGTTCTAAAAATAATTTCTTCATCTTTGCCTTATTCATATTTCATAAAACTTGATTTTTGTAAATAAGAAGTATGCTCAAAAGAGGACCATTTTCTTTCATTTCTTATGAACTAGTAAAAGATTCTAAAGGAATTATTTTCAGTGCTAAAATTGCGTCCTTTTTTACGGGCTTTGAGGGCCGTAAGAGGGTTGTTTTTACTTTACTTTTACGGGCTTTGAGGGCCGTAAAAAAGAATCTTAATTCTTCTCCATGTTCTTTATCCAGACTTTACTTGGAAAGGTTTTTAAAATAAGGGACCATACCTTCGACCATTAGTTACAAGTTTGAGTTCTAAATCATGTCTTCTTTTCTCGACGTCGTCGGCCGTCTTCATTCCAGGGTGAAGTGCGTCGTCTTCTGATAAATACAATTCCATTTCCGGGTATTGAAGTTCAATGCGGTTCATGAAGGTGTTCTTGAGGGTTTCAAATCGAAAATCAAGTCGTTCAAGCAAAGAAGGGAGATTGTTGGGTTTGCCTTCCTGTTCAATCTTGTCCTTGTAAGCCTGTTGCTGATTGATTGCGATCTGATAAAGAGCAGGGTTGCTCTCTTCGTTGAAGTCGTAGTCTTGTAGCATTCTGAGGATGGTTTCGTATTTGAAGAGGGTTTCATCCATGGTACGTTGACGTGCTTTTTCGAAGTAGAGTTTTGGAAGAAATGTAGAATCTCGTGTAGGCTGGTTTCTCTGTAGTTTGAGGGCTTTCTGCTCTTTCAAGTAGTAAGAGACGAGCAGGGAGAAGGGGAGATCTGACGGGTAACGGGTCAGACTCGGGAAATGTCCGTACTTATGTAGTTCTTGTTCGGTGAAGTTCACTGTTCGGTCCAGTCGATTCTTGTGGGAGAGGTCAAAGAATTGGACCTGGCCTTTGCTGAAGGCGTATCTTGCTCCTTTGGTGAGGCTTTGGAGAAGATCCATGCTGGTAGTCCTATACTGATATAGGAAGTCGATGTATGCCCGGAATTGTTCCTGTTGTTTCGTCTTCTTGGCTGCGTCAGGTCCTTCTGCTGGCTGTTCAGGGGTCTGGTAGAGGACAAGCTGAGTGATGTTGTTTTCGAATTCTTTGATAAGGGTCCATTGTGCGATCAAAGCATCCATAGGGCCTGGTCCTCCTGTCAGTTCCAAAGATTTAGCGATGCGTCCGTCCTTGATGCGGTTCTCCAAGTTTTGAACAACAGAACGTACTTTGGGTGCAATTCTGTGTACAAGTGAGATGTCGGGTTGAATTGCCTGCTGTCGTGTTTTAAGAAAAACACACAGATTTCGGAGATTCTGAAGATAAAAGACAATCTTCTGTTTCTCCTTGAGGTGTTCTGCGAGTTTCTGGAGTCCTGGTGTGATGATCCAGTGAGGTGGAGCCTTCTTCACGGTCTTGCCCATGGGGTAGGCTTCCTCTATTTGTTGTTCGATGTGGTATGCTTCTTCCAAGTATTTGATGAGAGGCTTCCTGACGAGATGGCTGTAGGTTTCATCAGGATATTTGTTGATGTTCTGTTCCTCTTTTTGGAAGAATTTTAGATGGTCGTTGTTCAGGAATTGAAGAATAAGATGACTGGTTGAGACGTCCTTGGGGACAAAACCAAGTTTGGTAATGTCAGCCTCACAGTCAATAAGAAGTGAGACCACATGGCACACTTCTTCTAGCTTCTGGTCGCAGAAAGTCCGAATTTCTTTGAAGGTCTCTGCGTATTCTGAGTCCTGATTCTCCGAATACACGGAAGGCCAAGCATCAAGACTTTCCTTGCTTGCGTTTAGGTGTTGTTTAGCAAGCCTGATGGTGAAGATTCTCTTCTCGGCGAGTTGTAGGATGTTTTTGTTTTCGTCCTTCAGGTTGGTGGTGATGGCGTAGGGGTCATTCGAAGAGGGTTGGATCACGTTTTCAAGATTCTCTCCTGTGAGTTGTAGGAAGAGAGAAGTGATGAATCCGTGTTTGCGGTACAGAAGAAAGATGGGACTGTTGGTGTCGATCCTTTCTTTGTCCTGTTGCAGCGATTTCCAAAAGTCTTGGAATTCCTTTTTCTTCTTGAAGGTTGGGCAGTTAACGATGAGATGGTCTTGTTCACAATGGAAACAACAAGGTTGCGGGGGGATCTGGTGAGATCGCAGTTTTGATGGATGAGGTCTGCCCCGATGGCCTTTTGCTCCTTTGTGATGATGAGGATGTCCCTGATGGTGATGGGATCTGGTGTTCTGATGGCGTTCCAGGTTGGCGGGGCGCTCTCGTCCTTGTTGAGATGTTACGGAAGGTGCGGAAGCGTCTAGCCGTCTAACCTTAGTTTCTGTCTCGTTCGGGGTCTTAGAGTTGCGGGATGGGATGTTGTTCTCTAAACCCACTCCTTGCGAGTGATTAGGATATGCATCCTGTAGACTTCCTTGGAGGTTTCCGGGTGTCATGGAAGTATGTTCCTCTCGAGGTTGTCCGCTGGACCTATCCTGGGTCTTATTCATGATCACTCAGAGCAAGTAGGGTGGAAAAGGGGGTTAGGAGACTTTTTGCAAAAGAGAACAGAAACAACTTATTTAGCTAAAATTCTACAAGTTTTCTTTTTCTGGAAAAGAAAGAAGAAGAGTATTAAAAGGTTGTCTTTGGGAATAACAAGCCTCAGCCTGTCATTGCACGAAAAACAGCTTTGTGGTAAAGCCTTATTCTAATACTCTCTAAGGTCTTAATCTACAATTTCTGATATCTGATTTTTTCAATAGCGGATTCGGATTTCGGGAATGAAGAATCTTTTTCCAATATGATCTTGGGGTCTTAAAGGAAAAAGATCAGGTCTGTCTCAGAAAGTATGAAGCATACCAGTCTGAGAATGCACATATAGAAGCAAGAGCTTATACATGAGCATAGGCCAAGGAGCACTAATCTCCTCGTCCTCTTACCTAAGAAATGCTAAGGGCTCTGATCTCCTAAACATAAAAAAGGTGAAGGGTTGTCTACGGGCACAGGAGCTCTGAATCTCCCCCCAAAAGTTAAGAAGAAGGCTAGTCCTTGGTCTTAACCCGAATAGCTACAGGGAACTATCCGTAAGTACGGGAAAACTGAGTGAAAAAGACTTTCGTCTCTCCCACCTAGTTGGTCTAAGGATTGAAGCAATCCCTAGTGCTAAAAGTTTTTCTTCTAGCAACCTCCCCAGGGATAAGTTAACGTCTTAACCCTCCCCAGTACCTCAAGAGCTTCAGGATTCTTCTTTGAAACACAAAGTCCGATCTTCCTTAGTTTAAGATTTTCCTTTTAATGCAGTGAAGGAGATAATCTTTTTCTTTACCCTAGGATCAGGAAGGTTAGGAAAAACTTAGACTCAGAGTGATTAAATTTCATCCACTTTTCAGTGTCCCTTTAACCCTTGAGTATTTGGTTTTACAGGATTTCTCCTAACTAAGTCTCTCTCTGGTTTTCCTGGGCTTTTGGATAAGGAAAAGAAAATCCCCATTAAGGTCTTTTCAGGTGTTTACTAATTTTCTTAAAGAATTTCTTCCTTCGTGTTTCTAGGAATTACTCCCTATTCTTGCAGGTTGTGTCTAAAAAGTTGTCTTAGTTGTCTTGGTGTCTAGTGTCTAAAAGAGGATTTAAAAAGTCTAAAACTACGAGTCTATAAGTATCTATAGTTTCTTGCTTTACCTATGATAATCTTATAGTAGATGGAAAAACTCATAGTAATGGTATCGATATCTCTCTCAGCGAAGCTTGGAATCTACCGAAAGGTTCACCTACTAGGAGAATCTAAAGATAGGAGAAACTTTGTCTCCCTTCTTCGAGGTGAAGAAGAGATTAGGTCTGGGATCTCGACTACTTTGTGATAAATCCTAGCGACAGGCAGAAAAGATGGAATGGGTGTCTAATGGTCTTAATGTTGTCTAGAAGAATGAAAGCTAAGTGTGCATAGGAACATATCAATAATGCCCCAAGATGAAAATAAGAGAGTGATAGAGACGGAACAGACAAGAAAGAAAGGGATCCCCGATGCAGTACGTATATGTCCCTCATGCCTAGCCTTCCCAGGGTGCGCAATGTGTCTAAGAAAGGTGTAGTCCAGAAATACTACGTTCAGAGTGGAGAGAGAGTGAAACCTTTCCCATAAATTCTTCGCTTTTTTGGCAAGAATACTTAGGGGAGGAAAGAGAAAATGAATCCTCTTTCCTGCTTGAAGGATAGGGAACCTTCAAAAACCTTCAAGAATTTCTTCAAGAGAGGTAGAAACACATGTTTTTGAGGGAACATCTTCAGTTTTTGCAAACGTCAGACAGTTTTTCAGAACCTCCATGGTCCCTGTTTCTCATGAGTCCAATCTTGCTGATTTTTATGCTTTATGAGTAAGAATTCATGCTTGGGAACATCTTCTGTTTTTCCATGATTGCTCATTTCTAAACTTCCGACAGTATTTCAAAACCTGGCATGAACCCTAGGCTCACTCGGCGTCTAATCTGTTTTAACTTCCCCTCTCCATCGTTTCCTTTGGAAAGAAGAAGCTACACCAGAACTATTTTCACGAACACAACATGGTTTTTTCCATGATAAGGGGCAAGGATGTTAAAGAATGCCTTCCTTTCACGTGTCCGATTTTTCCCTAAGACTTCTAAAAGAGATATCCATCCGTACAAAGAGTGTCTCACTTCTTTAGGAAAGACTACTCCCTAAAGAGGTGTCTGTGTCTAGTGTCTATGGGCCATACTCTAATGAGGTCTTTAAGAAGTAATAACTAACGTCTTAGAAACTATTCTTGAAATAACCTCCCCTACCTCTAATCTAAAAAGGTTCTCCCAAAAAATACCGTCCAGTTCTTGTGTAAGATGCTGGGTTCTTCTCTGAAAGAGACACCTTTTCTTCTCCTGAAATCCGCGTATGAAAAAGGCGAGCAAAATCCTACTTTGTTTTTGATCTTTGTAGACTCTCTTTTCTATGGAATGTCCCGTTTCTAAGAAACCTATTATGGACTCGTTCCAAAAGAGGGTCTGATTAACCTACCTATCTCTCTAATTTCTTTTAATTCTAGTACTTGCCTTGTATTAATCCTCACAACCGGGTACTTCTTCTTATTCTGTATGAAATCTCTTCAACTTTTTCAGCAAAGATCAGTAAGTTTCTTTAGGGATTAGCTTATTTTACTTATTCAGTTTTATCCTTAGATCTTCATGTTCCTGGTTTTTCTCAATAACTACTGGCGAGTCTCAAACATGTACGCCCTCTCATTACCGAGTCCAATCAAGAACATGAGGATTTTCAGGAGTTTTTCTACTTTCTGAACTTCTAAGCTGTTTCCTATTGATCCTTTCTGGTCTTTGTAGGAATTTTCACAAGGTCTCAAAGATTTAGCTTGTTACTTAAAGTATCTCGATGACTGCTCTATTGTACAAGTGAACCAGCTTAATTTAAGAGTTCCAAGAGTTCTCAAAAATCAGGCCTGTTACTTGAAGTATCTCGACGTCACATTGTACGGCAATCCAGCCTCATCTATGAGTCCTTGCTATATTCCTTTATCTGAATAAGCCTACAAGTTTCAGGAATAAGTTTTTCTGCGGGGTGATGATTGTCTATACCTAGCTTTTCCTAAAATCTTTTGAAAGAATACCTACTGTAAAGACTCATAACTATCTAAACATTCTAAAAGATCAAAAACAGTCCTTATTCTAAAGTCTAAAAAGGGTTGAGTCTTACTTGGACAAACATTTCCTATGTCTCTGTAGGTGGTGTAGAGACCATAAGATGTCTTAGTCTAGAGAAAAGTGACATACTGCTAGGCAGTCTTACTTACATGTCTCGATCTCTAGATTCCTGGGGTGTACGCCAATGTCTGATAGGACTGAAACAAACTTCAAATGTCACTCGGTTAATTGTCATGATACCAAATTTTAATCATCCTTTTTCATGCTTCTTTCCCATTGCTTTAGGTGTTGTAGCTATTTTGAAAATAAGGGTTCATAACTCAAGTGTACTCAAATCATGATCATTTAGTGCAAAAAGAGAGAAAGTTTACAGTTGATAGAGATAGAAACAGAGATGGAGTGTGTTTTTCAAGTCAGTTTGTCTAGATTGGCTTTTCAAGGAAAGTTTTCAAAATCGAAGTCTTCTTGCTGCAGGGAGTTTTCTTCTTTTTGGAGTTCTGCCTTGAAAAGTCTCGGGGTCGTAGGCCACTGCTTCTGCCTGGCAATCTTCTATTCCAGAGTCTTCTTCGTCTGATGGAGGTGGAGAAATTCCAGGTGAAGTATAGGGGCTGATGTTGTCGGTGTTCGGTGTTAGTGGTAACTGTACTGCCAGAGGTGTTGATTGGTCTTCAGGTCTTCTTGCAGATGGTGGGGTGAATGATACAGGATGTAGAAAGTAGGATGATGGGAGAAAGAAAGGCACAAGCGGTGTGTCCCTTCTTTCTGTTTCTACAGGTTGCACCAAGAACTTGAGGAGTGGTTCCAATTGGTGTGTCTTCATGAGTGCCATGCCTCCTAAGGCTTGTTTCAATGCGGGGATTTTGAAGAGTCTGTAGATTTCGGGTGCTCGGTAATCCACAAGAATGTCTTTGTTCAAGTCCAGAAATGCGAGGACCAGAAAGTAGAGTCTTCTGAAGCGGAAAGTGTTCCTTTGTGCATCTTCTTCGCTCAATCCGGGTATTGATCTGATGATTCCGAGCATGAAGGTGGAGATCCGGTACATGCTGTTTTCATCGAAGCTGGGGTTCTTGAGTGCTTCAGCTCTTTTGGCTTGGTTCATCAGGGCGGTGTAATGATTCCAAGGTAAAGAGGAGATGGTGAAGCTGGCTTGCATAGCATTCACTGCAGGTTGAAGAGATGAGATGGTGTTGACTACCGAGTTGTTGTAGTAGTCGCTGATTGCAAATGTTCCGTTTGGCATGAAATATTTGCATTGGCAAAACTGTTTCTCAGCACAAGGTGATGGTCCTTGGTGACAATTCAGATTTGCAGAGTTCAGCTGTTTGGTGATGTAGGTCATCAAATCGGTGATGTCGAGGACGGAGGTACCCAGAGCTTCTTCCAGCTTATCATTGCAAATAATAAGCCTTGGATTCTGGGGGTCATAAAAATGACCGTTATCGATGATCGCGTAGATGGCTTGGATGAGTTGAAAGCAGGTGGTTTCAGAGGTGTCCTCTCTGAAACATTGCGGCAATCTGAGTGCTAGATAGCGTCTCAGTGGAGATCCTTCTTTAAACTGAACTACTTTGAAATAGTCTCTTCCCAGTTCTCGGAAGAATCTCTTATGCCTGAAGGAGAAGATCTTCTTGAGGTTGATGAATTTTCCATTTTCGTCTTCTTCTCGGAAGTAGGCTTCCAGTAGCACATCTTTTTGGAAGGTGTAGATGTGCATTGCAAGAAAGTAATGGAAACTTTGATGCATGAAGGTGAAAGGGCATTTTGGTCTATTGTTCAGGGCCTCTTTCACTGCAGGAAGTTGTAGATTTTCGAAGGTGGCGATGAATTTTCCTAGTTGAATCTGAAGAGTTAAAGTTGTCGTCTTCTTCTTTTCTTCTTCTTGGAGGATTTTGTTGAAGGAGTGATGAATTTGACGATATGGACATCTTTTTTCAGATTGTAGTTCCACGCCTGACTGGATACCCAGCTTAACCATAGGACCAAAGGTGTAGCCTATGCTTGAAGTAAGGGTAGACCGAGCTTCAGGTGTGTCACCAACAACCTGCTTGATGTGAGACTGTAAGTCTCTCACCAAGGTCAATCTGTCCGGCTCTTCTGATGGTTTGCGGATTTCTTCCCAAATGTTGTTGAAGTTGGACATCTTCTTCTTTTTCGGTGGTGTTGCGGTGTCTTCTTGTTTTGATTCCAGAATGGTTATTCGAGTCCTTAACCATTTGTTTTTATAGCCAATTTTCCTTTTTGTTTTTCCTTTTTCCGTTTTCGTTTTTGTTTGACAATTTCTTACCTGGCCAATCTTTTTGTGGTAAGAGAGAGAGAGAAAAAGGAAGAGAGAGAGAAAGGAGAAATTGTGGAAGAAAGAGATGTCTACCATACTTTACCGTTTTTGCGCATGTTTTACATTTTAAGATAAAATATGTAAGAGTTATTCGTAAGTATGAATTATCTTCATAACTTAGTCGTATCTTTTACTTTTTCATCTTAAGATGCTCTTAGATAAGACAAGAAAGCGATTTCTTCAACAAAAGCGTCATTACTTTTTTACGTTTTTCCTCTTAATTTTCTAGTTAAAAATGTAAAGCTTTTCTTGTTGATTAAAACGAATTTTTTTGTCTTCTCCAAGTTTTTGTTTTCTTTCTGTAAAATTTCGTTTCCCTTGGCGTTACATTTTTCTCATTTTTCTCTTAGCATTTTTATTTTCTACTTTTTCTAATCTATGGGTGGGGACAGGTGACGGATTTTTGACCATTTATAAGGGGTCGTTCCTACCTTAACCTATTCATTTCTTATTTGAGATTCTACCAGATACATTCATCATGGGAGACGATCTCAGCAAAGAACGAAGAAACACCCTAACTTCTTGTCTAGGAGGAGAGAAAGAAGAAGAAGAAGAAGAAGAAGAGTATGACGTATGTGGATGTGGCTATCCAAATGGTCATCCTCCTCGAAATCCTCTTAATCTTAGAGACCTAACTGCTAGCTCTTTGGACAGTAGAAGACTGGAAAGAGTTAATGCTATGGATCTGGACCCACCGTTTCTGGTTCAGAAAAGGATCATGGTCGAGATCTTACTATCTGCCTACAATAACTTGTGCAACAGAGTGAATGTTCCTTTTTCAGAGGAACCTCTGTTCGAGAAGCTGGAGCTACTTATCACTACTCAAAGGATGGAACTTCTGAGCCTGGAGACAAGCACCCTGAGGCCCTTGACTCCCAAGCCTGCAGAAACTCAAGATTCGATCATCTCAACCAACCCTGGGGGTATGGCATTGCCTGGCCATATTCTTCCCATGGAAGTTCGAGCGCAAATACATTGAGGAGAATTCCATCCCTTCCTTATTCTAATGTTAGACGGATTCAATAAATCTACTGACAGACTGAATAAAACTACGCCTAAACATTATTTTCTAGTGTGTTTGATTTCTTTATAAGGTTTTGGGTTTTTCCTACATATTCGTAATTTTTCCTTTCTTAGTCTAGTCTGATAGTCCTAATTTTTTGTCACAAGCATTTTTTATAAAAGTTTTTCATACTGTACTCTTCTTTTCGATAATGCAATATGTCTTTTTCAGTTTGTTTCTGAATTTCTAAATGCGTTATAGAATGTCTGAGTATTTCTGAAGAATTTTTATAGTATTTTACTTGTAAGTTTTGCTAGAGATTTCCTTTTTATTAGATAGATTTCTTTCTTTTTCAATTATCTCGAACTCATTTTTTGTTATTTTCCTTCATGAAAACTTTTTATGACAAATTCCTTAAAGTCAAGCTTGTTACTTAAAAGTATCTCGATGACTACTCTATGTATAGTGGACCAGCTTAATTTAAAGGGTTCCCGAAAGTTCCCAAGAAGTCAAGCTTGTTACTAAAAAGTATCTCGACGCCACGTATACGGCAGTCCAGCTGTACTTTTAGGAATATGTCGAAGTATTCGTCAAGAAAGTAACTAAATGTGTTCAAGAAGTTGTTGACAAAGAATGTGAGATCATCTTTTATAAAAAGTTACTTCTAGTAAAACAACTCAATAAATATAAATCCTTCCCGTCTATATTGGTAACTTATTTAATTTTTAGAATTTCTGTGAGTTAAACATTGATTTCTTCTTATCGATTTTTCCATTTATCCTTAGTGAACAACAAAAGATGAGTCTCAAACATGTACACCTGTTTGTTGCTCGGATAAACTTAAAAATGTCAAAGGGTTCAGGAAATACAGATCAACAAGTTTCTTTATGAGTTTTAGCCTGTTACATTAAAGTATCTCGATGACTGCTCTATTGTACAAGTGAACCAGCTTCGTTTAAGAGTTCTCGAAAGTTCTCAAAAACTAGGCTTGT
>Ga0207958_1000177_pt1 | contig 22392 bp, 25 predicted proteins | sample CryBogCBH27Jul07_FD_184606 | JGI IMG/M metagenome (GOLD analysis project Ga0207958, IMG submission 184606) | Freshwater microbial communities from Crystal Bog, Wisconsin, USA - CBH27Jul07 (SPAdes) (version 2) | ecosystem: Environmental > Aquatic > Freshwater > Lake | place: Crystal Bog... | reverse complement strand
GAGGGCGATAAAAAAGGTGCCCCAGAAAAAGACATTGAAGCTGGTATAGATCAGGCCGGAGATGCGAAGCACCTCTGTAAAGAAAAAGGAGTAAGTCGGGGTCAAAATCACCAGAGTGATATAGGGAAACAGGTCCCAGATCGGATCGACCTGCTCATGACGGTGCGACAATCGCTTGGCGATCATCCAGCTCGACTGGGTGATTGCAAAAAAAAGGGCCATGGCAATCAGAATACAGATCCATCGCCAAACCGGCTGATCGGCAATCAGATATTGCGTCCAGGAGGGAAGGTTCATGGACCAGCGCATCGGAATGATGTGCCTGAAAAAGAGGCTTAAACCACCGGGTGTATGGAAGGTGTAGTTGTAAAAGCCGGGTGAGCCGAAGTGGAGATAAGGCATCTCCTTGATGGCCTCATAGAATCTCGGCACATTGGCTACGGTTTCGGCGCTGAATAGATACTTTCCGGCCTGCGGGCCTGAGTCGATTCGACTGATGATGATTTCGGTTCCAGGAATCTGCCAACTGCTCTTGTGATCACGCTCCATCATGGCGGCATCAGGAATCAACCCCGCCTCGGGGATCGGCAATCGATCCAGGATTTCCTTGAGCTGTGAGGAAAGTCGCCACATCGATTCGATCTTCGAGGCATCAGCCACAGCACTCAGGTCCATGTACTTCGCCGGAATCAGGCGGATCGCGTACATTTCACGAAGAGCATTTTCCTCGGTTTCGTTCGGAAAAAGACGCCCGGAATTGATGAACGCCGGATAAATGCCATGCTCGCCCAGTCCGATGGCATAGCGCTTGTTAATCGTGTCCATAAAACCCATGAGTGTTGACCTTGGGCTTTCCGTATTCACCGGAACGATCGGACTGATGGCATCCGGTTGGTTAGGGCGCAGGGCAAACAGCTCAATCAGCGCAATCAGTGTGAGGGCGATGGCGACGGCGTAGGTCTTGATCAAATGCATGGTCTTTTTGACCGATCTATGAGGAGTATGGTGAGATGGCGGGTTGATTCCATGGGTCTCGTTGCTGAGGTCTTAGGAATGAATGAATCCTTTTGTAAGGATGCAGGGTATCCCATCCTCTGTGAAAGACGCTAGCAGATAGCGAGGGAATGACGGAATGAAACGGCGACAGGCCCATCCGGGCGTATGATGCGACCCATGAATCATCATTGGGCTGAAGCGATCTCGGCCACGAGGCGACTTCTGTGCCTTGAGGCCCAAGCTGGAGGGATTTTCATGTACCGCTCATCGATTCTTGGGCTTTTCGGTTGGGTCCTTCTGATGTCAGCGCATGTCGTCGAGGCGCGACCTGTGTGCCAGCCTATCGCCGGTGGACAGTTCAAGTGTACGATTCGATCGGCCGCCGATTGCCTCTCCGTTGAGGACTACCCTTACGCTCGAAATCTTTACTGTCCTGCCAGCTTCAATGCTGTGAATCAGGTATTTGATGTTTTGGTTCAAGGGCTCGGACTGAATCTCCCGATCGAGCGTCAATTTTTCTTCTATCAAACCAAGCCACCCAAAAACGCACACAGTCCGGACTATCTGGATCCGGCCCAGACGACGGTGCCCTGCCTTGAGACACCGGCGCCATGGAATCCGGCATTGATTCTGGGCGCAGGTGTGCCTCTGTGCGATCTTTTGGCCTATGTTTCAAGTATCGGCCAGCAGGTGATCCTCATTCCAGGGAATGGCAATCCGCTGCCGCCGGCTTTACGGCGATATCCCGATTATTTCAGCCATCTTTTGGTTCCGACCGACGCTTTGCCATTGGCTCAGTTTCGAATGGGTGGGAGCTATGATCCTCTGGTGAAGGCGTTGGGACGTGACGGCGCCGATGTGTTCGAGCATGAGGCGGGCGGTTTTACGCCCTCGACCTTCTACAGCCCTTCACCACTCGCTGTGGCTCCGGATTATCAGGGCATCAGCGGGGGTGGGGGTGCCGGGTGGGGTGGAGAGATTGTCCTGACTTCCCGAAGCTTAAGTCGGACGCTTCTCGCATTCGGTGGGGGCGGCGGCGGGGGGCTGACCTCGATGGCGCACCCGGATCCTTCTTCCACCATCTCATCCCTGGGCGCCGGCGGCGGGGGAGGGATGCAGTTTGCCAATGGCTATCATCAGGACCACCAAAGCTACAACCAATTAGGGCTGGGAGCAGGCACCAGCTCCAATGAGCAAATGGTCCAGTACAGCTACTACCAGCCCATCACAGGTGATGTGACGCATACTTTCGATCCGGCCATCGTGAGCGAGTATCAGACCCAGTTGCTGAATCTCTTCAGCCAACTCGATCAAGGGTTGCGTCAACAAGGGGAGGTCATCCTTAAGGGGGGCGGTGGCATGGGCGCTGGAGCGGAATATCTGGATGCTAGCGGTGAAGAATACGTGCCTCATGCTGTTTCCACCCAAGCGGGGTTTCAGTTCCGTTTCAAGATCGGAAAAGTGAGGGGTCCGATCTTCCCATCCGGCGGATTAGCGACTGTGCCGGAGGTTCAAGTGACCAGCCAGCAACAAAAGCTGTACCTGGCCTTGGGCAATATCTATCAATTTGCCAATCAACAGGCCTTCACCGAGTGCGGCAATAGTTACGATCATTACGAATGTATCTGTCCCGTCTCCCAGGCCATCGTCATTTGTCTGGCTCATCAGGTGCTGGGTGGCAGTGTCGCTTCCATTCCGGGATGGATTCAGCAGGCGCATTGTCCCGTCGTCTCCGATGCTCCTGACGAGTTTGAATCCCTCATGAATGCCGTGCCGTATTCGATCAATGCGCCACTTAAGTCAGGGAACATTACCTTGAGTCAATCCTCATGCAAGAAAGCGATCAAGGATTATTCTCAGTTCCTTCGGACGCCCCCGTCTTCTCCCCAATAAGACTTCTGCCACTGGCTGGCGAGCGCTTTTTTAATCGGCTTCGGTATCAATGCGGTCATGGCTTCCTTCTTATAATTCGACTATATTAGAAATATGGAAACACGGGAGATTGTTCTTGCTCTGGCCGCTTTGGCCCAATCCAGTCGGCTCGCCATTTTTCGTCTGCTGGTGCAGGTGGGAGAGGAGGGGATGACGGCGGGAAAGATCGCCGAAACTTTAGAAATCCCCCCATCCTCGCTCTCGTTTCATCTCAAGGAATTGGTCCATGCGGGGATGATCCTTCAAAAGCAGGAAGGACGGTTTCTCATCTATTCGGCTCATTACGCGCGCATGAAGGCGGTTTTGGGTTTTCTCACGGACAACTGTTGTAACGGTAAGTCCTGTTGAATGCATCTGGAGAACCTCTGCTATCCGCTTGTGCAAGAGAGGCGACCGGATGTTCATTGTTTATCTATCTAGATTCTGAATATAACCATGAGCGATGAAGTATTGAATGTATTGGTCCTCTGTACAGGAAACTCCTGCCGCAGCGTCATGGGCGAAGCCCTCGTTACATCCTTGGGTCAAGGTCGATTCAAAGGTCATAGCGCTGGCAGCAAGCCGATTGGCCGTATCAATCAGGGCGCCCTTGCGACCCTCGCCCGAAACCAGCTCCCGACCGAAGGCTACACCAGTAAATCGATGGAGGCTTTTCGAGATCAGCCCATTGATATTCTGGTCTCGGTCTGTGATTCAGCCGGAAAAGAACCCTGTCCTGTGTTCCTTGGACCTGCCATCCGGGCACATTGGGGTGTTGAAGATCCAGGCCATGTCGAAGGGACCCCGGAAGAGGTGATCGCCGCCTTTGACCAGACCTTCGATATTTTGAAGCGTCGGGTGGAGGCCATGGTGGCATTGCCAATCGCGTCCATGACCAAGGATGCGATTGCGGCTGAACTTCAACGCATTGGAACCGAGATCGTCTAGGAACAGGTGCCCCGATGACCCGCAAGCATGCCCGCCTGTCAGTTCCTAAAAAGATGAGTTTCTTTGACCGCTATCTCAGTGTCTGGGTGGCCCTGTGCATGGGCGTTGGGATTCTCATCGGGAGAGGCCTTCCTGAGCCTGTCGCAGCGCTTCGCACGCTCGAGATCCACGGCATCAATCTTCCGATCGCGGTCCTCATCTGGCTGATGATTTATCCGATGATGCTGAAGGTCGACTTTGCTTCAGTGATCGGTGCAGGAAAGAACCCGAAGGGGCTTCTGGTGACGCTATTCGTCAACTGGCTGGTGAAACCCTTCAGCATGGCGTTTTTGGGCTGGCTCTTTTTCAAGCACCTCTTTTTCCCATTCATCGGCGCCGAGGCGGCCGACCAATATATTGCAGGGACGATCATTCTGGCGGCGGCCCCCTGCACGGCGATGGTCTTTGTCTGGAGTTATCTCACCGATGGGGATCCGGGCTACACCCTGGTTCAGGTGGCGGTGAATGATTTGATCATGCTGGTGGCGTTTGCCCCCATCGTCACCTGGCTGGTCACTGGGGCCTCGAATCTGACGGTTCCCTTTGATGTCCTTCTCTATTCGGTCATGGTGTTCATCGTCATTCCCCTTTTGGCAGGGATCGTGACGCGATCGCTCATGGTCAGAATCAAGGGCAAGGCCTGGTTCGAAGGAACGTTTCTTCCCAAGCTCCATCCTGTTGCGATTTCAGCCCTTCTGGCGACCCTGGTGCTGATTTTTGCCTTTCAGGCCAACAACCTGGTCGGCAAGGGATTCCATGTGGCCCTGATTGCTGTGCCGATCATCATCCAGGTCTACTTCAACTCGTCCCTGGTCTATGGCCTGATGAAGTTTCTCAAGGTGCCCTATGCGATTGCGGCCCCAGGCGCGCTGATTGGCGCGAGCAATTTCTTTGAACTCGCGGTCGCGACCGCCATCGCCCTTTATGGTCCGGAGTCGGGGGCAGCTTTGGCAACCGTTGTCGGGGTGCTGGTGGAAGTGCCGGTCATGCTGTCGGTGTGCGCATTCTGCAATCGCACCCGCGGGTGGTTCTAGCCAGCGAGGTGCCTCAAAAAAGAAGCCCGGTCTGAGGGGCCGGGCTTTTTGTGCTTGCGATAGCCGAGTTTGGCTCGGCGTTTGCGATCGATTTCAATCGTCGCCTTGTTGAATCTTCCGGCAAATTTGGCCACCGGATTGCCTGATTTTTTCATCGCCTTTTCCCTCGTGATATCCAACCCACGGCCGTTTGACGTCGACACGCCGACGTCGTTCCCAACTTGACATCGAAAAAAAACCGGCCAATCAAGCGGTTGCAAAGTTTACGCTTTTGCACAGCGTTCTGTAACTGTCTGATTTGTCGTGCGAGGACTCAAATGCCCGAAAAAACAAATTAATATCGAGAAAGAACAAGGAGTTATGAGCTGTATAAAAAGTGGTCAATTTGATGGGGAGGCCACAGCGCCTCTCCGTTCACAGGGAAATCCACAGGGTTATCCACAGCTATTGTGGAAGAATGTCACGTGGTTGACGCCGAACCTTCATGACTTTGTGGTCCCTCTTTCGACGCTTCTTTGTTCTTGCAGTGCTTGGAAAGGACCGCCATCAGCTTCTTTGGATCGATCGGCTTTTTGAGGAGATGGGTGATCCCGCTTTCCATGGCCTGGCGTTGCTGCTCAGGCGACAACCCTCCGGTGACGGCAATGATCGGCAGTTGTTCCAGTTTCATCTGCTGACGAACGTGGGCCGTTGCCTTGATCCCATCCATGACCGGCATCTGGATATCCATCAGAACGGCGTGAAAGTCTTGAGATCTCAAGGCCAGTTGTTCAAGTCCCTCCTGTCCGTTGGAGGCGGAGGTGCAAACGGCCCCTTTGGACTCGAGGAGGGACCTCAAGCCTTGAAGATGCTCGGGATCATCGTCCACCAGCAGCAATCGGCAGCCTTGGAGGATGCCCGGGTCCATCTCTGGATGAAATTGCTCGGATTCGCTGGCTGCACATCGAAGGGGCAGGGTGAACCAGAAACAGCTGCCGAGTCCCGGTGTGCTATTGACGCCAATTGTCCCGCCCATGAGTTCAACCAGCCCCTTGGAGATAGAAAGGCCCAGGCCCGTTCCCTTGGTCGGGGTCGTTCCCCCCTGAGTGGTTTGCTTGAAGGCTTGAAACAGATTCGGGATCTGATCAGCCGGAATCCCGGGCCCGGTATCGGACACTTCAAAATAGAGTTCACAGCATTCATTTGAACGATGCCGGACTTCGGCCCGCACGCCAATCCGCCCCGAATCGGTAAATTTGATGGCATTGCTGGTGAGATTGATGAGCACCTGTTCGATGCGTCGCTTGTCTCCCAGCCATTCATCGGGAAAGGTGTCCCAGGCGGGAGGCTCCAGTTCCAGTTGTCTGGCTTCGGCTGCTGCGCCTTGGAGCAGGTGGATGCCGTTCAGAAGCTCCTTGAGACTGAAAGGGGCGATCTCAAGGCTGATTTCTCCGGCTTCAAGTTTGGAGTAGTCGAGCACCTCGTTCAAAAGGGTCAGCATGACATCAGAGGCCCTTCGGGTTCTGGAAACCATGCCTTTCTGGATCTCGGTCAGAGGGGTTCTTTCCAAAAGGTGCGTATTCACGCCGATGATATTGAGGGGATTTCGAATCTCATGACTCATCTGGGCAAGGAACTGGCTTCGCATGGTGAGGGCTTCCTCAAGCTCGGCCGTTCGCTCATGAATCATGTTCTCCAGAACCTCTTTGCGGGCCTCACTGGCCCGGAGCATTTCGTGTCGTTCGGTCACATCCAGCACAATGCAGTGCGCTCGAACAAAGCGACCGCCGTCATCCCGTTGGATCCGGGCCGAGATGAATGCGGCAAGAGGCGTCCCGTCGCATCGGATCAAGGGCAGTTCACGTTCAAAATGGTGGGTTTGCTTGAAGGCGTCGAACTCTGACTGGAACGGCCGCCTGACCCCGTTTTCAAGATGATCGGAGAAACGGTTTCCGATCAAGGCATCAGCTCGAGGGTAACCGAGGAGGTGTGCCATGGCCTCGTTTGCATCGAGCCAGCGACCGTCTTCGTCGAGCGACTGGTAGGCAATCGGAAGATGTTCAAACAGCGCTCTGAAGTGCGTCTCGCTCTCCTTGAGTTGCCGGACCCCATTTTTATGGTCCGTGATGTCGGCCACCGTTCCCACCATCCTTTGCGCCTTTCCGGCCTGATCAAAGGTGAATTCACCCGAAGACTGGATCCAGTGCAGGCTCTCATCAGGCCAGATCACTCGAAACTCACTAAAAAAAGACTGTCTTGCTGCCTGTGCGTGCTCAAGTTCGTCCGCGACGCGGAGGGCATCTTCGGGATGGATGGCTTGGATAAACCCCGCCATATCCCCGCTGAAACTTCCGGCCGGTATTCCCCATAAGGCCTCATGCTGGCTGTCCCAGAGAATTCGTTGTGATTGAAGATCCCAATCAAAGGTGCCCAAGCCGGAGTTCTTGAGAGCGAGTTGGAGCCGATAGAAGGCCTCGTTCATTGTCAGGCGGGAGGCAAGGATGAGATCGTCTTCCTCGGAACATCCGGGAATCTCCTTTTCTAATGGGATTTCAAATCCCAGGGAGGCCAGGGTCCGGTTCTGGAGGGGCGTAAGCGAGCCGACGAGCCTGAAGGGCCGTTCATTGGGGTCACGAAGCCAATGGCCTTGGGAGAGAACCGTGATCCAGTGTCCCGAAAGGTGCTGCATGCGGAAGATGAACTCAGGTTCATGCTGCTCGGTTCCGAGGGCCACTTCGATTTCGTGGCGGACCCGGGCGATGTCCTTGGGATGAATCAAGTCATAACCGAAGTCAGCGGGTAAGGGTCCCTCTTCGACCTCCCGTCCCAAAAGCTGAAAGATCTCAGGACTCCACCAGGATTGACCGGTCTCCTGATCAAATTCCCACCAGCCTCCCGATGGAGAAAGACCTTTTCCTTCCAGAAGTTCGAAGCTCGAAGGACGATATTCAGATCGACGATGCGACATAGGAGAGCTCAGTCATTACAAGCGACAAAGTGGCGGGGTGTGGCCCAAGCCACGAGATCGCCCAGTCCATCAGCACGATGAAACCCGGGGCAGGGCTTCAGGGACATTCGTGATGCCACGGATGGTTGCGGGATCTTTGGCGTGCCGAGGAGGGGACCAATCCACAGGAGAAAACGCTTTGACTCGCTTCGGATCGCATCATGTTTCTCAATCCTGGGGAGTGGCCAAATCGAAGGTTACGCCCGGCTGGCCAGGCGATCCGCCCTTAATGGTATCGATGCGATATCAAAGCACAAAGCCCGGGTCCTCTTCAAGGATTCGTAGCCGTTCATACGGATTCAGGCAACGCCTTGGATTCATTAGGCTGAAAGACCCTCAGGAAGTGAGGCGCCTTTCCATTCAAAAGGAGATGTTTATGCGACATAAAGAATCCATGGCCCCCAAAGCCAATGGCGGATTCGGTCCCATTATGGCCGATGAACCAAACCACAGTCATGAACAACAAATTGCCGAAGCGGCTTATTTCATTGCCGAGTCCCGTGGCTTCAGTGGCGATCACGCCCTGGATGACTGGCTTCAGGCGGAGGCCGAGATCAAGATCAAGGGCGAGCATCCCAAGAGGGCGCCGCATCCCATCAGTTTCTGATGAATCCCTTTTCCAACAGTTGAAGGATACGTACATGTCAACGAATCACTCAGAAAAATCAGCCGTAGCCCCCATTCCGTTCAGCCCGCTTCAGACGGTCGAAAACTGGTTCGAGGAGCTCGAAAATCGTCTGATTGGACCCAGAAGTTATCTCTCTCCCAATATCCCGACGGGTTTCATCCTTCGTACCCCCCGTATTGACGTGATCGATCGGGACAAGGAGTTGTGTGTCCGTGCCGAACTCCCTGGAGTCGACAAGGACGATCTGACTGTCACGCTGCATGATGAGACCCTGACGCTCCATGCCCAGATCAAGGAGGAGAAGACCGAGGAATCCGGAACGTATTACCGTCGCGAACTGCACCATGGCGCGTTCCAAAGAACCATCCAGCTTCCCGTTCGGGTCAATCCGAAGGAGGCCAAAGCCAGCTTCAAGCATGGGCTGCTTGAGCTCACCGTTCCCAAGAATCCCGATTACCAGCCGACCCGGGTCGAAATCAAGTAACCCTAAAGGATGGGAAGGCAGCAGTCTTCCCATCGCCAGAGGATATAGATCGTGGGTTGTCCCGGGACCAGAACGGGAAGTGATTGACTCCAGTTTTCAGCGCTCGACCCAATCGCATGGTTACCCAGCGCCTCGGGACTGGGGTAGATCCGGCTCATCCGGTATTGGGATTTCTGCATGAACGGGGTAGGAAGACCGCCGCAAAGGGCGGCATCGCCCGTGGTTTCAAGGCCCATCCCGCGCCGATGGAGGAGTCCTTGATGCCGGATCCCCGCAAGGCTGGTGAGGGACGGGTCGGTTCCAAGACGGGATCGCATCTGGCCACTTAGGGGATTTAGCAATCCCCAGCTTCCGGCACACCAAAATAACGCATCATTGGGAAGGCCCAGATTGGATGTTGCGGCATCGGCCGCACAGGCCGCGACGGACAGGGGATTTCCGGTAAAGAGCGATTCAGGGCTATCCAGCCACGACAGAAAGGCCAGATTCCAGCCGGGATCCAGTTCCGTGAAGTAGGGAGGCGCACGGTCATTTGCGCTACGACAGGGGGTGTTTCCGAAGGGATCGAAGAGGGCTGTAAAGGGGAAGGGATAACTGTGGACATGAAAAAACGCATGGCCATGTTCATGAGGATCCCCGGTTCCAACGGTGCCTTGAAAAGTCTCCATGCCGGGGACGACGGTCATACCGCCCAGGAGAGGCGAACAGCCCGGCGTCGTCACGACCTCAATCAGTCGAACCGGATGCCAGGAACCCACGGTTACCCCGAGACTTTCCCCATCGCAACTACAGACGGCAGAGGCGGTCACGTTGGGCGGCAGGGGTTCGGGCTGGCTTGGAATCGTCGCGATCCGAAGCGGGAAGAGGCACTCAAAGCAAAAGCTCTGAACCAAGGTCTCTCCGAGGACGCCTGCATCGCCGCAGTCAAGGCTCGCATGGACCGGCTGAAGTCCTCCGAGAAGAAGACTGAGGAGACCGATGCACTTCAGGATGGCCATTCCCTGACCTCAAGGACCGATCCCTTTGCACGGACTTCCGCCGGCAACCTCATGATTCTGAGCTGCTCGAGCCAACGATCTGGGATGGGATAGATCGGTACCTCAGACGCCTTGAGCCATGTCAAAAGGGTGGAGTCGCTTTGCCCTGGACGAAGGCCGGCTAAAAGAAGGATCGAACCTTTCAGGTTCTGTTGTCGTTCACGGACCGCCTGGACCTGCCGGGCATCATTAGGATCCAGCACCAGGAATGAAAACGGACCGGGTAAGACGTCGAGGGGGTTGGCGCTCTGGCCTTCGGCCGCCAGAACGTCTCCAGTGGCACCCTTCAGGGTTCTCGGGAGTCGATAGATGGGTTCAAGCGTGAAGCGGGATTCTGCCGTGGACCTTGGAAATCGACGGGGGTTTATTTGCGCCTCGTCCTTGAGCAGCGCAGCCTTCCACATCGCCGGTGTCACCTTTGAAATGGCCTCGCGCATCCGGGTTCTGGGATCTGGTTCCGTTACGGGATAGCGCGCATGCCGGAGATCCTGGTATGACCCCTCCTGGACAACCGGCACCTTTGAGATCGCCTCCTGATCAAAGGCCTTGGGATCAATGCGGATCCGAGGGCGTTCGCTTTTGGGGAGATCCCTGATGAGTGGAATCAACTGCCGAATGAAGGCAGGATAGCCGCCCGATGCGGGAAGTCCGCGAAAAACAACGGTCTCATCCATGCTCTTGCCCGCAGCTCGCATCGCTTCCTTAAGGGATGTTTCGGGCATGGAAAATGAGACGAAGCGGGTTAAGGACGCATTCCCCGGGGTGATCCCCAGGAATAAAAGGACCATCGCGCTCAGTAACGGTGTCTTAAAACGGCAAGGCATGCGCGACTCCGATGATCTGGGGATCCTCGATGGGACCGAAATAGCGTGAATCGAAAGATCTTGGGTGATCCCCCATGACCCAGACAGCGCGCTCAGGAACGATGAGCCGGGTGCCTTGCGGAAGGGCACGCTCCTTCAGCCTCTCGCGATGGGGATATCGAACCGAATGCCATTGCCCCTGAATCCGGAGTCCCTGAAATTCAAATTCCACCGCATCGCCTTCGGTGGCTTCTACCCGTTTGACGACCAGGGTTCCGAGCGGGATTTCAGGCGCCATCCTTTCATCCGATCGATAGGCCACAAGGTCTCCAGGGCTCAGGGTGCGCTCGCCTCGATCGATGAGATACCAGCGATGATTGCCTTCGAGGCAGAGATTTTTCTGGCTGTCATGCCCCAGGAGAAAGCGATGGCCAAACCAGCCAAAGAAGGCATAAAGGATCAAAAAAACCAGGGCGGCATCCAGAAGACGATCTAGCGCCTCAGGGCATGCGGCTTTGGGGTTATGGGGAACGGGGATTAAGGTCGACATAAAATTCCTCCGGTGCGGCAATCACCCAGCCGCGGTCAATGACGAGATAGCCGGCATCGGCCAGGTGCCGGGCTGCCGATTCAAAGAGGCGGATGCGCTCGGCCCGATCACTCTCGGGCTGGGTGTCATCCAGGGTGTTGAGTAAGCTCCCCCGATCGAGGATGGCGATCGGGAGTGAGGGTTGTGGGGCGATCGATTGATGCAACGCGAAGCCCACAAGACCGCCCAAAAGGCCAAGTCCCATGGGAAGGAGCGATCGGGTGAGCGAGCGCTTCATGCGACCCTCTGCTGAAGGGCGATCAGATGTTCGATGGCGGATTCAAGATCATGACCCTCAGCCTTCAGGCGCCGAATGGCACTGACATCATCGGGACGCGTGGAATAGAGGAGCCGCTTGTAGGGATCGACAACCAGTCGACCAATCCCGGAGCCTGTTTCGCCGTGGATGAAGATCTCGGAATAACGCCCAGGAAGGGTATGGACCGATTTGAGGAGCGCATAGCCTGCTTCCCCCAGCGATAACCGATCTTCACGCTTGAGGAGGTCCAGGGATTCTGCCTTTTGTCCGAGCAATAGGAGGTGCGCCGAATTTTCGACAATGGCCCTTCCCGCTGCGGATCGGTAAAGATCATTGACCGACTGGGTCAGGGTGATCGCGGCCCCGCCATATTTCCGAAAGCGTCGATAGCCGGTTTCGATGAAGGCCGCGGCATCCCCTTCGGTGAGGAGATCCCAGGATTCATCGATGATGACGAGTTTTTTCTGATCCCTCGGACCCTCATACATCGCCTTTTGAATCTCCAGAATGAGGAGGAGAAGCACGACTTTCTGCAAATGCCTTCGGCCCTTGAGTTCTTCCAGTTCGAGCACCGTGAAGTGGGCATTGAAGGTCATGGATTCGCCTTCGCTGAAGTGTCGCCCGTATTCCCCCTGGACGGTGAAAGGGAAAAGCTGTGCACCGAGATCACGAATTCTGGCGTCCTCTTCCTGAAGCAGGGTTTCGGCCACAAGATCGATCGTGACAGCGGTTCCGAGCACCTCATGGAGATGCCGGAGGGTCCGCTTCAAGGTCGCCGTCTGGAAGTCAGAAAGCGTCGAGGTGGGTGCGATCATGGCCGAAAGGACTGCGGCAATCAGGTCGGCATCATCCGACCAGTCTCTGAGGAGATGAAACGGGTTGAGTGAGGTTGGGGTACCACTGCCAAAGGCCATGAATTGGCCGCCGAGGGATTCGGCCAGATTCTGATAGGAGCGGCCGATGTCGATGACCCAGACCCTTGCACCTTCCGAAAGAGCCCGGACAATGATTTCATTGGTCAGAAAGGATTTTCCTGAACCGGATTGTGCGGCGATGCAGGCGTTGTAGTTGGTGGGCGAATCAAAGAGGGAAAAGCGCATCGCTTCGCCGGATCGTGAGATCAGTGAGAGCATGGAGCCGCCGCTTCCTGCCCAGTCGGCAAAAAGAGGTAGCAGGGAGAGGGCTTGCCGAGTGGCGAGGGTCCGAAACCTGAGGCTCTGGTTCACGAACGAACGCTCGGCTCCCAGGGGCAGAAGATTCAGAAAGAGTGGAAGGGCGATGTAGCGATCTTCCAGCAACTGAAATCCAAGTTCCCTGAAATAGACCCGGGCATTGGCAACAGCGCGCGTAGCCTCTTCCGGACGGACAATCAAGGCCAGGGAAAGTGAGGCACGAACCGGACGATCGCCATCCTCGAAGGCCTCGAAAAGAAGATCAAACTGCTGTTTTCGAAATCCCAGTCGAGGCATGAATCTCGCCATCGGACCTGTGGCCTGAGTCGTGATCCATTGACGTGAGGTGGCCATCCTCGTCTTGTGCGACTCAGCCTCCGGGTAATGAAGGGTCATTCCTAAAAGAACGTTCTGACGAATCCCGCGGCTTCCCGACAAGAGATCCCCAAGATAGCGAAGGGCACCACCCAAAGGAGCGCTCTCGGGGTAACGCTTGACCGAAAGGAGGCGGACCTCGCGCTCACCCAGCGAAATCTGTTCCTTACTGACAACGATCGGGGACGTGTAATCCAGCACCTGATCTCGGAGCGGAAGGTCACGAATTGGTGGCCGCAAGGCCTCTTCTCGCCAAAGCGCATCGGAGTTCCAGTTCAATAAGACCGCCATGAGCCTGAGCCAGCGGGTGCCATCGAGGGGGGTAGGGCGAAGACCAATGGTCGCAAGGGCTTGTAGGGTCGAACCCCTGAGTTTCACGGCTTCAGAGACTTCTGAATCACGCGGTTCAAAGAACGCGAGTGGAAGTTTGAAGGTCAGGATGAGTTCGCTTTTTCGAAGGAGAACGCCATCAAGCTCGGGGATCGGCTGATCGGTGGCGCTTTCTCGAAATCGCCTTGATCGTTCATCCAATCGCCTCGGCAGCGAGGCCCCCATTTCAGAAGGGGGCTTCAGTTCTCCTTCTTCCGGGACATCCGGGGACGTGAAAAGTAGACACTGAATCAGCGTTTCGACCGGCCACTCCTGGTTTAAAAGGACATTGAGCCGATCAAAAAGACCCGTACTCAGTCCACAGAGCGGTTGGCAGACAAAACCAAATCCGAGGCTTTTGTCATCCAAAAGAAAAAGTCCTTGATCCGGATCTTCCGCAAGGACTCGAAACAAAGTCGAGACCGTTTCGCGGCGCGCCCCCGTGTCCTCGTGTCGCATGGTCATGGGCTCAGGGCAGGACGGCGGTGACGATGTTGTCGATGACGGTCGGGGCGGTGTACACCCCAAGGCCACAGGCGATGCCCAGCACCAGGCCCATCATGGAGCCACGCATGACCCCGGAGACCAGACCCACGAGCATGAATGTCACGGCCAGAATGCGTCCCAGCATGCCTTGGAGCCATCCCGTGAGGAGGGTGTAAATATTGCCAAATTCACTGGATCCGCCGGTCCCCGCCATCAAGAGTTCAGAAACACTCAAAAGGGTGAGGCCGATCAGGATCAGCGAGGCGAGTTTTGGGGGGTGTCGTTTTTTCATCGGATATCTCCTCCTATCGAATCAGGGTTCTCGGTAATCCACTTCCTCGACGTGGAGACGTCGAGGGCCTTGAGGGGTGGGAAAGAGCGGAAATCCACCGCGATCCCCGGTTGAATCGGCTGTGGACGTTCGTTGTCCCGATGCCATCTGAAGGGGAGCGAGGCGTCTTGGGACCGGCATCTGGGTCTGGCCCATGCGCCAGCGTCGGGGTTCGACTTCGGTGAGGATGGTGCTGGATCCAATCAGATCGCCATGGTCATCCTCATAAGGGGCTTGCCAGATCCTGAGGGTCTGGGCTTGCGTTCGGTCGATGCTGGGGCCTCCACCGGTGTGGGTTCCAGTCGTCCATGGGCTTCCATGCTCAGAAGGCTCGGTGGCGCCTTCAGTCGCATACTCCGGGGGGGGACCGTTATTGGTCGCCCGGTAAGCTTGCGATGCCGACTTACAGGCTGAAAACTGAGGAAAGCCCTTGCAGGCAAAGGAACTGGCACAGCCTTGAAGAATCAGGGTCAGCGTCAGGGTGAGGATGGTTTTCATCAGAGGCCTCCATGGGTTTTCATGGGAACCAGTCTGGTCCTTTTCCGGGGAGGCAAGGGGGCTCAAGATGCGGAATGCGGGAAGGATGCGGGGGCTGAATCGCCTTGAGGGGGTGTCCGTAATGTCACGGATCCCTGGGTTGGCTTTTGTTCCTAAAATGAGGACACGAGGTGAACCTAATCTCTGAAACCGTGTCCTACTATTGGTAGCGAAGTTGGTTCTTCAACACGCCGGTTACACCTCCGTAATCCCCCCCTACGAACCGGCGTGTTTTTTAAGGGATCACCCTTCGCTCCCTTCCTTAATCAATTCCCACGACCCTAGAAGGCTTGTCACTGAAGATGGCATCGGCTAGCCTCGTTACCCGATCACTTGGGAGTGGCGAATTCCCCCTGAGGTTGCTTTCCTCTTTCGTCCCTTAAGGGGCTACACAATCGACGAGGTCCATGATGAAGACGTTCAAGGTATACGGCGTTCTGGCTTTGGCTTTGCTGGGTTCTGGGGTGAACGTCCATGCGCTGCCCTATGAGCGCGGGGTCGGGGCGGGCGCGCCGGGAGTCGGTGTAGCGCCTGGGGTTGGTGTTGGAGCGCCGGGCGTTGGTGTCGCTCCCGGTGTGGGGGCTGGTGCACCCGGCGTGGGCCTTGCGCCCGGTGTAGAACCGCATTACGGTGCGGGCGGACCGGCTTCAGGCGCGGGTGCGTTGCCTGGGGCCGGGTACGGAACGGCCGGAAAGCCTGCGGGAAGAGGCCCTGCCAATGTGAATGGGGGCGTCAATCGCGCCGGTCGCCGATAAGGCTCCCCGGTTCGAACCCGCCTCGGGGAGGAATCATGATCGGCGTCCTTGATGAAGATTACGACCGGATGGTCGAGTGGATGATCCACGTTCTGGATCAGTGCCAGATTGATCATCGGGCCGAGGCGCCGGTGTATGACAATGGCAGTCACTATGATCATGCCTTCTACCGGATTACCGACACGGCCCGTGAATTCTGGGCACCAAGGCTGGGCTATGTGCCGACCGATGAATCCCTGTTTCGTGCCTTTTTCGAGGCGGAGAAGCGAAGGCTTGAGGGTGAGCGGTCACGCCGTCATCAGACCCTTTTTGAAGGACTCAGACATTGGTTTCGGAACGGGCGCTGGTGACGACGGAAGGGCTGCCGAGGGGCGATGTGGGTTTTCCTGAGGGCTATCGGGCTCTCGTCATCGGGGCCTCCGGAACCATTGGTCAGGCCTTTCATGACTTTCTCCTCAACGATCCCCGTTGCGGTTCGGTCAGTGCGCTATCAAGAAAGAGCCATTCTGGCTTTGATCTTGAGTCGCCTCAGGATTTCAAGGACGTGGTGGCCGCGCTTTCTCCTAAGGCCCCGTTTGATCTGGTGATCGATGCCACTGGGGTTCTGGTGATGGGAGGACAGGGTCCCGAAAAGTCGCTCAAGGCCCTCAATCCCGAGCAGCTGGATCGATATTTCAGGATCAACGCCACCGGTCCTCTGCTTCTCCTTCAGGCGTTGGAGCCCCATCTGGCTCAAGGTCCGAGTTGCTATGCCAAGCTCTCTGCCCGGGTGGGCAGCATTTCCGATAACCGCCTTGGGGGCTGGTATGGCTATCGGGCTTCCAAGGCCGCCCTCAACATGTTGCTCCAAACAGCAGCCATCGAGTTTCAGCGCACCCGCCCCCGCATGCGCGTGCTTGCCCTTCAGCCCGGAACCGTCCGTTCGCCCTTGTCGGCACCCTTCACGCGACAGGGCCATGAGGTCATTGAGGCCAAGACCTCCGTTCAAGGACTGATGAAGGCGATCCAGACTGTATCCGAAGGGGCAGGAGCTGCCTTTGTGGACTATCGGGGCCTTTCCATCGATTGGTAGCCTTGGGGCTGAACCTTAGGGGTTGCCCGGGGTCTTACTGGCAGAGTCAGGGATCTGTTTCTCAAGGCAGATCTCCCCATCCCCATCACTCTGTTATCCATGACAGAGGGATTCCTCAAGGAGAATGATCATGAACCGATTGAATACCCTGTCCGCCTTGGGTCTTGGACTTTCCCTGATGGTTTCGACCCTGGCGTATGCCGAAAATCACAAGGCCGAGGCGACTCAGCATGCGCTGGCTGCCGAGGAGAGTGCCAAGAAGGGCGATACGGCAGCCTGTGCCGAGCATGCAACGGTCGCCAAGACCCATGCTGAAGCGGCGAAAGCGGAAAAAGCCAATCCGCATCTGGATGCCGGGATCAAGAATCTGAATGAAACCATTGCGCATGCCAAAGCGGGTCACGCGCCGATGGCCGAAGAATCGGCCAATGCGGCTGTCGCACATCTCAGTGCAGCTGAAAAATCATTCTGAGGAAGATCATGAAGACCCCAAGACTTTGGTTGGCAGCCCTGCTTTCCGTCATGATGGGATTTTCTTCAGCCGGTGGAGCCGGGGAAGCCTGTGCGCCGCTGCTGAATTTCTCGGCTCGGACGATCGATGGCAAGGAGACCATCAACTTTTGTCAAAGCTACCGAAATCAGGTGGTTCTGATCGTCAACACCGCCAGTCAGTGTGGTTACACCGGCCAGCTCAAGGGGCTTGAATCCTTGTACCAGGCGTATCGGGGACAAGGGTTTACCGTGCTGGGTTTTCCTTCGAACGATTTTCGACAGGAACATGACAACCCGTCCGAAACCGAACGGGTGGCCCGAAAGGACTACGGCGTGACGTTTCCCTTGTTTGAGCGATCAGCCGTCTCCGGAAGTGGGGCTTCTCCCTTGTTTCAGGCGCTGGCCCAAGCCTCCGGGGTCACCCCGGCGTGGAACTTCCAGAAGTACCTGATCGGCCGCGATGGCAAAATCATCAAGGTCTATCCCTCCAATGTCGGACCCGATGATCCTCTTTTCCGGATCGCCATTGAAGCCGCACTGGCCGAAAAACCATAAGCAGAAAAATAACGCCCCAGCCTCAACCTCGAAGACGAGATGAAGCTGGGGTTTTGCTTTCCTTAGACGGTCCGATGCGAAGCTCGGTCCCGTGCTGGACCACGAACTCGATTCTTCGGGTGACGTCGATCTCAACGACCGGGAAAAGATTCTCGGCCATGTCCATGTAATAGTTGGCCAAACGATCGAGTGCACTCCCGGTTCCCTTGAGGATGGCGCCTTCGGCAGCCGCCTCACTGAATGCGCTTTGAAAGGGAACGCTGGATGAAAGGCTCCCCTGACCTCCCGCCATCAGGACGGGGACCTGTACCCGGCTGAAGAGGTTGGAAAAGCCCTTGGCAAACCCGGCCGCCAGCGATTCGGCCATGAGCTGTCCTTGCTTGTCGATAATCCGACCCCGAAGCCCGAGCTTGCCGTCTTCCCCGACCGCATAGGCATCCAGCGGCACTTCAATCACGCCGCCATCACTTCGGATGCAGGAAAAGACTTCCGCTCGGATATAGGCCCTCTCGGCACTGAGATCGCCATAACCTGAAGCGATCAGGAAGCATTCCCGAAGGTCGGCTCGATAGCGGTTCGGCAGGATGGCTTCCTCCTTGACTCTGACCAGAACCGGGAAGGGCTCCTTGCGAGCATGAGTGCCGGTCGGCGCATCCAGTCCATTGAGAAGATAACCTGAGATCAGGCTACCTGCGGGTATGTAGACCCCATCGGGCGATTGGGGGGTGGTGATTTTAGATACCGCTGCCGATTGGGATTCAGGATTTCGAATCACCCTGATGGTCCCTGAGGATCCTGAGGGTAAGGTCCCTTGAGCGATCCCCCGGTGTGGGGATCCTGGAATCAGGGCATCAAGATCGGCGGCGGCGAGCTTCGACGGAGGTTTCGGGGTGGGTAGGGGAGGAAAAAGATCCGAAGGGTTTCCCATCGGCACGGTTTTATCCTCGGGAGGCTGATGTTTCCGAAGTGCCTCAAGCTCTGATTTGAGTGCCGCTATCTCGCTTTGGATAGCGCTTGGGGATGAAGGCAGAAGTCCAGTGGATTCATCCTCAGGGGATCGGCGTTCTTCCAGGCTGTTGAGACGTGAGGTGAGTGCCTCCTGTCCCTTTCGGATTTCGCGAAGCTCACTGGCAAGACCATCCAGCCCGAGGGCTCTGGGATCGGCATCGGTCAAAAGGTTCTTGACGATGACCTTTCGGGGTTCGAGCTTTCGAGGTTCCGGCACCAGGGCAGCAATCAGGGTGATGACGCTCAGCGTCACCACCACACTTGCGCCCAGCGCCCAGCGACGTTGATGCTCGGCTGGAAGTCTTAAAAAGGCGTCGCGAAGGCGCTTCACGGTCTTTGGGACACCAGGGTGGGTCGACTCCGCGTTTCGACGGGATGTTCAGGACGGATCACGACAAAGATTTCAGCTTCATGCCGAGGAGCGATGGCTCCTGAGGGGTAGGTGCCGATCGCCTGGATCGGAGTGCGAGCGGTGCAGGATTCCTCATCCAGGGTGAGGGGGGATTGACCATTGTTTCGAAGCACGCCCACCCGGATCTGATGCCCCTTTCCTTCAAACACCTGGCGGGTCTGAATGAGGATGTGCTTTTGCTTGCAGCGAATGGATTCGCTCTGTGTCGGATTTCGAAACCGATAGCCTTCCGGGATCTGCCCCATGGCCAGGGCCTTGAGGATCTGCCGGGTGGGATCAGTGGAGACGGCCGGTTCCTCACGAATCTCGGCGGCATCATTTTGCCGGGCGCTGATCCTCGGTTCCTGTGATACCGGATCCTGGATGAGATCGAGCGTGAGCTCCCGGGGTGGAATCTCCTGAGGTGATAGGCTCAGGGCGATGGCCATGTCAGGATCATCAGCGTTGGTGACATAGAGATAGACCTTGGCCGGATCCACCGGGGCGATATAGAGGACATGGCCCTGAATTTCGGCGGTCGAGGGATTGAGGGTTCTGATTTCAGGGCGATCGAAGGGAAGGACGATGCGGTTAATCTGACCCAGAGCGATGGTGGCCGGCACGGTTTCCCCCAGATGAACCTCAAGGTGCTGCCCACCGGCGCGTCCATTCTTACTCCGGGCCAAGGACACAGTCTCGCCTCCAGCGCTCCATTCACTGGCCTTCAAGGGGAGGCTGACAAGAGCCATCAACAAGAGGAGATGAATTTTCATGTGCGGCTCCTGGGATCTGGGGTTTCTTGCTGCGAGGAACGGGTGGCATCCTTGAGATGGGGTTCGCCGGGATAGACATCGATGTGTTCGATCACCGGTCGATAATGACGAAATCCGATCCTGAACTCATAGGTTCTGGGCCTTGACTCCGGGGCACTTGCCGGGCCCTGGCTGGTCTGTTCGCCACTCACGAAGACGCGATCCATCGTCGCGTCATAGAGGACTTCACGGCTTTTGAAGCGAACGCTGACCCGGTCCATCCTGAGGGCCTCGACTTCCGTGGCCAGAATGGCCATGACCTCAGGGTAGATTCGGGCATCCAGCAAGGGCCCGAGGCTGCGTTCGATGAATGCGGCATTGCCCGGGGTCACATTCCCAAGAAGCTCCGCGAGATATAGCCCCCAGGATTCCTTGAGGGTGCCCGATCCGTGATTTCGGGCAATTTCAACCTCACCGGGAAGCGTCGGTGGCACCAGGATGACCGGGGTATGCTGAAAAAGGACCGCGAGAGCGGTCAGGCTGTTGGTGATTCCAAGGCCAAGAATGGCGTAGCGCTGCCAAAGGTTTTGGCTCTGGACCCCCTTGAGCGTTGCGAGGTAATCCCTGATTCTCATGGGTAGTAGATCCTGATCCAGGGGTTGGGGAAAGATCGGCCGAGCGAAGGGCTCAGGCCATACCAGTAAAGAACATCAAGGACGAAACCATCGGGACGATGGTCTCTAAAGCGGCGATAGCCCCTGACCGTCAGCCAGGAGATCAGGAGGGCAGGCACCAGTTGACCCAGGAGCATGCCAAAGGCCACGACCAGGAAAAAGGGCACAAATTCATCCGCTCGCCAGAGGAGGAGCGTGACGGGTTCATCAATATCGCGCGGGATGGGGACAGGCTGCATGGGGCTTCTCCAGTAATCTGGAGACAGTCTGTCAGGGGAGCGAGGGGATAGAGACCTCGCAAGATGGACGATCAGGCCAACATGAGGCGGGAGTGAGACCCTGACCTCGGCCTTTCAGCCGAAGTCAGGGTGTCGAGGGATGAAGCGATATCATCATCCATGGACTCCATACGGCTTTTCACCCCGATCAGCCAGATCAGGTGATGAGCCTTCTTCCTCGTCGTGGGTTTCAGGGATGTCGACCGTTGCCATGGCGGCCACCAAAATCGTGCTTAAAAGGACCAGTTCCATCGTGATCTCCTGTTGTGGTCACGTTTACTATGACGCGAAATGTATACAAAAGGTCCAGAAATCACCATTGCGATTTCTTATGTAAACAATAAGTCGTCGCATGAATCGATAAAACTCTTATTAATGTCAGCTTTGTTTCATGTATCGCGCATAACGCCAGGCCACGGTTCCGACCGCACTGATCAGGATGGCGCCCAGTTCGAGAGGGTGAAGAGGGAGGGGGGCGACCAGCACGGCGAAAGCGAGCATGAGACAGGCCCTGGGTAAACCCTGGACGCGGCGGTAGAGGAGCGGGCTGATATAGACAAAGCGGCTCGCACTCAACGCCCGCAGTGCACGGGCTTCGTGAAAAAATCCGAGGGCGGTCAATAGGAGCAGTGGAGAGAGGGGTTCAAGGGCCGCGATGCGAGTGAGGATTTGACGGAGCCCCATCACCAGTCCTTCACCATAAGACCCCCGAGGTTGGGCCATGCTGTCGCCCAGAACCTTTTGGAGCGTCCGATCCATCGCGTGAGCGATGGCAAAGGCGCGATCATCGAGCACTTCGATAAGCCAGCGGGATTCAAACTGGATGATCTCTTGGCGCCATGAGGGATCGATCCCCCAGCACAGAAAAAGGCCGATCAGCCCTACCAGGATGATCCCCCAAAGACGCGCCTCAGGCATCCGAACTTTCGACGAGAAGAGGAATCCGACCCTTGATGATACGACCGCCTGCGAGCTTTCCGAGGAAGTGGAGATCGGGTAACTGACCGAGCAGGGCGGAGGGAAAGAGTTCGGCGTCTTCCTCGATCAGCCGTTCACCCAGATTTCCTGAAAATTGGTGGGGTTCAGGGCCTAAGGTCGTATTGCCCAGCGTCCGCAGAATGGTTCTTCGGCGAAAGGTCGGAAGGTTCCGAGTCACAAACTTTTGGGTTTCGGCATCCATGACCCTGAGTGCGATCAGGTTGTTGACGTTCCCAAGCACCTGAAGGGCCCGGGCTTCGCTGCCCATGCGGGCACTGAAATCGGCCAGGGTCTGGGTCGCTATGGTCATCCGGATACCGGCCCCTCGGCCTTTGTTGAGGAGCTGGATGCAAGGCTCATTGATGACTTCGGCCGCCTCATCAATGAAGACATGGACCGGATCGTTGGCTGTGCCGGCGTTATAGCGCTCACCGGCCACCGCCGTCAGATCCG
>Ga0207958_1000176_pt1 | contig 22448 bp, 30 predicted proteins | sample CryBogCBH27Jul07_FD_184606 | JGI IMG/M metagenome (GOLD analysis project Ga0207958, IMG submission 184606) | Freshwater microbial communities from Crystal Bog, Wisconsin, USA - CBH27Jul07 (SPAdes) (version 2) | ecosystem: Environmental > Aquatic > Freshwater > Lake | place: Crystal Bog... | reverse complement strand
TCAACCTGATTCTTTTTGGTGTTGTTAACCAGGTGAACGTGCTGAATGTAATTGGGGTTTAGATTACTGTAAAAGTAATTCTTAAGCTTTTGGTTAGCCAAGGAAACAAACCCTGTGCCGTCAAATGCCCAAATATCCCTGGCATCAAGCCCGTAAACAATATCATCCCCGTTATCCCAACAATTCTGATTTAGTAAACCTCTACCCTTTTTAAACAAAGAAATAGCAAAGGTAGGGGCGTTATAGCTTTGGTAGGCAATAGGAGCAAAGATAACTGTATCCCAGTAACTACAGACGTAGAAGTTAGCTCCCAGGTTAAATCCATCAATTAAAGGTCCACGCACGGGCACTTCTAATTCGTTGGCGGTATTGGTCAGGGTTGGAGCCCAAGTAGCAGGAACACCTGTATTGGCAAATGACTGCGACCATCTTACGGTTGTAGGATAGTTCTTAGTTGTGGTGACAGTATTCTTTGTAAGGTTTCCTGCGACCAGGATGTTACCGATATTTGGGGAGGAATACTCCCTTACAAAGGCAGCTTGTACAGAAGTAATGCCTAATGTACTTTCGTAGTTCCAAACATAAGTATTTGGGCTTTGATCTGAATAAGAGTTGTCATACAGACGGATTTGGGTGTCTGAAGGCAGCAAATACATGGGAGGGTTGATACTATCGTTGATGATAAATACCTGCCCAATCCAAGATCCAGTAATTGCGGGGTTTGAGGCATACCCAGTACCCACAAAAGGTGTTGGAGGGGTTATCGTGCTGATTCCTGCATTATCAACCTTGTACCAAATACCCGCAGATGTCGCAACAATAAACACCCAGTTATTGTTGTATCTAAAACCACCTTCAATAAAGATAATATTCCCAGTAATTGCAGATAAGATGGATATTTCACCATCCACCTTTTTTAACCCTCTTACGTCTGCTTCTACGTTATATCCTGCGTTGTATTCGTTTGGAGCAAGGGCATTACTTGGAACGTCAGGCGTAAAGCTGAAATTCGCAAATGGCACTCTTAGTGGGGTATAACCTTCAGCCATTATGCGCCTTTAGTGTGTTTCTACAGACTCAGGAGCAGGAGGAGTTTGCTGAGATGCAACTTCTTTCTGTACTGCTTCTATAACTTGAAATACTTCTTGATAGGGCTTTGTACCCAAATACCCCATAATCATATTTAAAGTCTGTACTGATAACTTGATCTGGTCCATGTCTAATTCCTTAAGTTGTTTGGTTAAGTTCAATGTATCGCAGCAATACCACGACCACAGAAATTATACAACCCACTATCATTTGATGGATAGGAGTTAGGGATAGCTCCATGACGAAGCCCTGCAATACTGAGAGTATGGCAATAACCAAGGCCCACTGCACCTGCTTTGATTTTAGGGTTGTGATGAGTGTGTTCATGCGCCTACCTTAGCTTTAAGTGTTTCTATTTCTGTTGCTTGGGCTGTGACTAGGGTGTTCAATGCTTGAATAGAAGCAATACACAAAGGAATAAGTTCTGTATAACGAACAGATAGATATTTTGTTTCATCGGTTTGCGAGAAAGAAACTAAATCTACAGCTTCTGGAACTACGGTTTCAACAGTAGTTGCATCAACACCAACGCAAGGTCTATTTGTTGAATCAGATTTCCAAGTAAATTTAATTGGTTTAATTTCAGAAATATCAGATAAAGGATTTGTATAAGTTCCTGTAATATTTTTAAGTTTAGGGTCAGAATATGCAGACCAAGCAGTAGCTGATTGGGTTGCTAATTGAACTCCTGAAGAACCGGCAGAATTTTGAATTACTAAATTATTTACGCTTCCAGTTGTATTATTAAACATTGCCCACTCTTGAGTAGATCCATAGGTAAATGATAATACTTGGAGTGTTGAGCTATTAGTTATATTTAAAGATGTTCCAGTAACTCTTGCAGATCCTATAAGATTTCCAGTACCATCAAAATAACCTTTTACATTTCCTGCGCCATCTGAAAAAACAACATAGTTACTACCAGTTGCAGATATAGGTCCAGATGAACCAGAATACCCTCCGATGACTACGTTATTAGAACCACTTGATATTGAATATCCTGCTCCTGGTCCAATAGCGGTATTAGATGATCCCGTTGTAGAGTTTAAAGCACCGTCACCAATTGCAATATTTGAATTACCAGTTGTGTTTGTTGCTAATGCTTGACCAATGGCAATATTGTCAGAACCAGAAGTTACTGCCTTACCTGCTTGATAACCTACAAACGTATTGGGTGTACCAGTGGGAACAGCTAAACCCGCCTGATAACCAAGGGCAGTTGTATATGGCGAAGTGGCACTAGCAGTACCTGTAAACGCAGTATTTTGTACTGTTGAATCTGCAAATGTTATTTGAGGGGAACTACCCCCGACTACTACAGTCATATTATTCCCCTATAGGTCTTTGTGCCAAAAGTTGTTCTTCAGTTGGTTTAGCTAATGTTGGGTGTTCCCATTTAGCAATGTAATCGCCTTTACCATCTGAATCGTTTTGTAATGTGATTACTGACAAAAAATCTTGTTGTGTAAGACTAGGATATAAAGCAATTATTTTTTCGTATAAAGTCATTATGCTGACCTCACTAAAACGCCAGTAAACCACGTTGCATAAATAGCACCACCACTAAAACTTGGAGATGTACCATTAATTTGACCATAAATTTCAATGTAATCAGTTGTTCCATTGCAATAGACTAAAACTGATCCACTTTGCTGATAAATAATTGAACCATTAGAATCTTGTAATCTTGCGTATGCAGAACCATTTTTATATACGCTTAAAAATGCCCTTGTTTGTGAAATTGTGGCACTATTATCCATTGAAGCTGAAATTTGATAGTAACCAGCTACAGTAGGTGTAAAACGATAATTTGTTGTATTGTCATAACAATTATTAGTATCAAATGTTTTTACATTAAATGCTATTTTTGTTGCAGTACTAGCAGATATAGATTGAGTACCACTTAAATAAGCACTAAAAGCAGGGCCTTGTAAATTAGGAGCTTTTAATGTATTTGCAAATGTTGCTACCTGACTATTATCTATAGTCAATGCTGTAGTCGCTGTTCCTCCGCTCGTGGTCGTGCGAAGCTGTAAGGTTCCATCACTCCCGGCTGATTGCGTAATTCCAGTAACTCCAGAACTAACACCATTGTCTGCGGTTATAAGATTTGATGACATTTGTTATCCTTATGCTATGTTAGCGGCTTTTAGACGAGCACGGAGGGATTTAACTTCTGCTACCAAGTTTGCAATAACAGGACTAGCTGAAGATTCTATTGATTGATATTTTGGATTTCCATTTTCATCAATTGCATTTGGTTCCCCACTTACAGCGGATGGGACAACTTGTTGAAATTCATCAGCAATAAATCCTTGATCTGCAACATTTGCATTTGTCCAAGTAAAGTTTCTTGGTTGTAAAGCATCAATAAATGATCCGCTATTTGTAATATCAGTTATATTTGATTTGAGCCTTCTGTCTGAAGTTGTTAAATACGCAACCGCATTAGTCGAGCCAACTCTTTGTATTTGCCCAACTACAGTACCGTTTGCTGATGCTATAAAATAATCTGTTCCAGAAGCTCCTGCACTATCATTAGAGACAAATCCATTATATGAAGTACCGTTAAATTGAGCTTCAATCCAAGGTACAAGACCAGAAGTTGGACTACTTGTTCCAACCAATAATTGACCAACATTGGTTAGTGTCATTGCTGCTGTAAGAGATGCTGTATTACCCGCAGTTCCAGATCCCGCTATTTGCCAATAATGAACGCCCCCAGCTTGTTGATATATTGATGCGGCTGAACCAGTATTGGCATATTTGTATGAGCTACTAGCATAATACAAATTGGAAAGCATAACCATATTGCTTGCGCCAATGCCCCAAACTGCATTACCAACAGTTCCAACTTCTATTGCTTTTCCTATACTCCAAGCACTAGGAGTTACTCCAATTCCTACGTTTTGACTTGTATCTATTGTTACCGCAGTAGTCGTACCATTAGTTTGAAGTTGCAGTACGCCAGATGTATCCGCTTTATATACAAGAGCGGTGGTGGCGGTGAGACCAGCGGAAATCGTTGAAGCCATATTATTTCCTTATAGTACGACCATTCTTTGGCCTGTGCTGATTGTGAGAGATGCGCCACTTGCTACGTTATATGGACCAACCATGATTGCATTTGATCCAGTAGGTACTGTTGCAGAGTTTGCTATTGTTGTAGACATCATTAGTAAACCATTAGATGCAAGTACTTCAGGAGCTTGAAGTTGTCCAGTACTAGGTGTATACAGATAGTTTGCATTACTTGTATATACAGTTAGAGCGGTTCCAGATGTTGAACTTGCAAATAAAGGGTATCTTACTGATGCAGTACTTGTATCGTTAGATATTGCAGCACCACCAACAGATGCCCATGAAGTACCGTTGTAACCTTCAAACTGAGAAGTTGTAGTGTTAAAACGCAACATACCCTGAACACCAGTTGGCTCTTGGGCAGTTGTACCCGCAGGTAAGGTTATTGCCCCAGTAGAGCTAAAAGTTGTATTGTTGGTTACCGTTCCTAAAGATACCCCAGTTATTGAGCCACCAGTAATAGATACAGAACTAAAAGTACCTGCATTAGCTGATTTAGAAGCTATAACCTGTACAGTTCCACCGTTATCTTTATAAAAAAGTTTACCGTCAGTAATGTTAATAGCTAATTCAGAGCCATTGGTGTCGTTCGTTAAATTACCTGCAGATGGAGTATTAGTAGCCGTTGAGCTACTGTATATTTGAACTTTTGAATATGCCGTTTGTGCCATAGTTAACCTCTAAAAAGAGCCTCCACCAATTGTCGCACCATTCAGCGTTCCACCTGTAATTGCTACTGCGTTGGCATTTTGAAAAGCCATTGTTCCAAAGGTTGCAGTATCAGGAATCGTCATTAATCCAGGTATAGACCAAACAATGGGCGTAGTGCTTGTGGATGAAACAACTCCTATTGACACCCAAACCTCAGCAAGAGGCATAGGAGGAGGAGTTGCTAACCAACCAGTAGGAGGCGTTCCAGTATTTGTACTGAAATTCCATGATCCACCAGTAGGCGTAGCAGGTTGCGTTGCGCTTGGATAAAAGATAAACCATTGGAAGTAAGTACCTCCAAAAGTTACCGCATTTCCGTACAAGCCATCGGATTCACCCGTGCCTGTATAAAAGCCTGTCATCATCATTAGAAGGTTCCTCCACCAATAGAAACCCCGTTAATATTGCTTACCGTTGAGCCAAGGGCGTATGCCGTAGCTCCAAAAGTTATAGAGCTATTGACTAACTGGGTGTTAGCTATCGAACTTAAAGTACCACCTAAAGTAAGTGATCCGCTAGAAGTTACAGTTCCTGTCAGAGTAATACCGTTAACCGTTCCTGTACCAGATACGCTTGTAACCGTTCCAGAAGGGGTTGTTACGCTTCCACCAAGACTTATAGGAGTTCCATTGATAGTAATAGAACTATTGGCTAACTGACCATTTGTTATTGTTCCTGATAGTGCAGTCGTAGGTATCGTAGTGCTTGCAGTCATCGCACTTATGCCGTTACCGTATACATATCCTGTCAAGGTTGCCGCACCTGTACCACCATTAGGAACCGATACTTGACCAACAAGGGTAGAAGTAGATACTGCTAAAGGAGTAGTTTGTTTGACGTAAATAGATCCGCTTGGAGTATTTGCGTAAGCAACAACACCAATTTGAACAGGATAACCAGTTGGAGGAACAGTATTTTGTATTTGACCCGCAGAATAGGGGCTTAGATACAAAACATCGCCAACAGTAAAAGTTCCTGTATTTACAGGGGTAAGCAATCCTGCGGTAGTTACATAACCAACTGCACCTGATGCAATAGATTGGGTTGTAAGACCTATGACCGCAGATGTTGATAAAGAGTTTGCTTGTGCAGGAGCTACAAGAGGATAAATTGCACCGCTTGAAGTAGATGTTACATAAACTGCAATACCTGCCGCTATGGTAGATCCTGTACCGTTTTTTACTTTAACTTGAGTTTCTTGACCAATTGTTATTACATTACCGCTGACATCATTAAAGTAACTTAAAGCCTTCTGAGTACTGTCATACCACATTAATCCTTCTGTATAAGAAGGTTGTGCAATAGGCGTGTAAGCGGTATATGTATCAAATGTAGGTGCAGTACTTAAAACTACTTTATTTGACCCAGTAACTGAATAGCTTGTACCCCATGCGCTACCTGTAGAGTTAGGTATTCCTGCGCCTGGGTAAACCATTGGAGCCGTATTGGCAATAGTTACCGCAGCACTACCGTTATAACTTGTACCGCTAAGACCCGTACCAATTGTTAAAGCATTGAGATTTGATCCTAATGCAACACCAGATATAGTTGAATTGATTAACTGTGAATTTCCAATTCCGCCCAATGTTCCACCAAGCGTTAGTGAACCACTAGATGTTACTGTTCCAGTCAATGTTATGCCATTGACAGTACCTGTGCCTGATACGCTAGTTACAGAGCCAGACCCTTTGTTATTAAAGGTAGTCCAATCTGTAGAACTCAAATAACCATTGGTAGAGCCAGAAGCTTGCGTAATGCTGATTGCAGGGGTATTACCACCGCTAGAAACAATTGGTGCAGTTCCTGATACCGATGTAACAGTTCCAACGCTTGTAGAGCCTCCTAGGCTTATTGGCGTACCGTTAATAGTTATTGAACTATTGGTTAAAGAGCTATTTGGGATTGCAGTAACTTTTGATCCTGCAAGACTTGTAATCCATGCAGGGTTTGAATAGCTACCAGTTGTATATACGCCATTGGTAACAGTACCTGCATTGCCTGTGACATTAATGCCCCAAGTGCCAGAAGCTCCTGTACCCGTGTAAGTAGGAGCTCCAACATCTGTGTTTGTCAGTACAACTGCACCTGTATACCCGTTAACCGAAGTTACCAGGTCAGAGTTATCAATCTTTTCCCAAGACGTACCGTTAAAGATTACCCAGTCGTTTGGTTGCCAATCCGTAATGCCGTTAAGGTTTGTTGTACCGCCTACGCTAACAATGTAGTAATACCCATTAGTTCCAACAGAAGAAGTAAGGGTAGGCGTATTGGTGTTTGCGTTCCAAGTTCCTTGATAAGACAAAACACCTGTAATAGTTGCCCAAGTTGTATCGTAATCAGCATTGCTATTTTTGATTAACGCCTGAGAAGTTGTACCACCTGCCGCAACACCCGCACCTTTTGGTATTCCAAAGTTAAATACTGCCGCATTGGAAGTGCCTGTATTCGTTACAGTAGCCGAAGTACCAGGAGCTGTAGTCGTTGTTGTGCCAACTGCAATTGTTGCCGCATTACCTGGTATACCTTGAGGTATTCCAAAGTTAAAGGTTGCCGCACTAGAAGATCCACTATTGCTAACAGTAGCAGGGGAGCCAGATGCCAGGGTTGTCGTAGTGCCAACAGCTATCGTAGCCGCCGCACCTGTAGCTCCCGTAGGACCTGTAGGACCAGTTGGACCCGTAGCTCCTGTAGCACCCTGGATACCCTGAGGAATACCAAAGTTAAGTACAGCGTTATAGGCAGTACCAGAGTTGTTTACAGTTGCAGGGCTTCCTGCCGACAAAGTGGTTGTTGTACCCACCGCAACTTGACCTGCTGTACCCTGCTCAAACCACAAAGCAGGTGCTGACCAAGTATAAGAAGTCGTAATAGAATTAACAAACGCAATAGACACCCATACAAGCCCTGTAGGGTTGCTAGGAGGCGTGTTTGACCATCCTGTAGGAGGTGTGCCTGTACTTGTCGTAAAAGACCATGTACCGCCCGTAGGAGTCGTTGGCTGAGTGTTGGATTGTTGAAAGATGAACCATTCAAAAAAGGTTCCACCATAGAATGACCCAGAACCATATAGACCGTCTGTATCAGAGGTAACTGGTACTGCCGTTGCGGTTGATCCGTATAAGCCACCTGTTGCCATATATTACTTAAAGCTGTAGCGATAGTTGCGGGGCTGAAACTCAGAAGATAAATGCCTATCTCCACCGCTCCAGAGGTCTTTCATTGCCTGATCTTCAATCAATCCGTATGCCGCATCAAATCTAGCATTCCATTTTTCAGCTTCAGCTACATTCTTTTTCTTATCATAGTAAACCGACAATACTTTGTACATATACCCTTCAGGAAATGTAGCCAAGATTGCGTTACTTTGCACAATAGGAATTAAAGAATCTCCTGTTGGACCAAGAAGGAACGGGAATGTTTTAACGTAGTACGCTAAGATTGTTGTTGCGTTACCAGGGTTAGGCGTAAACAGATAGTTATTACCAACTTCAGAGAAGTTAGCCCTAATAACCCTTGGCACACCAAAAGGCTTGACATAGAGCTGATCAATCATCGATAGACGAATAATCTCTCGATCACCAACCCTGTCGTAAATAATCCAAGGTCCAAACCCTGCATTCAGCGTACCTGGTGGCACTTGTGAGCTAGGCGTTTGTTGAAAAAAGATAATAGGCCAATTCATATCCGCAGGGATAGGAGCTTGACCATTAGTATTGGTAACCACGCACGAAGGGCTTACTGGATCGTAAGGATTGCTTCTCAGCGCAGGGAGGTAAATCGTTCTGAAGGATAACTCTGCAAACTGGATACTGAACTGAATATCCATTGTTGACTGAGTTGGTAGCTTTAGAATAGGCGTTGGAAACGAAGAAAATGACCAGATTAAATCTGGGTCAGATACAGTAATTGAAGAGCTGTTGATTGCGGTAACCAGGGTAAAAGGACCCATTTGAGTTGGAGAAATAAAGTCTCCAACAAACACCACAGAACTAGCATCAGATGCGGTGGTAATTACACCGCTTAAAGCGTTATAAGCAGTAGCGTTTATGCTTACTGAAGATGGAATCGCTCCAACCCATTGAGCCACTCTTGTCACCAGATTGTTGGCAGATTGGATAAAAAGCGACATATAACATCCTCATCGAGTCGGTATGATTGGATTGTACGGTAACGGTATTTTTCCGCTTGGATGACAAACAAAATCAGAATAATATTCGTTAACTATTGCGTAAAACAGAATCTTGTCTGCTAAATCGTGCTTAATTAACTCCCAGGGGCGGTTGTTAAACCACTTAGAACTTATCTCATGGGCAAAGCATTTTGGCAAATCCATTGCATGAAATGTTCCTGCAAAAAAAGGATTGTCAGTTCCATGAATCTTATAGAACTCTCTTCTTTCTTTGCAATGTTGTCTGATGGCTTCTACGTTGTGTTGCGTATACTGAACATAACGCCTACCATCTTCAGCACCAATTTTGTAGTCGATACGGTCTGTCTTGAATGTTTGACTCCAAGTGCCAGATTTAACTTCGTTGAACATCTGGTTATTTCGGGATAACACACCCTCAATACCCGCTTCCAAATTACCCTTTGTATAGTAATCTTCGTTAATCTTGGCTTCTTCGTTGTCTAAATTCAATTCCATATCTTCTCCAAAAAAAGGAGAGAACCCCGAAGGACTCTCTCCATTTCCTCAACTAAATTAAGCGAGGTAACGCTGAACTTGGCTAGAAGCTCTAGGTGTTGTTGTTGGTGTGCCAGTAGTGATAGCGGCAAGAACTGCTACACCTGCTGGGTTACGAACAATCAATGTACCTTCCATGATGTACTGATCCAAGGAAGCATCTGCATTTGAGAATACTTCGTTGTTTGGACCAAGCTCACGGAGTGAACCCCATTGAACAACATCAGGATTCAAGAACAGAATCGCATTGTTGTTAGAACCAGTCTGATCCATGATCCAGTTGTCATCGATTTGGTATGTATAGTTGAAGTCACCTTCGTATGTACCAATCGTATCGCCCTTGTCAGCAGGATTGAACCTGTTGATAGAACGTGACTGTGGAATGTTGTCAGAAATTGTGGTTCTGAGTGATGTAGGCACAACCATGTTGGTAATCTTAGCGTTGAAGCGTTGTTCAGCCGCTGTTACCAATTGCTTGTACAGAACAGGAGAGAAAGGTTGGTTTGTCTCGTTTGCACCAAATGAGAAATAACCCAATCCTGCGTTAGACAACACACCGTTGAAAGGTACGTTTGTGTTAGTTACAGTAGTTGTGTCATTGCTATCAGAAGTAGCAAGGTTCAATACGGAAACACCGTCTGTATCATTGCCAGAACGAGTTCCTGCAAATGCAAAGAGTGAACCAAATCTACGACCGTTGTTTGGTGATGCGCCTTGAGTAGCTGACTGACCTGAGTACTTGATAGAAGCACCGTCAGCACGAACCATTTGGAGCTCAACGTCAAACATGATCTCAGTTAACTGCTTAACTTCTTGATATGCTTGTGGATCGCCACCTGCTTGCTCAACTGCACGAGCTGTACCAGTTGCACCGATAACAGTTGTGAAGATTTGTGTGTAGTTACCAATGTTTGAACGAGTATTAGACTCAGACAAAGCAGAAGTTACTGCCGCACCTTCAAGTGCCGCATTAAGTGTAGGTTGACGGAAATAGTCATTAGGCCAAATGTGTAGCGTAGAGTTAATCTTGCGCTTTTTAGACATTGCCATGTTAGTTGTTGGAGTACGGTCTTTAACATAGTTAGAGACTGTCAAGTCCATATCTTTAACAACGATATCGGTTTGGTATGGACCGTTACCATTACCCAGGTTTGCAGAAGTGATTTGTGCCATGATTAAAAGTTCCTAAAAAAGAATTACTTGCGCCTTTGTTTGTTAGTTGCAAGCATTGTTGCCAAAAGTTCTCTAGCTGCACTTTTATCGCCTTTACTAGCTGCTTGTTGAAGCTTTTCGGTTTCAGATGCAGGTGATGTTTTAGCTTTTGCCCCAGATTTGATACTGGCTGCAATAGATCCACCTACATTGCGAACTACTGGTTTTTCACGAAACTTCATTCCATCCCGAATTAAACCTAGCAAATACTCGTCACTAGAGATCAAATCAATATTTGGTACTCCAGGCACAAGGGTTGCCTTCGCACTCTTCCAATCTTTTGACAACTTTTCTCTCAAATCTTCAAAGTTAGCCTTATTAGCCAACTCTTTGTCTGAGAAACTTTGCCTTGCTTGATCCAATGTCTGTTTTACAAACTGAGATCTTGCACTTAAAAATTGTTCAACCTTGGGACGATTAGCTTGAATGAACTTTGACTTTTCTTGAATTAGATCTGCATTTTGACGGATCGCCGCCTCTGCCTCAGATCTTTCTAATTCAGTAGTCGCTCTGTCACGGATTTGAGTCCATTGCTGGTTATAGCCTTGAAGCTTTATCAGTTCGTCAGCCGCTGTTTGCAACTCAGGAACCAAGGTTAGCTCAATGCCAATCTGCAATCCGTCTAGTTCAGCCCTTCTTTTCGCCTCATACTCTTCAAAATCAGCTCTTTCAGCTTTAAGCTTTCTAGAGTTTTCATCTAAAGCACTCGTTTGACCAAGTAGAGTAGCTGCCTTCTTTGCAGTTAACTCAACAAACCCGCCTTCAGCGTTTTTATTGGGTATTTTTAACCGCATATCAGGGTTTTGCTCTGCAAACTCAAAGAAGTTTACTGGTTCGTTTGCTCCATCGGAGGACTCTCCATCTTCTGAGTTATCAGTTCCCTCAATCTCACTCGTACCTTCTTCAGGTTCAACTTCCTCTTCGGGAGTAGCCTGTGGGGATTCGGCTTTCGCCTCTTCTTGTCCACCTGGAGGCTCTTTACTGCCGATTATCTGGGGATTGTTGCGCCTGTTGGCGGCAATCATGTCAGCAATCTGCGCTTCTGGGCTTCCAGTTTCTGTCGAAACGACCTCTTGGGTTGCGTTTTCCATAGTTTATCCTATTTTCTTAAGTTGTTGCAATTCCTCTTTCAGGCTTAGTCCTTTGGACTTCGCCTTTTCCATTTCTCTCTCCAGTTTTACATCTGACAGATGTTCCATAAATTCCGTCCTCTCTATGAAGGTAACGAAATCTCTAATTCCAATGAGGCTATGTGAGTAGTTAACTCTTTCCTCGTCCGTCTTGCAATCCTCAATTCTGTCCATAATGTAAAACCTGTAAAGGTTAAACAGCAATGCCAAATCATTGTTGGCTAATAATCGTTTAGCAGCTTGGGCGTTCTCAACCACCAGGTTTCGCCTGTGTTGAGGTGCTTTGCTATTTGTGTCTTCTACTCTAGTCCTACGGTTGAAATAATCCGTAATATTTCCAATCAAAGTCTTCATAAATCTCCTAATCTACTCGCACATCTTTAAGCGTTCCCTTTTTAGCAGCCATAGCATCAAACATATTGTCTACGTCAAACTGCTGTGTTTCTTTTGCAATCTTACCTGTCTTAGCCATAACTTCTTTGGCTTGAGCTTGGTTGAGTTGCATCTTAGATTGGTGTAATTGGTCTTCCATTGGAGGAGGAGCTTTTGCCTTGGCTTGCAATATCTTGATTGCTTCATCCATTGTCGGCAAGTAAGCATCAACGTGCCTGACACCTAATACTCTAAGCGTATCTTCGTAAGGTCTTCTAGCCTTTTCAAACATTTCAGGCATATCAGGAGTCAATTGCATCATTGCTTGAGCAAATTGCTGTTGGCATTGAGTGATCAATTGTTGTCTGGTTAACCTATTCTCATCAGACATAAATCCAAGACCCAAATCAATATTGATCATCTTGCGATCAATGAATTGGTAGTTAGCCATTGCCTGTGCATCTAGGAAAGGACCACCTTTCTCAGAGCAAACGTGGGCAAGTTGCTGAATAGAGTAATCATCAGCGTATTGAATCATTGTGTGCCATACAAGGTGTATTACGTCTTGCAGAGCAATAGCACAATTCTTAATCATCTCATCTTGGATTAGTTGGTTGGGTCCAAGAGCTGTTTGCAGCTTAAATCCTGAATTGCCATCCTTCATGACCTCTGGGTTTAGAGTATCATTAGGGCTGACCATTCCAATCATTGCCATATTGTCTTCTTTAAGCGAAGCCATAGCAGACTCAACATATGCCAAGTTGCCCTGCAAAGGTTGAAACTCATAAACGTGCTTATTAGGATCAAACTTACGATCAAGCACAAACATTGCACTAACGCCTCGCTGAATTTCTTCAGCATCCACAAACTCAGGATTAACGCCAATCCTAGGAGTAGAGGCTTGCATTGCAAAGCTAAGTTCAGCACGTTTAATGGATGTTGCATATTCTTGAATTGGGACTAACCGCTCTCCAAGTGAATAGCCAAAGAAGTTGCCTGTAATTGGCTTGGGGCACATATTCGCCAAAGGAATAAAGTCCACTTCCTTGACGTACAGTATGTAAGAGCCTGAATAGCAAACTTCTACGATTTCTTCTTCACCGTCACCATCAACATCTTTTCTAAGCCATGCAGTAGTCAACATAACAACCCTAGCGTACCTGTCAGCACCTTGGGAAGCAATAACGCCTTGTCCAGGAACAGGTGTAGAGTCCCTGGCGTGTAGGGCTAAGTCGTTTTCTAAAGCACCTGCTTGGTAAGCTCCAGCAGGACCGTATGCTGCATGATCAGCAAATCTTTCCATATCGATAAAGGGGTATTGCACCTTGGCTTCATGTATAGTCATTGGCTCATAAAAACCCACAAAGTCTTGATACATGATCTGTGTGATTGTGGGGTTACATACAAAGTAATGCTGTGCAACGTGCTTGATACGGATATTAGTCTTCATGCCAGTAAGTTTGTACTTGGCACGGTAGACAGAATTATTTTCAATAGCTTCGTTTAATTCTGCGCCTGGATCTGTTTCTTGCTCTTCTTCATTTTCATCACCTGGCTGCATTGCTTCTTGCAAGGCTTGCTGTAAATTTACATCAACCTTACGCATTTGCTGTTTAAGAGCTTTTAATCCACTTTCAGCAGTTTGCAATTCAAAAGCTTTTAATTGATCACGAGTACCTGTAACTTCTTTGTACTGGGTTATAGTCTCACGCACGGGCATGACCATCACAATACCGTTCTTGTGCATTAAGGCATCTTGAGCCCAATCACGAATGACTTGATAAGCGTTATTCTTGTTATTTAGGAAATATTTAACCATGTCAGTGGCTTGTTCTGCCGCATCTTGGTCTGTCTCGCTAAATCTTTCAAACTCAAAATTAACCTTGCCATCAGGCATTAAGCACTTGGTGATCACCGCAGTAGCGTAATCAATGCCAGGTGTAACCACAGGATGAATGTAATCCAAACCTCTAATAGGCTCTGTGGATTCAGATACAGGAATATTGAGATAGTGGTAATCGGTAAAACGGTTGTAGGTGTTTTTAGCCTGAGTCAAGCGCAGGTAGTCAACCATTTTCATATAGGCTTCATGGCATACTTTTTCTGCAATTCCACGATTGCCAGAAGGTGATGCCAGATTTTCGACTACCAAGTTTTGCTTGTGTAACATAGTTAACCTTTAGATTCGTTGCAACTTACCTTCAATAACAGGGATTCTACGAGCCGCAAAGCTATTTGCTCTGCTGACTACCGATTCTCCATGTCCTTGAATCAATGCCAATATTCCTATTCTTGCTGAATCTATATGATCGTCTGGATCACTAAATCTGCCCATTTCATCGATAGCGTAGTTCCTGGCTTCGTCAAGAAATGCTTTACAGGATTCGTTAACCAGTAACGTACCACGTTCCATCATTAACCTCATTATATTGATTCCGTAAGCTTTGTGGTTAGTTACCTTTCCTTGATCGTTTGCAGGATTGAGGATTGCGCCAGAAATGCAGTTAAGACCATATGAATCCTCAAACACTTCACGGACACTTTGTTCCGTGAGAGTGTATCGACCTGCCGTTGCTGCGTCATGCGGTAAAGCAATTGGTACTCCCTTGGATTCCCTGTCGAGCAAATAGTGAACGTACTCGTCAGGTGTCTCGCCTGAAGGGATCGTGATTTGCCTGTGAAGGTAGATAATTTCGTTAATTGCATCTCTAAAAAAGAACGAGATAACTGTCGGGTCATTCTTTATTCCTAAGTCAAAGCTAATCAATCTTTCTAGTTTGTCATTGTTACGCAAGTCATACGCATCAGACTTATAGATAGGCCAGTCAAGCAAGGGAAACACAACGCCTTTGCCCATCAGCGGTATACCGTTCATACGGCACTCACGCTCCCAAGGCATAAAGTCTCTGGCTAGTTGTTCTCTTTCTTCAAGAGGGAAGAAGGGTTCACCCCATTCGTTGACAAAGGGGATATCGTCCCAAGTGACTCTAACGTGGGCATAACCATCGACTTGATCCCAAAACTTACGAACCAGTCCTGACATACCTTTGAGCGGAGTGAATGAACAAATAACTTGTCCGTTTCTTGATGCCGTTCTAACGACAAGCTCGGAAAAGGTTTCATCTGGCGGCTGCTCGTCAAGAACAACGAGATCAAGCTCAAATCCTTGTAGATGTCTAACTTGTTGTGTATAGTTTGAGAAGTAAAGTTTGGACTTCCCGCCAGTAGAATGCCAAACTTCCATCGCAAGCACGTTCTGACCATCCGAACGGATAGATTTAACGTCAATAAGTTCTCTAGGTATAGCACCAGAACCCAAGCGATAGCTTTGTTTAATGTCATCACAACCCAAAAGTTTGCTTTGGAGAGTTTTAGCCACCTGTTCCCAGGATTCACCTGAGCACATAGCAATGATGGGAGATTCATATATTTTGCCTTTCCAATGCGGAGGGTATCTGCCTGTCAAGTGAAAAGCAGTTTCATAGGTAGAAGCTATCGTTTTACCCGCCCTGTTAGCCGCAATCATTCCTCGCCTGGTATACCTGCTACCTAGTTCAAAGAATTTGTTTTGATATGAGAAGGGTTTAAACCACTTCATTTGGTTGTACTGCATATCCTCCGCTATCTTGTCGGTAGCGATACGCATAGCCTCAAATTGTTCTTTAGTAAAGTCTTTGAGTTTTTTCTTTCCACCCGCAAGGTTTATAAGGTGCTTTAACGCCCTTGTTTTATAGAGTGGAAGAACATAATTACTGGCTTCACTTTTTGCCATAGCTATCTCTGATTTCCAAAAAGAGCTTTGCGCTTACAGCAAGGTAATGAATCTCTAAAGGAGAAAGACTTTGTATATCTTTTTTTAAAAACTCAAATACCTTACGGGCACAAAACTCTGCTTGGTTACCTAGACGATTATCGAAATCATCTTTTTCGTATTGCATTACGCCCAAGGATCAGCAATGTTCTTGGCAGATACTGAGACAATGTTTTTGTCAATTAATGGCCAAATGCTTGCACCCTTTTCACCTGTGCAATACAAATACAGACCACGACCTTTTTCGGTAAAAGAACCGTCTTGTCTGCGTACCATTATTTCTTCAGTCCTTGGATCATCCCAAGAATATCTCTCAGGTACTGTTTGACCAAACTTATTGATTCTTTCGCCTACAGCCACCAGTTCAGTAGGACCCATGATCTGATAAGTGATCACTCCGTTATCGTACTTGCGGAACATAATCTGTACCTTTTTATCCGACTGTGGGTTAGTCGGGTGAGGCATATTAGTCGCACCGAAGTGATGAATTTGTGAGCTCTCTGGAGGCAGGTCAGGACTTCTTGGAGGAGGAAAAGGTTTCTTCTCGTCTACTGGGATGATGTCTTTTTTATCGACATAAGGGTTGTCAGTAGTAATAAAGTCCTGGGGTACTTTCTTGCCTTCCAAGGCATTCTTAGCCGCCAGGTATTGCTCCTCTTTGGGTTTGCCAATGAGATCAAGAGCCAACCCAGTCTTGTCGTAAACAAACTGAGCTAACTCTCGTGCGTTGGGAAGATCTGCCTTAAGGGCATCTATATCGTATAAATCAGCCATTTCTAGTTCCTTTATCTAAACTTACTCTTTTTCCATCTCTTCTTCGTACTTCTCTTTCGCTCTGTCAGCATGGTGATGAGCTAATTCTTTATGCTCTTCAACACGCTCTTTGTCTGGGTGACCCATGCCTAACCAAGATGCTGAATGATGAGCATGATGAGCACCGTGATGCTCGTGTTGCTCTTTAGCACTTCTGGTTAACTTATGAGCCAAAGAAGATGCTTTCTCGAAATCTTCGTTGACGTTTGTAAAGTCATTGCCTACTGCTTTTTTGGGCATCTCAGCAGACTTGGGGATAGCTGCACCACCTAGTGAGCCAAAGAATGAGTTGATTTTGTCTTGTGGCTTCATTTGGGTTGCAACCTTGCTTTATCTTTAACAGTTGTATAGTCAACTTTATCGCCAATTCTTTTAGCGTTAATGTTGTTAATCTTGTTGTCAGAGAAATCCTCTTGACCAAGCCATTTAAGGGCAGTAGAAGCGATATGAGCACCATGCTTGTCGTGTGCAGCAAACTCTTCTAGTTTGTTGTTAATAGGTTTGTCTACGCCTTTACGCATAGATTTACCGCCATCAATGATTCTTCCGTATCCAGACATAGTTATCTCACTTTAAAAAGTTCATACGGTCTTTGTCCATGTAGCCACAGTTGGTAGCTTTTGTATCATAAGCTTTAGGCTGATGTACTTCTACCTTTTGGTGTCTACCATTGACAACATTGTGGTTACCTGCATGAGGTGCGGCTTGATGACCTTTCTCATAGTGGGTAGAACCTTTCTTAATAGTAACAGCAGTAACGCCAGTACTATCGCTCATGTGAACAGGGTTATCAAGTCCACGCTTAACGGCGTGTTGTTTCATAAGAGTGGGGGCTTTGTTGCCAGAAGTGTAGTGGCTCATTTCTTTCCTTTAGGTTTACGTTTAGCTTCTGCCTCACGCTTGACTGCGTAGGCAATTGCCACGGCTTGGGATTCTTTCTTTCCTGCTTCACGCTCTTTAGCCACGTTCTTCCCAAATGCGGCTTTAGATTTAGACTTGATTAGTGGCATTATTTTACCTTAGACAGAGTTTCCATAAAAGCATCTAGAGCACCATCAGCATCAGTCTCTTCTTTACTGGCAACGCTCTGTACATAGTCTACAGTAATTACAGGAGCTCTGCTAGATTCATAGGATGCCATCTTGTCTGCTATCCGAGCCTTATCCTTGATATCGAGCTCGTCACTTTGCATAGCCTCGATTAAGATCTCCATAGCAGTTTTCAAGGGAGGCAATCCTTTGTCGATACGCTCTTGGTTTAACTTATTAAAGAGAGCTCCGTATTCCGTAACCTTGTTTACTACGGATTCTTCTTTCTTCTTAGTTGTTGGAAGTTTCGCTACTTTTGATGCCATTTAGCCCGTCCTTTGTTCTAATCCACCCATAAGATCCATTTACTGTAAACCCACGCTTTTCATGGAGTTTCATAAATCCTTTGTGATCACCTCGTATAGAAGTGCTACAAATAACAGGAATACCATTGTTGTTTGCCCACAGTATATGTTGATCAATCATTGCGCTTAAAAGCTTTACCCTGGTTCTCAAGGGTAGCTCTAAATCAAGGTGATGAAACTTAGCATTGGAGATCTCTTCGTGGGCATATGTCGTATAGCCACCCCTATCAAACCAACAGAACCCCAAGAGCTTGTCAGAGTAAACTCCAGTCCCACTTATATTGGCTGGTCTGGCAACCGCTAGAAACTCCCTGGATCTATCAAACTGTTGATACACAGAGGTCATCGTGACATTCTTTCTAAAGATATCCCTATTCGTTGTCAGAATACCCTCTACTTCTTTGCCAAACACCTTATCTGCCATCTCCACAATATCATCTACATCATGTAGGGGATGTGCCAAGCTCCACTCTATATCCATAATCACCTCCTGTTTATTTAGTATACCAAATGTAATAAAGCTATGATATAAACGATAGTTAATAAATTACTTTAGGTTTATTTATGGCAATCCACTCTGACGAAGAAATCCTTCACGCCTATGGCAGATTCAGAAGCCACAGAAATGTAGCACTCAATCTAGGGGTAGACGAACGAAATCTCAGACGTAGAAAAGCAAGGATGGAAAGAGACGGAATAGTATTCCCACACAACTTTCAAGACTTCCACAAAATAGATAAAAAGATAAACCTGGGGATTCTCAACGGCTCAGTCATCGTATTTAGTGATGCACACTTTTGGCCTAATATTCGTACAACAGCATTTAAGGGTTTACTTTGGGCAATATCTACATTAGCCCCCAAAGCGGTTGTAGCCAACGGTGACATCTTTGATGGGGCATCGATCTCCAGGCACGCCAGAATAGGTTGGGATAAAGCTCCTAGCGTGATAGAAGAGCTTCATGCTTGTCAGGCTTGTATGTCAGAAATAGAGGAAGTTGCAAAGGCTGCCAGGCACAACGTCAAGTTAATCTGGCCATTAGGTAACCATGATGCCAGGTTTGAAACTTACTTGGCTGCCCACGCCCCCCAGTTTGAGCATACCGCAGGATTCAAGTTATCAGATCACTTTACGCTTTGGCAGAAGTGTTGGTCAGTATGGTTAAACGACAATGTAATCGTAAAGCACCGCAGTAAAGGGGGTGTACACGCCACCCACAACAATACCGTTCAATCAGGTGTTTCTATGGTTACAGGACACCTACATAGCCTCAAGGTAACCCCTTATGTGGATTACAACGGTGTCAGGTACGGGGTCGATACAGGCACTCTAGCCGACATCTATGGTCCCCAGTTCGAGAACTATTTGGAGCAAAACCCAATCAACTGGAGATCAGGCTTTGCCGTTTTAACCTTTAAAGATGGTGTACTTCTCATGCCTGAACTGGTCATGGTCCATACCCAAAACACCATCCAATTTAGAGGTGAAGTTATTAAGGTAGGTAACCTGTAAGTCACAGATTACGCTACCTACCGATTACTCTTCGTAATAGCAAAAGTCATCGTCAGAAGCCTCTTCTTCGACTTCTTCCTCTTCATACTCACACTCTACCCAAGAGTCTGACTCCTCATCAAACCAGTACTCAGTACCATCATCATCGATGCAGTACCAAACATCGTCCTGCTCATCATAATACACACCATCTTCGTCATACATATCTTCTTCAACATCTTCAATATACATAGTAATCTTCAACATAGTCTTCTCCCAATAGGCAACATCGCCAATTACCAGTATCCCAACTATTTATGACAATGTCTAGACAACTAGTTAACCTAAATGTTTCTAATTAAATTTTGAGAATGGGGGAGTGGGCCCCCTCTTTTCCCTCCACATCCCGTACTACCCCCCATCTTCCTGCACATAATCGATGGGCTGTCTTAAATAATGGGTGGGGCTATATCTCTTTTAAGTAATGAGATTATTGGCATTAGGTTAACTGTAATGGAAACGGACAATGTAATCTCTTATGTGTTCCCTCTATATATTGACTAATCAGTCATTAGGGTTTTATTAATTGCGGACAATATAGGTTTACTGATTCTCTATCTAATAGGTTTACTCCGATCGATTGGTGATCGGTATTATGTTAAATAATAATTATTGAATATTTAATGACTTATATGATCTATTAGCTATCTACTATCTATTGAGTATTTGGGTAAAGGATTCTTTAAGGGTTAATAGGTTTACTCTATTGAACTAGTAAACTATATTAAAAGATTTATTGTGCTTGCCTATTGACTTAGTGTAATTTGGTGCAATAATACATTCATCCAATCAACTACTAAAGAGGTTTTATATGCGTAATTCTTTATTTGTTCAAATACTAATAATTAAATTAGTCATGGTTTTAGTGTTTGTTTTACCTATTCTTTTAATTAAAGGGGTTATCTAATGGTAAACGTATTAAAGATTTTATTCGTATGCGTTATTTATGCGGTTATAGGTGTTTTATTGTCATTCGCTATTTAAGTTAACTATTAAAGGAGATTAGATTATGATTAGATTAAGTAAAACCAGTAAATTAGATGGAATTCGTTCATGGTCATTAGAAGCATTAGATACATGCCCAGGATCTATTGAGAATGGAGAATTAGTAGATGCATGTAAGGGATGCTATGCGACTACTGGTAACTATAGATTCTCCAATGTTAAAGCACCTAGATTAGAGAATAAAGAAGATTGGAAGAGGTTAGATTGGGCGGACGATATGGTTAAAGCCCTAGATAGTGATCGTTATTTTAGGTGGTTAGATAGTGGCGATTTGTATTCCCTTGCACTTGCAGAGAAAGTATTAGAGGTAATGAAGCGCACGCCCTGGGTTAAGCATTGGCTTCCTACGAGAATGTATAAATTTCCTAAATTTAGAAGAGTATTTGAGGAAATGAAGCGTTTAGAGAATGTATCGGTTCGTTTTTCGAGTGATTCAATTAATGGTGAATTTATTCCTGGTACACATGGATCTGTAATTATTCCTACACCAGATCATAAAAAAGAAGGGTTTTTGTGCGGAGCATATGCTAATGAAGGGAAATGTAATGGATGTAGAGCCTGTTATGACAAAAATGTGGATCTAATCAATTACCCAGCACATGGTAAGAAAATGCAAAAAATGATTATGATTAAAAAAGTAGCGTAATTTAAGCCCTTCGGGGCTTTTTTTGTTTGTCAATTATTTACTAGGGTTTCCCTGGTCTTTTGTGCTTGTGCGTTTATTTGTGCATATGGCATGCGGTAGATTGTGCGTTTTAAAAAAATAAATAGGGGTTTTTAGCTAATCTGAAAATAGGCGTTTTAAGCGATTATTTTGCAAACCCTAGCATTGGTATTAGTTAACCATTTAAAACGATTCTAGGGCTGTTTTAATCGATTCTAGAGTGGTTTTTAGTTAACTTTTCTCTCGCATCATGCGTGCGCGTATGTGCGTGCGTATGTGCGTGCGTATGTGCGGGGGCGTGCGTGTGCGTGTGCGTGTGCGCGTGTGCGTGCATATGTATGCGTGTATGCGCGTACATGTAAGACCCCCCCCTGGCTTAATTTTTTAAACACTCTTTTTTTCTGAAAAATATTTCTTCAATCTGCTGGAATCACTTCTAGATATTTCAATACTCTTTCTGTGGCATCTTTTTTCCAGGGTTTTGTAAGAGGGTCTAAATATATTTTTCTCCATTCGTAAACCTGATAAGGGTATCTATCATCAAAATGGGCGTTTTTCTCAATCTTAGATCCTTTCCCTTGGTCATACCAGGCATGACACCTAGCACACGCCCAGATGGTGTAGCAATCCTCTGCCTTAAGCCCTCTTCCTTTCCCATGTACAAGTTGATTGCTGTGAGCACTAACAGTAGATTCTCCTTCTCCCAGGCAGTTATCAAGGGCTTGTAGTATGCAAGGTTGATTCTGTGCAAGCTTCAATAAATCTGGATCACGATACATTTCTTTGCACCCCAAGCTGTATTTCCTCAGAGCGTATCTGTCGATTAAGGTAGTTTCTCAACCATTCAGTACCACCTATTGCCTGGAACATCTCTTTTTGTTCTTTAGTCATTCTCATGGTTACCGTTACTTTGGACCCAGTTATCTCACTCT
>Ga0207958_1000174_pt1 | contig 22614 bp, 39 predicted proteins | sample CryBogCBH27Jul07_FD_184606 | JGI IMG/M metagenome (GOLD analysis project Ga0207958, IMG submission 184606) | Freshwater microbial communities from Crystal Bog, Wisconsin, USA - CBH27Jul07 (SPAdes) (version 2) | ecosystem: Environmental > Aquatic > Freshwater > Lake | place: Crystal Bog... | reverse complement strand
TCCGAGGCCCTGCCGACCGACGTGTTCAGCAAGAAGGAAGCCAAGCGCCGCATGGAGGCCGGCGGTCCCGAGGTTGACTACGCAGCTCAGGACGAGGCTTTCTACGGGCCTTCGTTCTTGCCTGCAAAACCTCAGGCCACGTTCGACGACTTCAAGGGGGAGAAAGTCAAGGAGCTCAACGACAAGTCCGGATGGGCGATCTTCACGGCCCAGAATCCGAGCGCCCGCAAGGACATCAGCCCCGAGGAAAACGCCAAGCTCAACAACCAGCTCGAGTCGGACCTTAAAAAGGCCGGCCTCGAGTACAAGAAGGTCAACGGATCCTACGGACGGCCCGAGGAAAGCTTCATCGTTCTGGACCCTAGCCTCGACCGGAACAAGGCCGCGGAGCTTGCCAAAAAGTACAATCAGGAGTCGGTGCTCACCAACGAGGGGCTGGTCTACCAAGACGGCTCGGTGGATCCCTCCAAGGGCATTACCCTGCACTCAGAGAAGCCCAAGGACTACTACACCGAGCACGAGGGAACCTACTTTGCCAGCGACATCGGCGGCCCCCGAATCCCCTCCGAGGAATCTCAAAAAGAGAAGCGTCCCGGGATTACCTCCGCAGCAGAGCTTGCTAAGGAAAAGGTGGAAGAGCTCAAAGGAAAGCTGGACGCGGCCGACGACGATTTCTTTACCAAGCTGTGGCCCTCGTTGATTAAAAAGACGGGCCTGAACCTCAAGGCTTCTTCCCAGAACCTTGGTCGGGCCGCAAGCATTGCCGTGAACGACGTGGTTGACTGGCTCAAAGACAACCAAAAATATCAGGACTACTACCACACCGATCGGGAGACCACCAAACAGCTTCTCAAGCAGGAATACCCAGACATGACCGACGACGACTTCGAGGGCTTCATGATGTTCATGGGGCTCACCTCGCCTTCGACCAAGTTGAAAGGGAACGTGGCAGAGGCCCTCAGGGTGTTCAACCTCTGGAAGAACGAAGGGTCGGTCAAGTCGCTGTCGCTCATCAAAACCCCCAAAGGCAACGTCGGCGTTGGTCCCGGACCTTTCAAGCTGATCGGTCCCACCGCGGCCAACAAGCTCCGTACCCTCCACTACATGGAGGACCTGCACAACAAACTCGGGTCTTGGGCAGAGGTTTCAAGGTACCTGCAAGAGCCGGTCCCTATGAAAGAGCTCAACGCTTTCAACCGAGAGCTCGGGTATTCCGGAGGTATCGGAAAAGCTGGCGAAGTGAAACAGGTAGTGAAAGAGGCCACGGGCCAAAACGAGCTTATCCCGCGCATGTTTGTGTTTGGGCCCAAGGTGGGCGCTTACACCATGAACCACGTGGGGGACGACCGCTACACCACGACCGACATCTGGGAAGGCCGGTTTGTCCGGTCCCATTTCCCCGAGATGTTCAAAAAGGGGACGGGCCTGCCCACCAACGTGTCGGAGCACAAGATTTTCCAGACCTTCTCGTCGAAGTTCAACGAAGTCTTCAAAGAAAAAACCGGCCTTGATTTGTCGCCTGCTGCACTACAAGCTGCTAGGTGGTTTTTCATGATTGCCAAAGCCTCTGAAGCCGGATACAAGCATGCCAAAACCAATGGAACAATCTCCGAATACACAGAAGAAGCCCTCCGAAATCTCCGCTCTGGAACTCCTGATGCAGATTGGGAAGGAAGCGATCAAGAGGACCCAGAAGGAACTGAGTGAAAACCCTGAAAAACCCGACAATGCCTCTCAAAACGTCAACCTCTAAGGAAGCCTTCAGGTCCAATATCAAGGCCGAGATGGCTGCCGGTAAACCCCAGAAACAGGCCGTGGCCATTGCCTATGCCCAGAAGCGGAAAGCAAGCATGTTGAACCGGATGGGACGCGGCAAAAAGAAGTAAAATTTTATGGCTACTGACCTCTCACAAATCAAAGATCCCTCTGACGTAACCTGCTTGGTACTAGACCAAGGCTTGTTTTTTGAGCAAGCGGTGACTCTCGCTAAAACCTACAAAAAGGTGTATTATTGTGTGCCTTGGCAATCGGCGTTCCCAAAGATGAATGTTGGGTACATCGGGCACGGTTTTGAAGATGAGGGTGTGGAAATCGTAGAAAGCCTTTTTGGGCCTCACTTTGACGACATTGATTTGTTTTTCTTCCCCGATCTGAATTTTGGGCATCTTCAAGAGCATCTTGAGAGCCTAGGGAAGGTTGTGTGGGGAGGTCGTATGGGGGAATGTCTTGAGACCTCCCGCGAAGGGCTAAAACAAATTCTCAAAGTCCTCGATCTGCCTGTAGGAGGGTTTGAGATCATTAAAGGAATCGAAAATTTGCGCTTGTATCTCCAGAAACACGAAAATGTGTTTGTGAAAATAAACAAGTGGAGGGGTCAATTTGAAACCTTCCGGAGTTCAAATTACGATGAGGTAATGCCCAAACTCGACCAGATTGAACTTGATCTGGGAGCTTTCAAACACATCGTTGAGTTTATTGTCGAGGATGAGCTCCCCGACCGCGTTGAGTGGGGTGTTGATTTCTGGGGTATTACTGGGGACGATGGCGTTTGCCGTTACCCTGAGAAATTGTTCAGCGGAATTGAAATTAAAGATAAGGGATTCATCGCTCGATACACAGATTACAAAGATTTCCCAGAACCCCTGTCCCGGGTAACTGAGAGGCTTAAGCCCGTTCTTGCGGCCTATAACTACCGAGGATATTTTAGTACCGAAATCCGTATTGGGAAAGACTACGAGCCCTATTTCATTGACGCTTGTACCCGAAGCCCCAGTCCTCCGAATGAAGCCTTCCAGATAGGCTATTCCAACCTTGCCGAATGTATTTGGGCCGGGGCAAATGGTATTGTAATTGAGCCAAAGGCCGAAGCTGAGTTCGCTTGTGAGCTGATGGTACACTCTTCGTTCGCGGATAAAAATTGGCAGCCTGTCGCTTTTCCTAAAGAGCTACGCGAAAGGGTGAAGCTTCGTAATCCTGCAAAGATCGACGGAAAGTATTACTGCATCCCACAAGCCTGCGGCCTGCCTGAAATCGGGGCTGTTGTGGGCCTTGGCGACACAATGCAAGATGCTATTGACGACGCTTTAGAGATTGCCGAGCAGGTTACTGGGTATTACATTGAGACCATTACCTCTGCTGCCGACGAGGCCGTTGAGCAAGTGGAGGCAATGAAAAAGCTAGGCTTGTCAATGTTTGAGTAACCCCTAATGGACCGCCAATTCATCCCGACTCGCTGCAAACAGCGAGGTGCCGTTCGGGGAGAGATGATGAAGTACGGAACCGTTCGTGAATATCTGCACGGCGATGTGCGGCTATCAGACGGGAAAATCTTCTTTGCCTATCGAGACAAGGGCGGGAAATATCTGGAAAACTGGCGTACCAAGGAATCGTTTGAAAAATCTTTTAAGAGATCCCGGGAAAGTTCTTCGCGGTACCGAACCCTGAACCCGGAGAAACGAAAAGCCTCGGTGCGTAATTGGGTTGTTCGGAACCGAAAAAAATATAACGAAATTAGCCAACGATGGATAAAGAAAAACCCTCACAGGGCTTGCGAATTTACAAATCGCCGACGGGCAAGGGAGCAAAATGCTACCTTGATGATTAGCAAAAACCAGCAAAACATCCTTAGCTGCTTTTACGAGGTTCGGGATAGGGTCTCTAATTGTCTTGGCATACCTCATCATGTTGACCACGTAATACCATTATCCAGAGGAGGGTACCACATTCACACCAACCTTCAGGTAATCCCAGCCTCTATAAACGTGCGAAAACACGCGAAGCTACCTCACGAACTCCAATCCCTATGAAAATCACCCTCAGAACTCAGGCACCCGAGTGTCTCCGGTATGTGACTACCGGAGACTGGATCTTCAACGAAGATGGGCACCTGCACGTGGTCGTAGCAGAGCACGAAAAGAACGACCGAAGCGCCTTTTTAGTGGCCCTCCACGAGATGGTCGAGGCGTTCCTTTGCAAGGAGTCCGGCATCGAGGAGGAAGCTGTCTCAGAATTTGACATTTCCCACCCCGATCTGCAGGAGCCGGGGGACCACCCCGAGGCTCCCTACCACAAGCAGCACAAGGTAGCCCTCGAGGTTGAGAAGATCGTAGCCGAGGCACTGGGTCGGGACTGGGACGATCACGAGGACTGGGTCGCTGCCGCAGGGGACGCGGTGGAAGAAGCCCTCACTAAAGAACCTTCTTGATTCTCCAGATCTTGTTACGGTTGCGGTAGCCGACCGTTTCGACAAAGCCGTCTCCCTTCGCCTCGAGCTTTCCTAGCTGGATGCTCATCCAGCGGGCCCTGTTGCTTCCGGAGTGACCGAGCATGTGACGGGTTCCCTCGTCGACAAACATTTCCTGAAGCAGCTCAACCGCGGTACCTTCGTAGTCCCGGGGATAGTTTTTCAGGAAAATCTGGATCAGCTCGCGCACCGTGGACGAATCGTTTGAGTCGCCAGCGGCCTGTTTCAGGAACGGGTGGTGGTACCGGGCCACGCCGTAGCGGGGGTCTTGGTCGATGACATGCTCGGGCGGTACATAATCCACCAGAAACGCGGCAAAGTGCGGCAGCTCTTTCCTGACGATTGCCTCGAGCTCGTGCTTCTCGGGGAAGTGCGACACCCGCGGGGCAGCCTTGAACAGGAGCAGCTTGTCGAGGATCGAGGTGTCAAGGTCCGGAATGATGCGGAGGGAATCGGCGTCAAGGTTGCCGGTCACCATCACGCGGCCGCTCCAAGCCACCTGAGTGGCGTCCCGGAACTTGGCATGAAACTCGAACATGTTGTTGGCCGTGACCCGCTTGATCATCGTACCAAAGGCCTTGTGGTCTTGGTTGTTGTCTCCGGGCAGGGCATCGTCCACGGTCCAGAACGGCTTGTGGAAAAGGTCCTTGTTGAACGTCGTTTTGCCCATGAGGTACTGCGACGCATCGGCATGACCGCCGACAAGAGCGCCTACGATACGGTTGGAGAAGAATGTCTTGCCTCGTCCGGTGTCGCCGGCAAGGAACACGGCCTGCCCCTGAAGCAGCTTGCCCTCTCGGGCACTGCAGTAGAACCGTTTGAGCCAAGCGAGCATGTACTCAAGCTGTTCCCAAGGGTCAAAAAGCTCCTGCAGGAACCGACCCACCCAAGGAAAATTCTCTCCCCATTCTCCGGACTCTTCGGCAGGGGTGAGGACCCTTACGTTGGCAATGTTGAGAACCTTTTCGCCCATGAAATCGATCGGGCCCGTGGGCTGGAAAATAAACGGGGCAGCGCCTACCACGCGGGCGTTCTTTCCGATGATGTCGAGGGCCTCGTCGACCTCGCTGTAGGTCTTGCCATCGATCCTCTCGGAAGACAGGCCGTTGTAGACCTTGAAGTGTCGGGACATCTCGCGCTCGGCGTGGGGCTCCCACTTTCCGGAGGGTAGCTGCATCCAGTAGTTGTCCCCGTCGTAGTAGATCCCGTCGAGCATCTCACCGAGCTTCCGGGCGCTGACCTTTTCCACGAAACCGCGGCCGAAGATCGAGGCCCAAGGCACGAACGGCTCAAGTCCTGTGAAGCACTGCATGCCCGTGGGGCGGACAATTGCCGCGGTAGGGTTGTCGGCGGTCGGGTCCCAAAACCTGCATCCGCGGGCGCCCTCGACAAACTCACCTTGCCAGCGTCCCGGAAACCGTGCCTGAACTTCGGCCGACAGCACGTCAATCGGGATCGTCTCGCCCACCCACTTGGCCTTTTCCGAGACTTTGATCATCCAGCCGCAGGCCTCGACCCACGGGATCGGTTCGCCGCCTATCTCGGACCACGTATGGCCAATGTCGTAGTAGAGGTTGGGATTCTCGAAGGCTTGGTCGTCGTAGCCGGCCAAGAGGCTCTTGGCGTGGAGATACTTTGACGCAACCTTCAGAAAACGCTTTGCGACGTCGTAGTTGGGCAGCAGAAGCGGCCTCTCCAAGAGCCAAATGAGCCGAAAACCTCCGGAAAGCGGGGTCCTGTGGGCTATCGAGGGAAGGTAAAACTTTCGTGCCCTGTCAAGCCCCACCTGCAGCTCTTCGTCGCTGATCTCGGCGTCGTAGTCGGCGATCAAGGCCCGTATCTCGAGCGGAGGGTTATTCTCCGAAACCCGGATATTGGGGGCCTGCCCCACGATGCCGCTGTAGAACAGGTGCTCCGTGTTAGGCTGTTTTCTCCACGACTTGTAGGCCGCGGCGTTTTCGGTCGAAAACGGATTTGCGTCGAACAACCAAGGGCAGGCCTCGTGAGTGTCTGTCTGGGATAGGTTGGTGAGACAGGGGAAAAGAATCTCGGACATGGTTTTATTTTAGGTAGTAGTCTGACTCCTTGGCTTCGCTATCAAGCGGAACGTCGGGCATCCACTCAGGGTTTATTTTGATGATGTCTTGTACCTCTTCTGGGGTGATTGATTTGTCGACTTCGAGGATTACCTCGTCGTGGACAGTAAAGATACTCGTGAGTCCGGCGGCTTCAAGCCTTAAAAGGCATTCGCAAAAAACGTCTCGGGCAATGGCCTGAATCACGTTTTCCACGATCTTGGACCCCCAAGTGAAGCCCCACCTACCGCCGCCCATCCGTGCCTTGACGTTTGTCTTACCCGTGGAGGTCTTGGCGTAGTGGCAGCCCCGGTAAACAAGGCTCCTCCCCGAGGGTAGGGCAATCTCGTAGTCCTCTTCCCTCCGGGCGCTGAGCTTTAGTTCCTTGTCCAGCCGGTCCCACAGGTCAACCACACGCCATTCCTTTGACCGGAAATCGTTGACGGCCTTCTTGGCCTCTGCAGGCGTCAAAATAACGCCGTGAGTAGTCTTGGCGTACTCTTTGAAGGTCGTGGCACCGGCTCCGTAACCGAGTCCCAGAATACGAGCCTTGGCAAGGGCATAGAGAGCCGGGTCCTCGTCCTTGAGCTTTCCCCCGGTCCAACCAAGGGTCTCTCGGGCATGCACCTCGTAGATGGAGTATTTTCGGCACTCCTCGAGGAAGTGCCAGTTTCCCACGACCCACGCAAGTACCCGCGGTTCGATTTGTGATAGATCTGCTATCACGAGCTTTTTGGCGGGATCTTGCACGCAGATAACTCGGCGCTGGTTGGCCCCGTGGAGGGTCTCCTTGGTGAGCCCCTGAACGTTGAGCTTGGTATCGCCCGACCAGCGGCCGGTATGAGCTCCAAAATACTTGGTCCCGAAGTGGATCCTTCCGTCGTCCCGGATACGGTCCTTCATGACTAGCAGCTTGGTCCGCAGCAGGTTTGCCCTGAGGTAGGTACGGCGGTCGGAAATCCAGTTGATCTCGGGGTGAGCCTCTTCCCAGTCGAGGGCCTCGACGCTGCCCTTGGCCTTGCTCTTGGGCGGCTCGATTCCGAGCTTGCGGCACTCGGCCGCGAACAGAATGTCCGAAAGGGCCTTGTCTTCGTCCCCCTCGGCCCAAGGAAGTCTGTGAACCGCCTCGAAGGCGGCCACCGACAGAGCCTTGATCGACTTGTCGAGGTACTCCTGATCGCAAGGCAGCCCGCGGCGGACCTGAGCCATCGTGAGTTGACTGAGTTTTTGCTCCCGCTCCGGCCACTCGTCTTTCTTGGTCATCCAGAGCTGGTAGCAAACCTCGGCGTCCCGGAGAGCATACTCCTTAACCTCGTTAAGGAATTTCTCGTCGGCACGGATCTCGTCCCAAGTCTTTTTGTTCATGGCGTCGCGCACGTCCTTGCTCAGGTCGAGACCCAAGTGGACGCGGGCGGCGTCGGCGAGATTTCGGTCGCTGGCGCCGAAGAACGCCGTCATGTTGGCGCTGCAATGCCACTTGCGCGGCATCCAGTCCGGGGCTAAGCCAATTTCCTGTAGCCGGATGTAGACCTCTTGATCGAAAGCTGCATTGTGGGAAACCCACTCGCAACCACGTATGCTTTCAAAATCGAAATCCTCAGGGTGACCCACGAAAGCTCCGTCTTCCGTATAAACAGAGACCATATAAATGGTGCAGCGAGGGTGGCGTAGGTAATGCCATACTCCAAGCGTACCAATGTCAACTTGGCCCTTGTGGTAAGTAGTTTCAAAATCAATGGCAGCATATTTTACAGGAGTTTGAGCACCCACTCGGGCGCAGGGGTTTTGGGTTGATAGATTGTTTGATTGCATAGCGAGTATCCTAGAAGCCTAGTTTCCGGGTATCCATTTGGGTTACAAAGTTCATTTAGTAGTTCTTCAAATTTTTGTTCAGTATTCTCGAAACGGAGAACGAACTCGATCTCCTGAAACGGAAGAAGCAGGGCATTAGCCATGCAAGGTGCGGCGCCCATGAGTCGAAGCCATTCGCCCCGGCCTTCCATTTGCTCAAAGGCCATGTCCCAGCAACGGTTGGCCTCGTCCCTCAGGCTGCGGAGCCCGGGATGGTCGGAATGTGTCGGCATTTCCACGTCGAGCGGGGCGTCCTTCACCGCGGCCGGCCAAAAGGACGGACGACTGGCTACGAACTCCTCGTGAACGTAGTCGACCTGACAGCGGGCTCGGGTCAAAGCGGGCAGGGCCCAGAGGAGCGCCGGGGATAGGACCCGGCACTCCCAATAGCCTCTCACCTCGCCACGCACCGATGAAAGGTGTGTGCAGGTGACTTGCATTTTACCAAGCGAGGTCGTTCACCGCTTCCACGAAATCAACGTCGTGGAAACCGGAGAACTTGATGACGGGGACCGTCACAGTGTTGACCTTGAGCTTCTCTCGCTTGCACGAGTAGCTCCAGCAGCCGCGGTGCAGCCCCTTGGAAAGGATGCCACTGGCTGCGGTCATGACCGTCTTGGCAGCACGGCTGTAGGCCGCACCATCCCAGCGGATCTCGGCGATCGCGAAGAGCTTGCCAACAAGCTCGATGCCGAAGGCCTCGGTCTCTTCGACGAAGTCGGGCTTCTCGATGAGGGCCACGCAGGTGAGACGAGGGAACACCGGGGGCGGCGTCTGGTCGTGCCACTCGGTCCAGAGCCCTGCGGCCTTCACCTCCTGAGGGGAGTTGAAGATGCGCTGCTCCTGATCGCCACCGTAGGGGACGTCCTCGATGAACTGCTTGCGCGAGGCAATCAGCGTGAGCTTGAGGGGATCGTATCCCTCGGCCCAGATGGGGTACTCCTTGGCCAGAACGATCTGACCGGGAGCAAACCCAGCGTCCATGAGCGGGCCCACGGACTGGGACAGCTCGAGACGGGGACGATAGATGTCGCTCGCGTCCACGGGGCCCGTAACCTTGCCCAGCTCGAAGGCGGGGGCGGATGCGGGAGCCACGGCAAGGGGTGCGGCTTCGCGCACCACGATCTCCTGCTTGGCAACCGGAGCGGGGGTAGGCTCTGGCGTAACCTCGACGGTAACGGTCTCGGTGACGGGGGTTTCCTCGACGGCCACGGTGTCCACAACCTCAGGGGCGGGAGCGGCCTTGGGGGTCAGGGGCTTGAGTCCGGCCTTGGGGCTCGGCTTGGTTTCCCCCAGCTTGCGGGGTGCGGGTGCAGCCTCGGTGGAAGCTGCGGCGGTGCTCGGCTTGCCGAGCGGTTTTAGTTCTGTACGTGCCATATCAGTATGTTTCTAGTTTGTTGGGTTTCTACTTTGCTTTGGGTACCGACTTACGCTTGAGGTAGCTGGTGCCGGGGCTCTTGAGGATCAGGCCGTTGTCGGATAGGGCCTCTACGACCGCTTCCGCGTACTTGCCTTTTTCTCCTCGAGGCGCCTTGGAAGACACCAGCGTCTTCAGCTCTGTCAGTGACGGCTTCATCGTTCCGACGATCTCGTTTGGGGTCAGGTCGAATTTCTCCGACACAACCTTGACGACATCGACAGGGCTGATGAGGTCGCTTTTTCCGGCCGTACTCACGACCGAAAATCCGGGAAGTTCGCCAACCTGTTCGTTGACTTCAAGAGCGTACTTCTTGAACTTCGTGAAAAATGCCTCGAACGCGGGGATGCAAGATAGGAACTGTGCCACGCGGACAGGATCCGCGGAGGCCACGTCCCAGCTCGTGTTGATGACGTCGGGAATCATGGACGCCGTGAGCTGCTGCTTGTCCTCGGGCTCCCACAGCAGGGCCTCGTCCTTGATCGCTGAAGCCGTGGCGATCCCGAGCTCGTGCCACTTGGGGCAGTTGCCTTGGAACCGGCAGCGTTCGCAGTTGATGGGGTCAACTCGGAGCAGCGACACGTCCTTGGTCTGTTCCCACAGTATGACCTTGTCGTGGCTGGCCTTGATGATGGCGTAGAGCCTCGGCACGTCGTCCCGGGTCCATGTGTGGACGTCGACCACGTTGAGCTTGGGCTGGACCATGTGGACGGTCAGCTTCTCGGTATTCCCGAAGTGCTCAAAAATTCCAAGGGCGTAGATCATGAACTGGAAATTTTTTTCGACGTCGGTGATCTCGCCCCAGCCGAATTTGTAGTCGACCATGTGAACATGGCCGGCGGCCTCCCAGCTCAAACGGTCCGCGGTCCCAAAGTCCATTCCGTTGTACCCGAGCTTGGTCAGGGGCAGCCGGTACTCGGTGACGAGCTTGATGGACGGGATCCCGCGGACGTATTCGAGGGCCGTGTTGACCCAGTCCCACTCCTCCTTCTCAAGAGGAATCCAAGGTTTCTTCTTGGCCTTGGTGTAGGACGCAGCCGCGGCGTCTTCGTCTCCGTTGTGCTCACAGACCGCGTGCAGGCGATCGCCTTGCTCGCTGGCCTCGGAGCTGCCGGGGTTTCCTTTGTGGCCGGGGCAAATGTCCCGCGCCTGCGCCCCTGAGGGGCCGTATTTTGCGTGTTCGGTTTCCATGATTATCTTGCGACAGTGTGTTTGCCTATGAGGGCTTTGTTGAGCTCGTACCACGCTTTATTATAAGCTTTCTGGGCTCGGAGATATTTCTTGACCAACGCTTCATCGAGTTGGACTTCTTCTCCCCAGTTTGGGTTGTCGGTAAACTCCCTGATGGGGTAATCCTCGTCGGCGCGTATGTGGTAGGTTTTTGTTGTCATATTAGAATCGGATGGTGGTGCCACAGGCGGGCTGGCGACGAATGGCTGAATCGCAGATGTTGCGGACAAGGGAGTCGAGCTCGACGAGGGACTCCGAGGACACCCGAGTGAACGGGTGTCCGGGACGGAGCTGCTTGGCTCGCTCGATGAGGTACTTTTTCACGGCGGCTTTGTTGAGAAGTGAGGTCATTAAATCTTGTTCTCGAAGTCGATATTGGCCCGGAAGTAGGTGCTGCGGAGCAGCGTGTAATTGTCCTCGGGCTCGGTGGACGGGAAGCTCCAATCGATCACTGGATTGCAAGAGCCGTCCTGATAGACGAGGCCCTCGTGAGTCAACACGCTTTCCTGCCCGTAGTTCTTGGCAAGCTCAGCGGCTTGCTCACGAGTCACTGCACAAGGCGTAAAAACGATTACCCCGTCCTCGTAGTTGCCATTATAGCGGCCTACCACGGTCTCAAACGGGATGCCGGCATTTCGATAAAGCTCAACAAGCTGGCGGTGCAGCGAGGCGTTGTTGACGTCGCTGAGCTTTTTGGCGTCAGGATTCTGGGCGGAGAAGACAACCCAGTTGGGGCTCTTCAGAAGGTCGAGGATCTCGGTGTAGACGTAGTTGCTCACGGTCGTGGGTATGTGTTGGTTGTTTGGGTGTGGGTGACTAGGCGAGGGCAGCGTAGGCTTTGCGGCGCTGCCACTCAGTAAGAGGTTTTTCGACACCCGCAGCTTTTTGGCAGCGGGACCACTTGGCGCGGACCCGGGCGTTGATCTGGGTGGCCTCACCGAAAGTGATGAGGTGATTGTTTTCGAGCTGCCACTCGCGGACAGCGTCGGTTTCGTCGCCGCAGAAATCGCGGGTGGTGATAATGAGATCAACGATCTCGTCAACTTGGGATTGGGATAGGTAGCTCATGGGTGTATGTGTGTATGGGTTGTTTGACTGTCTGGAGAGACTTTATGCCTAGTGGCTAGGGAGCACAAGAACTTTTTTCAAAAATCTTTCGTGGCTCGCAAACCCAGTGTTTATGCGGGCTTAGCGCCTTTTTTCATGTACCAAAAGCAGTTTTCCACACTCCGTCATTTAAGGCACGTATATTTTTTGCTTTTCCTTCTACAACCTTAAAAACACGCTCCTCGACGGTTCCTTCTGCAAAAACAATACGTTGTATGACGGGGCTTTTGGCACCAAATCTAACAGCTCGCCCAAGCATTTGGATCATGACTTCCGATTGATAGTGGGGAGAAATAAAACTCATCCGCGGACGACCGCCCTCGGTGTCGTGCAAATCAATACTCGCGCTGCCGGCGGCACTTTGTAAGACCAGCACCGGGAGCTTGCCCTTCATGAACAGGTCCCTGTGATTCTCCCGCTTCCACTTGTCCCGGCCGTCGAAGATTCCGGCCTCAATCTTTTCAGACTTGAGCATGTCGACGAGCGTATCGACCGAGGCGGTGAAATTCAAAAATACGGGGCAGTACATTCCGCCCTCGACCGCGGCCTTGATTTCGGCCACCAGCGGCACCAGACGGCGCAGCTCGGCCTCTTGCCGGTCGCGCATTTGCTCCACGGCCCCGGGAGCCCCGTCTTCGTGTCTTACCAAGTCCTCGTCCCGAGTCTCCTCGAGCTTGTCGAGCGCCTGCTGCACCAGCTTGGTCGGGCTACCGACGTCCCACAGCTCGATTTCAACGGTCTCCTGAGGAAGGTACTCGGACACGGTGTCACGGCACACACGCACCCCAAACGGAGCCAGAGCGTCCCTGAGCTTGGGAATGACCCATTTGCTTTCCCGGGGCTTGAAGTAGAGCTGGTTGTAGCCAAACGGCGACTTACCGCAGCCGTGGTCCATCGCCCAGCCGTAGAAGTTGTGGAGATTGTGTAAGCCGCATACGAATCCGAGAGCCTTCAGTTTCAGCGGGCTGTCCGCTATTGTCGCACTTAATCCAAGGGGGTATGTGCTTTTGCTGCGGCCGGCACCAATGAGGAGCTGACTGTTGAGCGAGGTCTGGCCCCCAGCATCCTGAACTTCGTCGAAGATCACAACGGTAGGCTGGCTCGGTTCCCACGAATAGATCGCACTCTTCCCACTCACCTGTTTGGTGACAAGGTTGCGGTGGTTGCGGCCGTTGGTGAAGCGTTGCCATGAGTCTACCGCGAGACAAGAGCTTGCAAGACCGAAGTCTTCAACCGCTTTTTCCCATTTGTGACGAGACGAAGCACGACAGACCACCGCGAATGGCGCCTGCACAAGCTTGACAGCACCAAGGGCATGAAAGGTTTTTCCCAGTCCGGTGTCGCTCAGGTCAACCCCGACTCCGAGGTTTTGCAGAGCGTCCGCCAGCTTTTCCGCAGCCTCGACCTGATACGGTCTCAGCTCGATGTTTCCCCCAGTCAATGTCGTCGAAGTTGTCACGGTATTTGCGTATGTTGACGGGCCTCGGATCGGAGCCTTTGCCTCCGTCCCAAGATCCCTTCCATTTATTTGAGTTGAGTTTCTTCTGCATGGTCTCCTTCAGGTATGAGGCACAGGATGAAAAATCCGATCAGCGAGATCCCGCAAAAAGCGAGGACCGCGGCAAAGAGTTTGATGATGCAAACGATCATCACCAGTTTTTGCCGTGTCTCACGGCGTTGGCCTTGATCCCGGCCATGCGGCGGGCCAAGGATCCAGCCCCACGAAGGCCCCCTAGCTCACTGGCTAAGCGCCGTCGCTCCGTGGGGTGGAGATCCTTCGACTTGAGGGCCTTGTTAATTTCTTTGAGCCGCTTGGCTCGGGTTTCTGGAGTGTGTTTCGTACTCATAGGAATCGTTCGGCTCGTTCGTAAAGCTCTCTCATGGTTCCGTTGTTGACTAGGCACACGTCGGCAGGGAGCCGGTGGCTTTCCGAGGAATGGGGGGACAGGTTCAGGGTGTGGTCCGATTCGGGGCGCAGGATCTCAAAGACCACTGCCCCGAGTTTCCGTGCTGCCTCGACTTCGTTTGGAAAGCGTGCATCGTCGCACACGACCTTTTCAAATTTCGTCAAGGCCTCGTTGGCCCTGCGGTACCAAGCATCTACCCAGATGTCGGAGTAAATTGTGTTCCTGCCCCACTCGGTTCCGAGCGTCTGCATGGCCAGACGGGGAGACTTGCCACCGAGGAGGTAGCAAGGCTTTTCCTTGCCGGCGCCTTCGATCTCGTATTCACCAAGCCCGAGGACCCGTAGCATGTCCTTGAGCACGTCGGCGAACTTGATCACGCGGTATCCGTGGGACTTGGCTAGGTACTGGGCAAGGGTGCTCTTGCCGGCACCTGCTTTCCCCGTCAAAACGATGAGGTGGCTGCTAGACATTTGGTTTGGAAAGTTCTCGACGCTTGGGGAGCTGTACTTTGCGGCGTGCTGTGACCAGACCGGCCTCTCCACTGGCGCCCTTAGGCGCTTTCTTGCCGGCGTGTTTGCGGGCCCCTTTGATCTGGCTCGCGTGCTTGTTGGCTTTGTGATTTCGGTTGGTGTTGTTCATGAGGTTGAGTTTTGCAGACCGTTCCCCGGCGGAAGAGGGTTTCTTCCACCGGGGGCAGGTTGCGAGGGGCGTATGTTTTCTTTGGCAATGGTTTGGGACCAATTATTTGGCCGCCGGAGCCTCGGGCGCAGCGGGGGCCTCCGGTACCTTGACCTTGGAGGCAAGGAGCGTGTGGACCTCGTTGACCACGGACTCGTCGGCGTGGCGCAGGAGATCATAGACCTGACCCTTCAGGCCGGCCGCGTCGCGAATGATCATCTGCTCGAAGACTTTGGCCGCAAGAAGCAGCTTGAACGCATGCTCTTGGGCGGTCTGGAACAGGTCGTGGATCACGTCGTGGTGGCTGACCGTGTTGATGTCAATCTGACCGACCACGTGGTTCACGGCGTCGTGAATCGTCGGGGCAGGCTGGGGCTGGGATGGATCTTCCGGTGCGGCTTGTTCGGCAGCAGGGGTCGAGGAAGCATCCGACGCAAAGGGTGGGATTTCCGCGGCGGGAGGCTGGGCCTCCGGTGCCGGGGTAAAAGGGACCACGTTCTCTGGGCTCGGGGTTTCGGGTGTCGTTGTATCGTCTGACATTGCGTTGTTTTGTTGTGGGTTTACTGACGGAAGCAAAGGGTGCCCAGCAGCAGAAAGTTCAGGGACACAAGGATGCCATTGAGAAACAGCTCGAAGTAGTCTTGGGCCAAGGGAACTCGACCTCTAAGTTTCAGGTCGTCGATGTAGTCCCACACGGCAAAGAACTCCCGTATGAAAACCAGCAGGTTGATAAACAGTAGGAAAGCTGGGATTTCGCTGTTCATGGCACGAGGATGTTTCCGGAAACGGCTCCGTGCAGGGCGATCAAGGCCGCGTCGGCAGCCCACCTAGGGAGGGTTTTTCGGTTGGTAAAAAACTCGGCGAGGGCCATCCCGTGAAGGAATTTTTTGCGGTCGTTGTAGGTCAAGGTTTGCCACCGGGGGCACTGTAGCCGGTACCGCTTCATCCAGACCTGAGGAACGACCTGATGGACCGTGACACCCCGTCCCTCGAGGTAGCCGACGATGTACCGATAGTTGGCAAACAACGTGGCCACGCTGGCCCCTGACTGGTTCTTGCCGGCGAACTTGGGAATCCGCTCGATCCAGACTTCGCTCCGAGACTGGTTGTCGACGACCATATCGAGTAGCTGCCCCAGCTCGTGGTCATCCTCGGGCATCTTGTCAACCTCCTTGAGCTTGGCCTTGGAGTCGATCAACACGATCGCCCCAGACTTTCCCGGGTCAATTCCGTATATGAACATAATGTTTGAGGGGTTTGGTAGCTTTGTCGCGGCCTTGGGCAGCGGAGCCACGGTTTTCATCGATGTGTCGGATTGTAACGGGTTTGCCTTTCGATCATGAGGTCCTCGGCTAGGTCGTAGCTGACCTTGGCCAAGGTTTTGGTGTTGGGGTTGTCGAGCCCCGACGACAGGCCGATGGCGGCGCACCCTGCGAAGAAGTCGAGCATCGACATTCCGCTGTTGCCTCGAACCCTAGGGTTGACGTGGTCGCCCGCGTGCGGGGCTACGGGGAATGCCGGATGATCTTTGATGGGCTTACTTGCGGACATATTTGGTTTTTCGAGTTGGATAGACGGTTGACCTGAACTTCGGCTCGGTCAAAAGAAACGAGCCTTCTGGAAAAAGCTTGGGGAGAAACAGTGGCCACCAGACCAGTGGCCGTTCTCCGTTGTAATTGGTATTCATAAATGTTTTACGGGTGTGCGGGGCCGAGCCATGTCCTGCCCGACCCCGCTTTACCCATGACCAAAATTTTACTTCGTGGTTACTCCGCGGGTTGCGTTAATGCGCTCTTGGATGACCTGTTGGGGAGTCTTTCCCTTCTTGGTCGAGAGCTTCTTGGTGGTGTAGTTTCCGATGACGATTCCGTGTAGGTCTTTCATGGTGTTGGGTATTGGGTTGGTGTTGTTATGGATGTTCTTGATGAACGGGGCTACTGATAGTCCCAAGAGACTTGGGCGTCAATAGAATTTTTTCTAAAATTCGTACTCGAATGCGGCGACGGGTTTGGCTTGGTTGTCAAACAAAACATACTTTGCCCAAGTCGCTCCACGAGCAGTGAGGTGTGGATTGAGGTATTCCGAAAAATCGATTAACTGGTCCACGTTTGTGGGCACGCTGCCGGGCTCTGGCGCCGGGATGTCGACGTCGACGTCGGTAGCCACCCACAAGGCGTTCGGAAGTGGGACAAAGTCTTGTTTGGTCATTGTGTGTTTTCTTCCTTGACGTAGCAGTCAAGTTCTTGGCGCTTTTTGCGTACCTCGGGAGGGGTGCAGCAACCGTCACAGCCGTGCACACCGCCGTACCGAGTTTTACAGCACGGATCGTCAGGGTCCGGGTGCCCAATGCCGTGGGGGCAGATTCGCTCGGTGATCCCGCGGTCGTTGCGGTAGTGTTGGGGCCAGTCTCGCATGTGGTGGTCGCTGGGGTTGTGAACCGGGCAGTGGCTTCCGGCACAAGCCGAGGGGCTGTGCGCTAGGACCCGCTGGTCAGACTTGTGAGGGGTCCACTCGGTGGGCTCTGAGATGTTGTCGTTCATTTTTCTTCTAGGGTCAGTTCTTCTAGTTCGGCCAGAAAATCCTTCAGCAAGCTTACCGACCGGGTGTGGAAGTAATACTCGTCAATAGACTCTTGCTCGGCGTGGTTCCAAGGACGGAGCTTTTTGGCCTTGTTTTCGTGATACCTAATGAGATCGATGAGGTCGTGCTTAATCATGGGTGGGTTGTTGGTTGTCGTCAAACTGCAGGCTGTGCACGATTCCCTCGGCAAAGCCGGCAATAAAGGCGTCCTTCACTCGTTCTTCAATGGTGGGGACCTTGTTGTCTTCGGTAAGCAGTCGGCAGCCGTCCTGCTCCCAGTATTCTTTTGCGGTCATAATAAGGTTTGCTCCACAGCCGCCGGCAGTTGCCCCGCCTTTTCCCCGGTTCGTCGCCGAACGGGGCAGCGCCACTCGGCGCCCTGCAGGCGACTGTGAAGACAAAGTTTTCAATGGCAGAATTGGATTGATAGCCTGTGGGTGCTGCACCCCTTGAACCTCAGAAAGATCGTGTCACCACAATCTCTCTTGTTGGACTTGAGACCGGCAAAACCAAAGGCGGCCTTGGCCTTGGAAATGATGGTCCGGTCGGGCGTGTTGGCCCCGACCTCGAAGTACTCGGGGCGATTCACGGGGATGTGGTGTCCCCGAAAATTGCGTTGCAGTTCGACTTTGTATTTATGTGTCATGGTGCGTGGCGTTATGGGCTATGTCTAGGACTGGCAATCGTCGAGGTCGGCGTAGTCATCCTCGAGGCCGGCCTGCTGGATGATGTTGATCTCGAGAGCGGCCAGAATGTCGAGGTTGGCGTCTACGAGGTCCCGCGGTAGGGAAACCGTGTCGGACCCCTTGAGCTGCGAGTGCAGCTTCATGATAAGCATGCCGGTGGCTACATGACGAAGCGTCTTTAGGGCGCCGCGGGCGGCGTCTTTGGGGTCGAGGTCTTTGCCGGGCTGGTTGTAGCGGGCCTTGCTGGGCTTTGAGGCTTTGCGGGAGGGCTTGGGGGTCTTGCTGGGCTTGATGTCGGGGTTGTACCCTGCAGCCGGAGGGGCCGGCGGGTTAGGAATCTTCTTCATAACGGATTTTTTACGGGCTGGCTTTTTTGTTTTCATTGTGGGTTGTGTTGTTGGGTTGGGGTTAAAAGGGGTTGGCAAAGACGTCGTCAAGGATCTCGCGGATGACCGGATCAAGATGGTCGGCGGCGTGGTCGGCGCACTCGTGCTGGTCGTTGTTGTAGAAGTCAACAACGCTCAGGCTGATGCAGAACAGGTCCCCGGTGCGGTTGAGGCTGAGCTCGAGTCCGGGCAGGGGATTGTCGGTCCCTTCGTCACTAAAGAGGCGCACAACGGCGAACACGTTGGCGACTTGGTCGTTGCTGATCTCGAACCAATAGTCCGCGGGCTCGAAGTACCCGAGCTCCCGGTTGATGAGCTTTTGCAAGGCCTCAATGAGAAAATCCCAGTGGGTGGGCCCGTGGAAGGTGCGGCGGAAGTACCAGCTACGGACGTTGTGGAACGGGGTTCCGATTGTTTTGGCTTCGTTGCTCAGGGTCGTGTTATCGCAGCGAGCTGCAGTAGTGGTCGAGGTGACGGAAATAGGCCGGGTCTTTCTTGGCCGGCTTCTCAAGCGCCTTGCGAGCGATGAGAATTTCCCTGTGGATTTCTCGGGCACGTGCCGTGCTGATTCGGATCTCGTCGAGGCCGTGACGCTCGGCCTGCTTGATGCAGACGTTGAGCAGAGGCTCGATGGAATTGAGTAGGATGGATTTGATGGGTGTATTCATAGCGTGGTTAATTTACGTAGGAACTTGGGAGACTGTCAAGCTTCTTGGTTGCGTTCGTAGACCGATTCTCCGTTGCTGAAGGTTCCGATCTTTTTCAGGAAGTACGATGGGAACGCTGCCTTGAGCAGCGCATTGAAGAAAGGCGCCGCGTACTCGCATGCGTGACGGTGGCTGGGCTCACTAGGCTCGAGCGGTGCAAGACAAATGGCGACGACGCCGTTGTACTCGCTGACGCTGATCTCGGTGAGCTCGCCCTGCAGGATGACCTGAGTCTCGCGATCTTCCCAGCGGTTGACCGACTCGTAACCGTCGAATCCGGTGAACGGTTTGCCGTTGAGGAGAAGCCCCGAGTCGATCCCGTAGTCACCGGTGAGGGTGTTGCGGAGGTCGTCAAGGAAATTGTCCCAAGCGTACCGGTCGTGGGAGATGTTTCCGTTGTCGGTGACCGCCGCCTCTGAGAGGTAGACGGTGGCTATGGCGTAGGGGTGTGTGGATACTGAGCGGCTCATGGTCGTGTTATTTGGCGTTCTTGAGAACGAGCGGGGTGGGGACGAGGTTGTCGTTCTGGTCAACGACTTGGGCATACTCGTCGTCCCAGTGGAACGAGACTAGGCCCCAGCTATTGGCCTCGAACTTGGCTGCGTGGTGGGTGATTGCCAGATGCTGCCAATAGAGGCTCGAAACGCTGGCGGTGATGAGGATCGTCGGCACCGTGCAGGCGATCACGAGTAGGGTTTGGTATGTTTTTGCGTTCATGTGTGTTGAGTTGGTTGTTTGACCTCCCCCACCGCGGCTGAAGAGCCAGCACTTGCGTGGTTAGTGGGAGAGGTCAAAAGGTTTCGTTAGGCGGCGATTGCTTGGATGATGTTGTACTCAGGGCTGTCCTTGAGGAACACGGCCCGGTCTTGCTCGAAGTAATCGGTGCGGCTGTCGCTGTCGTTGATGGGGCTCAGCCCGGCGGGTAGGGGCTTGTAGTCCCGGGCATAGATGGTGACGGCCTCGTAGGTGCTGCCGTCTGGTCGGAGTCGGCTGCCGAAGCTGTACCAGCAGGGGGTGTAGGCTCCGGTATTGAGGTCGCGCACGCCTTTCTTGAGGATCTTGGCGCCGTTGATGATGTTGTTCTTGGTGCTCATGGGATTTATTTATGTGGGTGTGTGTTCGACTGTCTGAAACGAAAGTATGCCAAGCCACTTGGGAGCGCAACAACTTTTTGAACTTTTTTTCATAGGCTCCAGACCCGCATAAATACAGGGTCCGCGGGCTACTTGGTCTTTTTCAGACCCCGCTGCCGAGCCCAGTGCGAGGCAAAATGCGAGTAAACCCGTCCCCAGTACACGGGGCTGCGATGCACCGGGATTCGGTGCTGCTTGCAAAAGGCCGCGAAGTCCTTCTTGCACTGCATTTGTGAGACAAGGTTCATGTTTTCAATTCATTAACGCGGAATTTTTGAAATTTTCCGCGTTGGTGTACTCCTTCTTCGATCGAGCCACGTGAAGGCATTCTCGCGGCACGTGTTGAGTGTACGTCCCGTGGCCACGATCTTTCCCTTGTGGTAGGCGTTCCACGTTCCGAGCATGTCTGGCTGGAGACGGTAGTCGATGACCGTGGTAGGTACCCGTGAGACTTTCATTCCTTGACCTCCGCGGGCCACAGGGGTTTTCCGGGACGGGCGCATGGCTCTGTGGCGAGCCAGCACTTCACACGCATAACGCAGCCGCAGTGCTTGCAGTTACCGTCCTGCAGGTCCGGGCAGTTGTTGCAGATGTATAGCCGGCGGTCGTAGGTCGCTTGGTCCACGACCGGCATCCCGGCGAGGATCCATGTGTGGGCGCTCTCGGCGAAGCCCTTGAGTTTATCAAAGAGGTTCATACGTCCTCGTCCTCCTCGTCGAAGTAAGGTTTCATGACTCGAGTCCTCCGTTCTTGGTGTGGGTCAGCATTGGGTTCTCGGTGTCAACGTCGGGCGAGGTTCCCGGCGATGTGTTCCAGTCGCGCCCCGAGGGCTTGTAGCTGCTCGGAGGGTTGCCGACCTTACGCACAGGCCCCCACGCGGTCCCAAACGGGTTGCACGAGGCCGTGGCGTTCATCGTGGCTTCCTCGAGCTCGATCGACCGGGCTATGCCGCCGGAGAGCGAGGGTACCGAGCACCCGTCGTCCACGATGTCGTCGCCGTTGGGTATGGTTTCAATGGATCCGTCCCTTCGGTGAGAGGTTGCCGGTGCGACTGGGAGCAGGATTGACACGGCCGAGGCTGCTGCCAGTGCTATGCGCTTTACGATGGGGTTGGTGGGTTTCATGAGGCGGTAGGGAACCTTGGTGTGAAGTACCGGGCCTTACGGCCGCAGGCTTTAGGGTGGCGGTCTTTGCGCTCGTCTTCGCAGCCGGTGAGCCCGTAGATCGGGCGCCATCCATAGGCAAACGAGAACTTTCTGGGGGCGTTCTCTTGGACGTGGGGTGACTTGCAATAGTCTATCAGGACCCCGCGGCCAAACCACTTGCAGTCTTTGCACATCGGCACCGGGGTCTTGTCCCGTTTGAAGAATTTCAGGAGGTTCATGGGGTTAAGAATTTGGGCTCGGATTTTTAACAAACTGACCGGAACGGGCTTGGTAAAAGACCTCGAGACCGAGCCACTCGGCGATCGCCTTCTCGGCACAGGCCCCGCGGGACCGTGACCAGCCGTTGAGCATGTAGATCGCGTCGCACCGGGAGATCATGTCGACGTCGCGCTTGACGAACTCAATCATCATTTCCTTGGAGATTTCCTGTTCCCGCTTCTCGTCGAATCCGTGCTCGTTGTCTGCACGTGCCGGCGACAAGACGTTCCATCCATCGGCCTTGAGCTCTTGTTCCGCGGCGTAGAAGGCCGGGAAGTTGTACTCGGGGTAGCCGCGCATGGGGCCGGCGATGTAGATGGTGCGTTTTGGTGCGGGGGCGAGTCCGGCTTCTGCTTTGAGCTTATCAAGGGCGTGATTGTCTTTCATGCAAGCCGAGCAGGTGCAGGAATGGGCATCTGTTGATGATTCAGCAATTTCAATCGCTCGGTTCAGAAGCTCTCGGAGCCTTGCGACCTCGGCTTCTAGTTTGAGATTCATTTCTCCGACTGGTTCACAAGCGTAGCAGGAGCCTTGGCATCCTCGTTTAAAGCGATCAAGTTCCTCACGAAGCCTTGCGACCTCGTTGGTTTTCTCGGCGAGTTCCTTTTCAAGCGTAACGGTCTCTGAAACTACACAAGCCACGGAATCCAAAAGGTCTTGGTTTTCAGCTTCGTATTTATTCAACCTATCTGCGAGACCAGTTCCCAATGAGTATGCTTCGCCGCCGTTTTGCGGCCAGCGTGTTGTTCCGATCATTTGTGCGTCTGGGAAGAATTTCCAAAGGGCGCACGGCGTTGGTGTGGTGTCGGGGTTCATTTTGTTTGGATGTTGTTGAGTAGGTCGTAGTAGCGGTTCATCAGATTGCGGACATCGGCTTCTGTTGGATGCTCGGCTCGCGTCCAAGCGTAGAAGTCTTCTATGATCTCACAGAGCTTCTTGTTTTCGGCCTCGGCTTTTTCGGCACGTTCTTTGAGTTTCAATCCCTCATCAAATAATTCTTCGGGACGCAATGGACGGCGTGGTGCGTCGGTTGTGTTCATTTGGTTTTTCTTAATGGTTTCTGCACCTCGCAGGATTTGGTTAATCTTGTCTTGGATTCCGTACATATCAGTTGATGTCCTCTGGTTTCACTTCTCGCTTCATGGCGATCAGTAGATCGCAATGGCGTTGCGCTGTAGTTTCGTCATCGA
>Ga0207958_1000170_pt1 | contig 22985 bp, 29 predicted proteins | sample CryBogCBH27Jul07_FD_184606 | JGI IMG/M metagenome (GOLD analysis project Ga0207958, IMG submission 184606) | Freshwater microbial communities from Crystal Bog, Wisconsin, USA - CBH27Jul07 (SPAdes) (version 2) | ecosystem: Environmental > Aquatic > Freshwater > Lake | place: Crystal Bog... | reverse complement strand
TGAGGTTCCCTTCATTTTTCGCCCACCAAGGGTAACGTAAGATGGACGTTATCGAAGTGGAGAATCGGAATGAAGATTCCAAAGCAAGCGTACACATTGGAGTTCAGAGAACTCGCTGTTGAAAAGGTTAAATCAGGACAGTCGATCGCAGGCACGGCCCGAGAGCTAGGCTTGGTGGAGCAGACGCTCCGAAATTGGGTAAAGGCAGCCTCTAAAGGTACTCTCAAGGGCCCCAAGAGCGGCAACGTCACCCAGGAGCAGATGGAAATCTCTCGGCTGAAAGCGGAGTTGATCCGCACCCAGAGGGAGCTGGAAATAATAAAAAACGGCCTTCTCGGCAGCCCGTGCCCCATGTGATTAGAAACATAAGGCGAGGCATATACTGGTCCGGCATCCGGATCGTGGCCGTCAGCTTTTTGGAGGCATGACCCCGTCAAAAAACCTGGTCCTGGGGCATTGCGGACCCAGTTGTGGTGGCGCTTCTGCGACCCCGTTTAGGAAATTGATTTAATCCGTAGCCCTGCCGGATGCGCCTATCATCACGGAGGTTGCCATGAAGAAAAAAGAGGATCGGCTGTCAGGGCTTCCAGTTCTGCACACGCATGCCGCAGGCATAGATATTGGCTCTCGCTTCCATGTAGTTGCAATCCCTGGAGAACTCGATCCAGAGCCAGTTCGAACTTTTCAGGCGTTCACCACAGATATTGAAAGGTTGGCTGATTGGTTGATTTCAGTTGGGATTCAAACCGTGGCGATGGAATCTACCGGCGTCTACTGGGTGCCCGTTTATGAGGTGCTTGAGACACGAGGTCTTGATGTCATCCTCGCTAATGCCCGTGAGACCAAAACGGTTCCTGGCCGAAAAAGTGACGTTAATGATGCGCAATGGCTTCAGAGATTGCACTCCTGCGGTTTATTGCGTGCGAGCTTCAGGCCTGGACGAGACATTACTGCCTTACGGTCCTATATCCGACTGAGAGAGAGACATCTCGACTATGGTGCGGCGCATATCCAGCATATGCAGAAGGCGCTGACGTTTATGAATATCCAGCTTCACCATGTTGTATCCAACATTACGGGTGTAACCGGGATGAATATCATCAGGGCCATCGTAGATGGTGAGCGGGACGCAGATAAGCTCGCCCAATTCAGAGATATGCGCTGCAAAGCCGATCTTGCAACTATCCGATCATCCTTAGTGGGAAACTACCAACCCGAACACATTTTCGCGCTCAAACAAGCGCTGGCGGCTTACGATTTTTATCAGGATCGGATCAAGGACATTGATGTTGAAATTGAGAGCATTCTCGGTAAGCTGTCCTGCGAAATGCCACATCCGGTGACCCCACTACCGGCACCGAAGCATAAAACAAAGGCTCCAAATGCCCCGGACTTTGATGTGAGACCTCAGCTGTATCAGCTGACTGGTGTTGACCTCACTCAAATCCATGGAGTCGGCCCATACTTAGCTTTGAGAGTGATCAGCGAGTGCGGAACTGATTTGAGCCGATGGCCGTCCGCCAAGCATTTCACTTCTTGGCTTGCATTGTCCCCGGGCTGCAAAATTAGTGGTGGCAAGGTGCTGTCCTCGCACACGCGTAAAACAAGTCGGCGCCTAACCGCACATTTGAGACTGGCTGCTGTGACGGTTGGCCGAACAGATACGGCTTTAGGCGCGTTTTATCGAAGATTGGCGGCGCGAATTGGAAAGGCGAAGGCCGTAACAGCGACCGCGCGAAAGATCGCCGTACATCTGTACAACGCCATGCGATTTGGAACAAGCTACCAGGATCCCGGTTCGGATTACTATGAAGCTCGCTATCGGGAGCGCGTGCTCAGGCAGTTGCATAAGCGCGCCACCGAATTTGGATTTGAGCTACAACCGATCGCGGTGAATGTTTCTTAGGAAAGCAGCGGCGTGGTCAGTTCGTGTTCCCCGGCCCTGCCAAGCGATCTATCTTGGGGTTGCACTGAGCCCTGGAGAGTAGCCTTGATGGCGGCAGTTTGAGTTTGAGCCACTTCGATGCTCTGGTTTCTCTTCTGCTCAAGATCCTTGATGAATCCCACGATCTTCTCGGCATCTGACGCCGCTTTCTGAAGAACCAATGGATCATCTCGAATCGCTTTGATCCAAGACCCAACATAGGCCGCATGGCGACTTGGATCATGACCGACACCGACATCCGCACCCAAAATCATTGAGGCAATCTCGGCCCGAAGTTCCTCCTTGGCGTAGCCATCGCTGCCAAAGGGATGCGACAAGTCACGATCCAGGCGAGAGGAATGTCCTGTCCAATGACCGACCTCGTGAAGCGCTGTCGCGTAATACCCGGAACGCTCCTGGAACTGATACCGCTCCGGCAAAACGATGATGTCCTTGGTCGGACTATAGTAGGCCTCGTCACCGGCCTTATTCATAATCTTGGCCCCTGTGGCCTCCAGAATACCCTCGGCCCTTTTGTGGGGGTCCCATTCAGGAGCCTTCTTTTCTAAGGGGGGGAGACCCTGTATTTGCTCGGCATTAAATACGGTGGCGTAAAACGCTCTGGGGCGTTCGAGTCGGAAGGTTTCGTAAACGGTTTTTCCTTCGGCATTCTTGATGATCTTCCCGTTGTCATCCTTCTTGGCTCGGGTGTCATCAAACTTCCAATACTGGATGGTGGTTCCATGCTCTCCCGCTTTGACCTGAGCCCCTAGCTCCTGAGCTTGCTTGTAGGTCATCCAGCGACTATCCGCACGGCCTTGAGCCATCAGCCACACCGCATTGAATCCTTTGTAGCGGTTTCCTGTCGTGGCGTTATGAGGCAGAACCTCTTCACCTGGGACCCATGGCTTTTGCCATGGAGCGGTCCCCTCTTTGATCTGTTCAACAAGTCGGTCAGCAACCTCTTCGTGAAATTGCTTCTTCGGTGCTGTCGTTGTCTTGGGTGCGGATTCAGTGGACATAGCTACGCACCTCTTCATCGTAATCATCAACGTCCTCGATCCCGATGGCATCCTCTATGAATGCCCCCGCGAAGGCCGCTTCTTCCTGGGTGAACTCAACGAATTCACCGGCCTCAACACGCCTGAACTTCTCCAGGACCGTGTTCGATAGTTCCTTTTCTTTGAATAGGTTCATGAGTTTCCTCTTTGGTTTTTGATGAATGAGCGTCCCCAATAAAGGGAACGTCCATCGCAAGGCTTCCTTCGGCTATTGCCTTATTCAGCCCTGTAACGGATCGGTTGGAATCCAGGGATTTAGAGACCTGGGCCAGTTTCTTGAGGAAGTATCTATCCTCGAAGTAACGGATCTTTTCTGCCTTAATCGGCGGGATGTTCTCGGCAATAACCAGCTCAACCTTGCTCCCAAGGCTAGTAATCTCCTGCGGCAGAAGAAGGGCTCTTCTCTGCTCGGAGACGCTTTCGCTGGCCTGTCGGTTATTCACAAAAACGCCCATCCCGCGTGATTGCGATCTGGATCTAACGGTTTCATAACCGAGCCATTCCGAGATATCTCTGGCCGTCTGGGTTTCTGATGCCTTCGGAGGGAAGATGATGGAAACCGCATGGTTGCTCTGGAAGGTCTGCGCGGCATCCCGTCCATAGACATCAACCAACTGTGATGGGCTCTGGATGATAGGAAGCATCCGAAGCCCGTAACCCGCAATGTAGGCAATCCCTTTATTGAGGATCGAAACCTTACCCAGCGATGAAAACTCATCCATCAAAAGGAGGCACTGGTGCTTCCCCTTTTCCCCATAGCCGGGGAGGGAACGGGTATTAAGGTCGATCAACTGCTGGAAGAAGAGGTTAAGGATCGGACCCATCCGTTCCAGATTGTCTGGAGTGACGCCGACATAGACCGACATGGGTTGGGTTCTCAGTTCTCGAAGGTCGAAGTCATTCCCTGCCGTTGCAGCATCCACCAAAGGATTAAGCCAGATTTCAAGGCGCGATCTGAAACTCCCGACAACGCCTGCGCGGGTGTTTTCTGACTTGATGCTGATATACGTATTGAGACCTGATTCTGTGGCAGCAGAAAGCGGCCTCCCATCACGTCTTCTTTCTTCAATGATCTTTGCAAAATACTCGGAACCGTCCCCATCCCGGAGAGACTCCCGCAGAACCTGACCCATGGTGACTGGAGGCGATCCTTTTTCCCCCTCGATATCGAGCAGATAAGACACGACCCCGGTAAAAAGGGCTCTCGGTGTCGCAGTCCAAATCACGTCCGTCCCTTCACGATCAGGGAAGAGCATGGCAGCGATCTTTTGAACATCATCGACCCGCTTTCCGGGGTCTTTTCTCTCGATGTAGGTCAAAGGGTTGTAGCGATGGCTACGTCCATCGGTTGCTGCCGGGTTAAAGAGGAAACAGGGCTGCTTTAGAGCCCTGGCTCTGAACCGGCTGGTGATATTCCAGTTCTCCTGTTTGATGTCGAGAACGACAACCGAATCGGTCCAATGCAGAAGGTTTGGAATAACGATGCCCACCCCTTTACCGCTTCGCGTTGGAGCAGACATCAGGACGTGCTGCGCTCCATCAAAAACGAGAAGCCGACTTCCCTTTCGCCCCAGGACAATCCCTTTCTTGGCAAAAAGCCCCGCCTTGGTGACATCGTAGAGCGTCGCCAGTTTCGCGGTGCCATAGAGGGGTTTGTCACGGCCCTGAATGATGGCCGCCACCGGCAGCATCACCCCCCCAAAGGACACCAGCGCCGAGAAAAAGAGAGGGTCCGGGATGCTTGACCCATAGAACCAGAGATATTTGAGCCAGGTAAAAAACTCCCATTCCCCCAGGGGTCGCTTGATAAGGACCAAAAGGATGGCCCCCGCAATGGAAAGCCAGAGTCCGACCAAGAGCCCAAACAACAGAATGAGTTGAGGCGTTCTAATCATCACAGCACCTGTATTTGAGTTCCGGATCGAACCAGACCTCCTTCAGCTTCCAGCGGGAATAAAAGAGGACGACATCAAGGGTTGAAAGCAATCGATGACGGATGTGAGCGGTCTCAAGGTGTGCCCCGGACGGGCTGTCTTTAACGAGCGCCGTAAGCTGATCGAAAGCCTCCCATGCCCCGTTGGCGTGCATCGTCGTGATCGATCCCGGATGGCCGGTATTGATCGACTTGATGTAGTCCCAGGATTCATCCCCTCGAAGCTCAGCCAGAAGAATTCGATCTGGCTTCATGCGAAGACATGAGGCGAGCGCCTGCTTTGCACTGACGCCCTCCTTTTGTTCGCGTCCATAAAAGAGGTGAACCTTGTTGGGATGGTCACGGAGGAATAATTCATGAACATCCTCAATCGTGATGAGGCGTTCATGTTTCGGGATGATTCCAGCGAGGCTTCGGGTAATCGTGGTCTTCCCCGAACCAGTCTTCCCGCAAACCAGAATGTTTCGGTGAGTTTCTACGGCGAGTTCAAGAAACTTCCGTATCTCTCCGGCTTTCAGAAAATCCTTGAGCTGAACCTCGAAGTCCTTGAGCCCGCTGACTCCGGTTTCTGCCTGGTCAAAGGCCCCTTCGGCTTCAAGCTCTGCAAGAGTCTTGTCGATTTCAGAGGGTTTACGAATCGTGACCGAGATCTGTGCGGCGGCTGGGGGAACCACGATCTGAACGCGCTCCCCCGTGGGAAGCGCCGCAGACAGGATCGGTGCGGTTTCTGAAACAGCCTTCTTGTTGGCGGTCGCAATGAGCCTTGCCAGTTGGAGCAATCGGCCCTCATCCATCGACAGTTCATGTCGCCTCCAGCCCTCGCGGGATTCCGTCCAGGCCTCACCCGGACGGTTGACGCAGACTTCCGTGACATCCCCATCCAGAAGGGCTCTGATCGGCTTGAGGTACTCCTCCAACATTCCGGTATCGACCTCACTGCCCGTCATAACCCACCTTTTGAAGTGAATAGACGGGCGAGAAATCGAGATCCCTGGCCACCATCACCCGAATGCTGTCACCCTGATTCTTGATGACGTTAGGCGGGATGTTTGCCGTGTAATTGAGCATATTGGAGGCGACGTTGGACGCACCCTGTCCCATATTTCCATAGCCACTAAATACGGTCGTTGAGCCATTCCCCTTGCTGGCCTCAGCCGCCGTCAACACCATTGCGGTGTCCTGCACGAAGGACATCAAAATGGCTGCCCCGAATCTCTCCATAAAGTGGTTATCAACCCAGCCATCGAGCCCCGCCGTTCCGAGTGCATCAGCACCTGGGGAGTCGAGATTGATGATGACGCCATCCGGCGTTTTCGCTCGGGTCCAGACCACAAACACGCGGGACTGTCCTTGTTTGACGGAGTTGGTGTATTCACCGATAAGTTGGCTACCGCGATCCAGAAGAACCACCTTCCCGTTATCCGAATACACATCCCTCGTCAAACGGCACGTCGCCATCCCAGGAAGACTGCTATCCAGCGCGGTTTCAAGAACACAATCCAGGGAGACGCCCTGAGCAATGATGAAGTTTCGATCACCGAGTCTCGATGCAGAGACGCCTTTTCTTTTTTCTGTCACCAGATTTGAGGCCAGCGATCCATCCTGACGCTGATCTTGTGAGGCAGCCACCACGGCAGGCTTTGCAGAGGCCGCCTCACCTCCACCCCCGTTGGTTTGAACTACCATTCCGCCAGCCCTTTTACGTGCGATCCATTCAGGAGGCGCTGTCGGCTGGGTTTCCACAAAGGGCGTTGCGGGAACCTCCTGTGGTTGATAGGTCGCTTCTGCGGGCGGCGCGGGGGCTTTCGGAGTGAGTGCTTTCTTGAAAGCCTCCGTATCGAAGCCTGGCAAGGTGGCTTTGGCCGCCTTGCTCATATCCTTTTCCTTTTCTTCAGAGCCACCCAAACCAAAGAAGGCATACGCCAGAATGGTGATGACCGCGATGAGTCCAAAGGCAAGAAACGACTGTCTTCCTCCCCCCGCCTTGACCCAGGCGTAGACGTCCGATCGTTCATGCTCTCTCTCGTTCATGTCGGACCCCCGGTTTTTTCAACGCGCTGGATCGTCGGAGAGGTCGTCCCTGTTTCCGTCCACTTCTGTTCGGTTGTGAAAGAACGGTTCTCGATTCGAGCGACCTGATCGCCCTGCCGGATAATCAGCCGGGGGACTACGCGATGAATCACGATGGTGGATCGATCCTGGAACGTGGTGTTGACCAAGGCTTCCTTGCCATCGTCATCTTCAAGGTAGACCGCAGGAATGTCTTGAACCTGAGCAAAGGTCAGATAGGTGAATCGGCCATCGTCCCAGGCCTCGACCGGGGCAATGAGATCACTCCCCTGCCGGAAATAATGGATATTCCGGATTGGCCCTTTCTGTTCCAGCTCGGCCTTAACCACAGCCTCCTTTTCTTTCTGGATCTTCTCCTTTTTAGCGGCCTCCTTCTTCTTTCTCTCCTCCCCTGGATAGCGGAAATAGAGGGTGTAGATGAGATCCGCATCGGACCAGCTTGCATCAGCAGTCCCGTTCTGGGATTTCACCGTCAAGGCGAAGTTGTAGGTGTGCTTGCTGGTCACCACCGTGACATTGGTATCTGCCTTCTCGGCCACCGGCTTAATAAAAAGGTGGTTCCTCCTTGGAACCAGTTTCCATGCCTGGTCATCCCCTACCGCGACATCCTGAACCAACTCCTCTTCAGGGAATTCGACATGGGTTGAGACCCCGAACTGTGTCACTAGGCGAATCACGTTCATGGGGTCGTAATCGACCACCCGAACCCGTCCATCCGTGTTTCCTTTGGGGGGAAGAACTTCGGCCCAGGTTGCGGGGACTCCGCTTCCCACAAGAACCAAAGCCACTATCATTGGTAAGAGTTTCATGACGTCCTACTCCTTGATTGCTGCGTCTGGATCGACCCGGTAATCCGTGACCTCAAAGCCCAAGGGGTTAATCCCACGGACTTTCTCTGAGGTAGGCGTTCCGGAATACTGGAACGTGACGGTCGCTGCCCAATGCGTCTTATCGGGCTGTTCGGCACCGTGTTCGAGAATCTTGGTGTAGCGAATGAGAGCCACATTCGGCTGAAGGAAGCTGATCGACTTCACGTCGATCCGAACCCGACTGGTCTTTCCGTATAGATTGATGGGCGACTCTGGATTCGATGTCTGGATCTGTTCGAGATAGCGTCTTTGCTCAATGGGCGAAGAAAGCGCACCGACAGCAAAGTAGTAGTCCTCCATCAACTCGGCGCTGTAGGCCTGGCGGTATCGGACATACCATTGGACGAAGTATTTGTTGATGCTCTCGTCATAGTTGGTCTTGGCGTTTCCAAGCTCTGACACCACATCGACAATCCCGGTCGCGTTATCGACCCTGACCACAAAGGGTTTGATGGTCTTGAGGGGGGTCAGCCCCGCGACTGCGCCTATCGCAAGAATCGCGGCCAACCCAGACCCTGTGGCCACACGCCAGGCGGTGGATCGTGACCGCTCAAGTTCCAGGACTCGGCTGGTTTCCCAGGACAAAACCTCTTTCTGGTACTGCTCAAATTCGTCTTTCATACGGATCATCCCCCCGCTATTTCTTCTTCAGGTAATGAACCTGAACATAAGGACGCCGCTTCTTCTGAGCCTGGTTAAACTCAAAATTGACCTCTTTCCCCACCAAGTCTCGAAGCTGGGCCAACACCTCATTGAGCGTCACGTTTCGAGCATCGATCTCCACACGAACCGGATAGGGGGTCCCTTGCGCAGGACGCACAACGAGCTGAGGCTGCAACTTCTGAAGGACGGCTATCGCATCCCGAAGGTCGCCCTGGAAGGTGTATTCGAAGTGATCGGATGGCGGTCTCTTTTCGTAAGATCCCACCGCTTGAGGCTGAGGATTGATGGCGACAAAGTCGCCACTCGGCTTGATCGGTGCCTTGGGTCCACACGCAGCCAGGAGGAACAAGAACGAATAGGCCATGATTTGAAAGTGTCTCATCAGTGATTCCCGTATATCTAATGATGATTTCATGATATCACGTTTTATAAAACGTGAATGTTTATTTTATTTTTTGTTTAATTCCGATCCAAAAAAAACCGCTCCGAAGAGCGGTTGTCGTCATCACACGGGATCGTTAAAAATTCATGGGCTTCCAGCCCTGATTTTTGTTCCGCTTGGCCCATTCATAATTCGCAACCTTATGTCGGCGGATGGCTCTTAGGTCACTCATGCTCTGACCGGTTCCCAATCGCCAGCCTCGGTGAATAGCGCCTTTACCCATCCCCACCATCCGTCCATAACCGCCACCCACCGCTTGCCCAAATGCACCGAGCGTACTGATGGCAATGCCTCCAGCCAGCCCTGAAGCCATTGAGGGAGCCTGAACCAAAAGCAGAGAGCCAATCCCTGCCAGCGCAATCGGTGGAACCATGGCACTGGTGAAGCCTTGCCCTGTGGCAATCGCATTCGGGAGATTGGCTGCGGTGAGGTACTGCATCATGAATTGGAGAACCAATGCCCCGGCTGCACCGGCCAGAAGGGCCAGGAACGAGTAGTTCAACACTTGAGCCCACCACATCGAAAACCAGTTCTTGGACGATTCAAAAATCAGCGCAAGAACGAAGATCGGTCCAACCCCAATCAGAATCGCTATCGCCATTTTGGAAAGAATCAGAAGGAACACGATGTAGATCAAAAGAAGCAGGATGGCTATAAACATCAGAATGCCAACCGCAACGGTCGGGAATGCACTCATGACGGTGGTCCAACCCGTCGCTGCAAACGCCTTACCCATGGCATCCCAGATCTGAAGCAGCTGTTCTGCGACCTGATCGGCATATTGGGTCAGTGTGGCGGATGTCCCCCCGCCCCCGGCGGTCCCAAGGCTTGCCAGATAATCAGGCGTCTGTGAGATCCAATTCGCCAGAATGCTGTTGTAGTAGCCCACGGATAAGGCCACGGAAACGATCATCGCAAGCCGCGTCAGGCGGCCAAGGCCATCCATGACCGGCTCCTGGATATGTCCCCGAAGCATCGACCATCCCCAAAGAATGATGTAGATCCCAAGAAGCGATGTCGCCACGGGTGAAATGGCAGAAACCACACTGGAGACCAGGTTCTGCCAATACGACACCACGGCCGTGTCGAACTTCATGAGGAAGTCATTGAGGAACTGAACATTCTGAGCTGGAGCAGCCATCTTTATCCCTCCTGATGATGGATGGGGTGATACCTACCAGCCGGTGGGTATCTGTCCCCCGGTGGCCGCGAGTGCGGCCTGTTGCCCTTTTTGAACCTCCTGATCCCGCTGCAAGTCAGCGATCTGACCGATGAGTTGCAACCGGGCCTGTTCATTCTGCAAGAGGGTCTGCTCGGCCTGGATTCGACCTTGAAGGTCTGCTATCGACTTGGCATCCGGCGTTGAGTCCACCTGATTCAAGAGGGTTTGAAGGTTCCCAATCCTCTGGGCAGCCGAGCTATAGGCTTGCTGCATCATTCCGACATTGGATGAAATCTGCATCGCTCTCTGCGTGACCGCTTGAAGTCCTGTCCCACTCAGCCCTGATGCGGCTGGATCTGCAATCTGATTCGCCTGATTGATGGCTTGCCATCCGGCATACCCTGATTGAAGGACTTGCTGATAGTCGCCGGGGAGATATTTATATAAGGTTGAATTATTCCCAAGGCTTGCCAGATTCTTGAGGGTATTGGGTCCCCCCGTCACACTGGAATACAGCATTTGAACTTGCTGGAGCTGCTGAGCCATCGTCGTGATCTGCTGCTGCATCTGGGAGGCCTGCTGCCCCCAGGCCTGTAGCTCTTGAGCAGCATTCGCTGCCGCTGTTAAGTCAATGACCGGCATATCCGCCACGGCATGACTAGTGACAAAGGAAGCTATAGCCAAGGCTCCCAGGGTCTTTCGAGTCTTCATCATATATCACCTCTCAATTTGAGTTTCTGAGCTTTTACTTATTTGATGGATGCATCATTTAATTCATACATCACTGTTACCCCCCTTTTCTGATCCTGTGGAAATCGGGCAGCCACACCTCAGGATCGTCACCCAGGTCGGATACCAATCGCTCAACCAGGAGTGATGAAGCGGTATTTCCGGAGAGGACTGCCAATTCATCTTCAAATCCAGAGAGGTTCAGTTCTGCAACCACGGAGTTGTGTCCCTGCTTGATGAGAAACCTTCTGGACTTCTCTCCCAAGCTCCGAACAATCTGATATTCGCTTTCGGTGAGTCCGAAGCCTTCCACATACCCTTTCCGGTCTGCTTCCGGATTCGGAAGAAAGATCTTGGTGGCTGTCTGTGAAACCACGGCAAAGCCTGCTTTGGAACGGAGGACCTGCTGTGGATTTTGGGTCAGCATGACCAGGAAGCCATCCTGCTTTCGGATCGTCACCAGCTTGTTGGTGATGAGATCCTCAAACGCAGGGTCATCCAGAAGCTTCCAGAATTCATCCATGAAGATTGGAATTCTTCGTCCATCGATGAGCTTCTCGATGCGATGAAAGAGATACAGGATGGTCGGTGTTCTTGTTTCTGGGTTATCCAGAAACTCGGTCACATCAAATCCGATGATGGGAATGTCATCGCCAATCGAAAGCGTGTCTTCGGGGTTATCAAACAGCCAACCCAAAGCCCCGCCCTGACACCATCTCGCCAATCGGACATGAAGACCGTATTCGTCTGTCGGATTCAGGAATTGAAGAACGGCTCCAAGACGGCGGAGCGGCTTTGCAGCCCCCATGACCCCCTGAACCGCATCATGGATTTCTTTCTCCTGCCCAGGAGTAATTGGGAATGATTCATGGTGAACCAGTTGCTTTACCAGGCGTTCAAGAAAGGAAATGTTCTGCGGTGTTGGATCAAGCTGAAAAGGATTGAAACCTGATGGAACACCATTCTTGATCGGAAGATAGGTTCCACCCATGGCTCGGACCCCGATGCTCGCTCCAAGGTCCTTATCAAAAAGGACACAGGAGAGCTTCTTTCCCTTTTCTGGTTGGTTGAACTTCTGGAGCTGTGCGAGGAGAACCATTTCAAGAACGGTCTTACCCGTTCCTGATTTTCCGATCACCACGGTATTGGCCAAGACCTTATGATCTGGATCGACCGCTGAATTCGCCCTGTCCTCTGTCGTGACCTGATGAAAGTTGAAGTAATAAGGCGCACCGGATGAGGTTTTGAACATCGTGACTGCTGGCCCCCAGGGGTTGCGGTCAATATGTCCCGTCGGAAAATTGTGCATGGAGGCAAAGCCTGCAAAATTGCGGCTCGTTATATCGCCAATCCTGACCCTGTATTTGAGATTTCCCGGAAGGGAGGACCATAAAGCCCCGGCGCAGCCTAAATCCTCCTTGACCCACTTCATTCCGGCATCCGCCAGTGCCGACCCCGCCTTGGCGACGTTTTCAGCGAGGGCTCTAGGATCTTCCTCTCGAAGAATGAATGCCAGGGAATGCGCTCCCAGCACATAGCGATTGGACATCACGTCGTCCATCGCATCACTCAACTCTTCGATCTGACTCAACGCCAAATCGCCTGCATTGACCATGCGGCCTTCCTGCCGTTTCAAGCGGCTAATGGCCGTCGGTTTACTCAGGAATGTGAAGCTCTGGGAAAGCACGAATCCAAACGGGAGGCTCAAGACTTCATCGAGAAGCCCTGGATGCGTCATGGAGGGATATTCCATGATCGTTAGCGCATTACCGTAGAGTTCTCTTAATCCGGTACTGGCAATTCTTCCGGTCGAACTGAAAAAGAATCGGGTACTTCCCAAGTGGTCCCGAATAGGACGCGTGGGGACAGTGACCGTCTTCCAGTCGCCATCAATCAGAAAAGCCAGAAACTCCAGGATCTCTGAACAGAGCCTCTCCTTGTGATTCGTATAGGTTCCAAGCACTCTCGGTTCATATCGATCCAAAGCCTGCAAACTCTGAATGATGAGGTCTTCAACGATCCCAACATCCTCAAGCAAGTCACGCTCAAGGTTTTCAGCGGATGCCCATCGTCCAAAGAGAGGCTGCTCCGCCTTGGGCCGTCGATAAAGAATCGAAACATACAGCTCATTCACCAGGGTCTGCTTATCATTCAGCATCGCCCGATACTTCTCATTGAAGCGATCTGCAAACGATTCCTCTTCAAACTCCCCTTCAGGATATTCCCCATAAGGGCGTCGGACGACATGAGACCAAACGGCCACATTTTCAGAGGCGATGGACCTGAGGTACTGGCAAAAGGACTCATGCCAGGTGTTCTTGGTGAGGTCATCCGCACTTTCATGCGCTGCCCCCTGGAGCTTCAAAACGAAAAGAAGATGCCCCGATTCCAGGCGGATGATGTTTCGGGTGATGTGTGACTCATAGGGAATGTAGTCCCTGGCGGTGATGTCACTTTCAACGGCTTTGAGAATGGCGGACATCAATTTCTCTCCTACTTCTGGAGTCGTTCACCCGACACGGGGGCTACGCTGGTGACGTTCCCCCAGATATCGAGATTTCGGCGTCGTGCCGTGGTTTGAAGCCATATCCAGGCGCAGCCGAAGACACCAGGGTCATGGGCGCTGACAAGAACCAGGATTCCATGAATGGGGGCAATAAAAAGGAGGTAGAGGGGGTTACTGGTAAGAAGAAAAATCAAAACCACAAAGACCCCCTCAACAACCAATGCACCATAGGGAACCCCCAAGGCCGATGCCGGTCGGGTCATGCCGACAAAAAGAGGATCAATCGCAAGGGCTTCTTCCTGATCGCGCATGATGTCTTCCCCTGTTCCTTAAGAAACCGCACCGGAAATCCAGGTCACGAAACTGGTGGAACCAAAGATCAGAACAATCCCAAGGACGATCTTGATGGCCCAATCGACCGGCATCCGACCCGCCATGGCCGCGATACCGCAAGCAACTACGGCGAGCGCCGCGATGGTTTTAGCAAAAGGTCCGGTCAGGTCCGTCAGAATCGTCTGTCCCACGGAGTCCCAAGGCGCAGCAAGTGCCAATTCAGGCACGGCTATTGAGAGCGCCGCCAAAATAAAAACTATCGTTTTCATGGATGAAATCCTCTGTAAGTCTTTCAAGAAAGGATGAGTCGTGTTTCTCTCGTCATGATTTATGCGCTATCACCCTCCTCTTCGTAGTCCACCTCAAGGACAATCAAAACATCCGTTTTGGGTAGTTTCCTCAGGAAAGTCCATGCGGTATTGAGGCTTCTAAAGTCCCAAAAACCACGCTTAACGGCATTGAATCTGAGCTTTACTTCGGGCTCCTTCCAATTCAGTTTTGCGTACAAATAGAAGTGTCCATCGGACTCACATATCAGCCTGATTTTCTCAACCGCACTGTTCTTTAATGCGTCAGCCAAGGCTGAACCTGTGATCGAATTGGCTTCCGTGATTTCTGCGTACATTGAGTTGGTCATTGGGTTTCTCTCTTAAAAAACGATTTGCCCGGTGCTTCCATTTCCGAAGACAAGCGGAGATGGGTTTTCTACAGAGGGCTCAACCGTATTTACTGCACTCTGTGTCTCGGCCTTGGGCTCATTGCTCCGCGTCGTTACAGCCTGGATGTCTTGATTCCCTGAAACCTTTGAATGGGTCCCAGGGATCGGAAGATCAGGCAATGGCGGCAAAACCGCCGATGATTGGGTTTCTAACCGTGTCCCTGCTGGTTCTGCTGCGGCTACAGTGAATGAATACAAGGTCAAAAAAAGTGTCGCAAAAAGAGCTTTGGAAGTCATAGTTTCTTTCCCGTCATCTACTGATGATGTTTTATATTATCACGTTTTATAAAACGTGAATATCTGTTTTTGTATTTGTTGAGCGGATGGCGGTCAAGGACGACCGAAGGTCGGCGAAGCGAATCCTTGACGGCCAGGAGCGACCCCCACGCTTTACAGAGGATGCTGGCAATCGCCAGCATCCCTGACCCTCCGGCGAGGAGTGGGGAGGTCCAGGAGGGGCAAAGCCCCTCTTGGGAATTGAAAAAGGAAGTTTGGCCGAAGGCCTTTCCTTTTATTAGATAAAAAGAAGGCTGAAGAAAGACCCGCCACTTATTGACCATGAACCCCGACACTTAAATTCCAAGTGTTCGTGGATAAAGGCGGCATCCTCGCCTGGATGCTACTGCCTTGTCGGTTTGTTTCTGCTTTGGGTCTGCCTTCAGAGATTTATGCGGCTTTTGAAGGCCAAAAAAAGCCCCCTTCCCAACGTCTGGGCAAAGGGGGCTGCCAGCCTCTAGGGCTGTAAGGGGGACTCTTGCGTGTTCTTGGAGCGGCTATGCTGTACTTCGCCGCAGCAGCTCTTTTAAGTCCTTAATCGCTTCCGCTCCCGTCTTGGGTGCGCTGTCGGCATTTTCCGGGACAGGTATTCCAGCTTTATTCATGGCCTTGGCCATCGCTTCGAAGGTCTTCTGGCTGGCACGGGCCAGTGATCGGTCCTCACGCCGCCTCGTGGCCTTGAGACGCTGTTTTTTCAGCTTTTCACCGAGCCCGATCAACTCAAAGAACCGCGTAGCAATCGCCCGAATGGAGGGGCGTCCCTTGTAGGAGCCATCTTCCTGCCGCTCACAACTGCGATGAACCTTGACGATCTTCATGGCGGCCAGGTCGTGCATGGCCCGTTCAAGACGGCGGATAGAAAGCCCCGTCATGCGAGCAAGATCCTTATCGGTCAGCCCGATAAAGCTACCATCAGCCTGAGGAAAGCCCACCCGAAGGGTGACAAGATCAAGGCGGTGAATCAGGGCGGAAAGAAGGAGTCCGCAGGCTTCGCGACGTTCGCTTCGAGTCTGGCGGTCGCCATCCCAAAGACGGTCCCATGCCCCTCCCAGACAATCCCCGATCTTACGACGGGCATCTTCCAGGATGATCGGCTGCTTGTTAGTCGGTGGACTAAATCTTCGGAAGTTGTATCGGTCGTGGCCGCAGCCATTCCCGCTTCCCAACGAGAGACGCATTACGTTTTTCCAATAAAAACGCTTGCAATCGAGTTTGGAAACGGTCTAACATGGACTTGCTACGTGTCCTTGTTTGATCGTTCTTAGCCCGAACGCAAACTTGAAGTACATCGGTTCGATGCCCTTGCCGGGGCTTAGAACCACTCTTTTGAAAAGCCCGACCCCGCCAAAGGTCGGGCTTTTCGCATTTCAGGGGATTGCCAAATCCCCCGATATTCATCATCAGCCCCATCCCTAATGCCCTCTCGCCGCATACCGCGCCCAGGCGTCCATGACGCGGGGCACATATCCGTACTTGGTTGAGTCTGGGATGTTCAAAAGGCCTATATCCTTCGGGATGCCGCCGTGCTGTTTCACAGCCCGTTCCACGGCTCCGTCTCCTGCATTATAAGCAGCTATCGCAAGCTGCCAGTCTTGATGTTTGTATGCGCTGGTCGCAAGGGTCCAGCCGGTCACGTAGACCGCATAACATTCGGACCATAGCAGAGAGTTCGGATCTACTCCGAACTTCCTTTGAAGATCTGCTGCCGTCCGGCTATTGTGCTGCATCGTACCCATATCAAAAGAGCCATTCCGATTCCGGTGCGTCACCCCAGGTTTCCCCGCCTCGATCTCGTGGATCGCTTCCAGTAACGCAACCGGAACCCCCCAAACCTTGGCCGTATGCTCCGCGCATTTCGGTTCCAGGCTCGATCCACCTGCCACTATGGGCAGGAAGATCAGAAGGGATGTGGCCAGCCGCTTCATTAGAAGCAACCCGTCAAATCCACTTCCGCCCGATCCGCGATGGCCTCCAGCGTGTACCCATCCGACAAAATCGGAATGATGTCTCGGACACCGCCAAACCAGGCGGGTTGTCCACGGTCGGAAACCATGACGGTCCTCTCACCACCTTCAAGGATGAGGTGGAACCCACCCCGCTTCCCTTCCGCTGAAACGAGAATCGGACGGAGCGCCTCGCTCCGTGAAGCCCTCTTAAAGAAGGCGGGAAGATCGTCAATCTCGGTCAATCTGTTCGTCACCATCATTGCTCTCCATCACATCGTGTTGAAAGTCATTTGCTGGTCGGATGGATAACCATCGTTCCAACGTGACTGCCACACTAAAGAATGGAGGCAACTTGCGTCCAATCGTGTTTTGAAAAGCGAAAAATCTCTAACGCTGATAGGTCAAAACAAAATAGTCGCGAAAATCAGGCCATTCAGGCGATAGAGAGTCCCCGAAGACTCTTGTCCAACGCATTGCATGAGACCATAATAGGACGATACACCGACATTCTAGGTACCGTCAATGACGACACACAAAAAACCAGGGAATATGTCGTTCCGTTTTCGGGAAGACGTGAAAGAACTGCTCAAGGAACTCGCGGAATCAGAAAACCGGACTGTAACCGGCTGGCTGGAAAACCATGTCCTTCAGGAAGGCGCGAAGTTGCGCGAAAGGAAAGAAGCCCGCTGAAGACCGCTAGAAAGCGGTGATTAACCGCTTCATAGGCCCTCGTGGCTCAGATTGATCACATCTAAAGAAAAGGCCGGCATGAGGAACTCATGACCGGCCTTTCTTTTCGAATGAAGGAATTCGACTAACGGCCTGCAACCTTGTCTTTGAAGGCCTTGCCAGGCGTAAATTTCGGTGCGGTCGATGCCGCAATCTCTATCGCAGCTCCCGTAGAGGGATTCCGTCCTGAGCGGGCGGCGCGGTGCTGCGGTTCAAAGGTTCCAAACCCTACCAACTGAATCTTGTCGCCAGCGACAACGGCTTCAATAATCACATCAATCAAGGCATCCAGCGTCTTTCCGGTATCACCCTTGGTCTGACCCGTTTTCTGGGCCACAGCATCAATCAATTCCGATTTGTTCATTCATTACTCCTTAAGTGGGTCGGGGATTTTCATCCCACCCTGCCATTCCGTCAAACTGAGGACACCTGGCCGATCACCACACCATTTTGCTGAATCGACGCATCTGGTGATGGGGAGAAGAATCTTGCGGGTTCGCCCACACCGAGGTAGTTTATATAACTACCTCAACATGAAATGGAGGACGGAGATGGAAACAACGCCGCGCCAACCCCAGAAAAATGTCCCGATCTCAATCAAACTCGAAACGGCACAGAAGAATTATCTCGCGCAAATAGCCAAGGAAAAGGATAGATCCGTGCATTTCCTGCTCTGCCAAGCCGTAAAAGAATTCATCGAAAGGGAGCAAGCGCAGACTCACTTTTACGAAACCGCAAAAGCGGCGAGTGAACACTACAGAGCAACAGGTCTTCACACCACTCACGATGAAATGAAGGCTTGGGCCCAGAGCTTGGGAAGCAGAAACGAACTTCCGCCGCCCAAATGCCACAAATAATCTATTCGGAGCAGGCAACCAGTGACATCGTTCGGGTCGCTGAATTCATCGAAGAGATCGAGCCTCGCCTCAAACAGAAGGTGATTGCAACGCTTCTTGAAGGCATAGAGCTTCTGGAACATCACCCCCGTATCGCGAGACCTTCTGAAGATGAGCGATACAAGACCATGCGAGAGCTGTTTATCCCTTTCGGCAAGGCGGGTTATCTTGCCCTGTACGAGTACCAGGAAGAAAAGGATATCGTTCTCATTACCGCAATTCGCCACACGCGAGAGTCTGGATTCAAGCCGGGGCAGTAGGGATTGATCGCCGCTTTACGAGATATGCCCTCTTGAAAGGCTACCGCTCAATATCCCGATCCTTCTGGCCGGTCCGATTCTTCTCCGGCTTCTGTAGATTCTCCGCAAAGGCCTTAACCATCTGAGCCGCCTCTCTACCCGATGTCGCAACATCCAGGGTCTTCACCCCTCCAGTTCCCGCTCCATCTGGGCCAGCCAAATCTCTCTCCCGTCGCAAATCGTGATGGGTTTCTGGTTGTCGTCCCAGACCATCGCGTGAAACTCCTTGCAGTAGGCCCTCAGGTGGCCTCCGGTGACGTACCACCTCGCCGCTGGACAGGTCTCGCAGGCTATCGCCTGAACCGGCCTTTCCGACTCCTCCAGCATGGCCAAAACCGGGCTGGTGTATAGCGGCTTCTCGCCGCCACTTTCTACGTCCTTCGTCATCTCGCGCATACCTCTCATAATTTGGGCGCGGCACGTCAAAGCGCTCCGCACCCGACTCAAGATCCATTGCTGCCTTCATCCAGGCCGCCTGAACGATTTTCCGGCTCCTGTTCCTGATGGCTTCCCACTCTTCCTTCGTTCGCTCCATCCCGTTTCGAAACCTGGTCCGAATGGAAGCCTTTTGACTGGACGACGCCTCCGCATCCCTCCCCCGCTGCTGCTGACGTTCATCTGCGTGTCGTTTCGACTGACTCCGACTCCTCTCCTTGTTTCTCGCGGTCCTCGGGGTTGCCACACAATCAACGCCTTCATGCAGAAGGCGATCCGCAAACATTTCACGCCACCGCTGTAAATCGGCTTTTCTTGGATTTAACCGTTCCCCATTGAAACCACGCATCTGTACGGTGAGATGCAAATGCGGGTGCTGCTCATCCGTGTGCATAGCAAAGACATAAGCGTGATTTTCGAACTCATCCCCCGCAAATTTCCTGACCGCATCCTTGACCGCTTTCGGGTCAGTCCCAGGTGGCATCGAGAGAATAATCTTCACGGTATCTCGACGATTTCCCCTCTCCGGATTTCCCATCCCTATTTCGCGGTCCCACGCCTCCCAGAGAGAATCAACCGCCGCCGCCCCGTCATAGATAGCCCCGTTCTGATCCTCAAGATCCACCTTCCCATTTCGGCTGATGTAACTCATGTGAGCCTTGAGATGCTCGGACCCTTTGGTGAATCCTGAGATCTTCACCAAAACTTCCGGGGAGCCTCTGGAGACACGAACGGCTGTTTCCCGTTGACGGCCAATCCTGATGTTTCGGGTGTTATTTCTTCGCCCTGGCCGCACCCCTGCAATCAAGGGATCTGAAAACTCTTTCTCAATAATGCCCACGACCTATCCCCCAGGACCTATTTACGGCCCTTAGAAGCCTCTCGATCACATCCAGGTTTTCACGAACCACCTTCTCAACCACATCGAGATTCTTGAGCTTCCGAATATCGATATCCATCTGGTTGAAGGCTCTTGCGATCTGGTTCAGGTTGACCCCTATCGCCCTAATTTGCCGGTTGCTCTCATTCAGGTATTTCAATTCAGTCGTCGTTAAGACCGGGGGCTGGAATACGCTGCTCTGTACAAGGCTGGCGATCCAGCGGGAGAGACTCATCTTCTTTTGAGCGGCTCGCTCCCTTGCCAAATCCACAATGAAGGTCGGGAGGGTTAGCGTGATTTTCTTTCTCTGATAACCCTCCGGGGAAGATGGCAATGTTGGCTCCTTCACCTCTTGAATACCCCCAAGCCCTACATCAATAAGCCTCCGAACGAGATCCGCTTCGGAAACCCCCTCATGCGAGGCTAGCACTCGAATCCTCTCCTTGGTGTCGGGATCGACCCGGCATAGAACTGCGACTTTCCGCATTGAGCCCTCTTTTTTGGGGGGTTGGCACTTAGGTCGTAGTGTATCGCTTTGCTGGCTGAAAGCCTATCCTGCCCTAGTTCTCCAACCCCCCAAAAGCAGGTCTCCAGAACCCGATTTGGGTGTCCTCTTACACCCCGTTACACCCAAATACACCCAAATACACTCATTTACACCGCCTTACACCCGAAAACACTCCGATACACCGAGAAACACCCAAATACACCCGCCAACCCTTGGCTCAAAAAGCTCTGGAGGCCACGACCTATCAGCGTTTCGAATACGAAAATTCGAAAAACGCTATTAGTCAGATACACCCAAATACACCCAGAATCGCTCCCATACACCCAAATACACTGAAAGACACCGAGATACACCGCCAGGCTCACCATGAAGCAAGAGATCATCCAAAGACTTCGCGGACTCTCCGACTCAACGGATGTCCGCCCTGCGTGGGCAATCCTCAAAGATTGCATCGCGGAGATTGATGTCGCGATAGCTTCCGGAGTGAAGATCGAGACGATTGAAAAAACGCTGGCCGACTTAGGCCTAGACCTAGCCCCTACCTCTTTGCGGTCTGCTTTGTACCGATTCAGGAAGAAACGAAAGAACAAAGGGACGTCGGCTCACATCGAGCGCCCCATACCGGGGCCTTCCCTTATTCATGAGCAAAAGGAAGGGTCCAGGGAACCGTACTCAACAAATGAACCTCCTCCACCAACCGATGCGAAAGAGAAAACTCCTGTGCCGACGAACCCCTGGGCCTACAGGAGCGAATTGAGCCCGGAGGAGAAGGAATACCTCAGCACCCTGTCACCCACCGAGAAAATCGAATACTTCAGACAGCAAGCACAGAGAAAGAAATTCATTCACAACCCAACCCCGGAACGGTTCCGGAAAGAAGGAGAATAGCGATGGCAGCTCATTTTGTTTTGCAAGGAAAAGGCGGCGTCGGAAAGTCTTTCGTCGCCTATCTGGCCGCTCAATATCTGAGAGATCAGGAAAAACTGGCGGGATGCTTTGATATCGACCAGGAGAATGCAACCTTCGCCCAATATGCGTCTTTGGCCGTCCAAAAGGTCAAAGTCATGGATGATTCCAGAATCATCGATCAACGCCAGTTCGACGGTCTCATTTCAAGCATCCTGGAGAAAGCTGTGGAGCAAGACGTCATCGTGGATAGCGGTGCGAACACCTTCTCCCCTCTTCTGGCCTACTTGCTGGAGAACGACATCCTGTCTCTTCTGGCTGAAACTGATATTCAGGCTATCGTCCATACCGTTGTCGGAGGTGGCGATCTATTCGACGACACCAAGAACGCCCTCGACTCGATGGTGAGCACACTCCCCCCCACCGTAAAGTTGGTGATCTGGGAAAACGAACATTTCGGACCACTACAGAAATCCGACGGGAAGCCCTTTGAGCCCAAATGGAAAGAGGGTCCGTCCCTCGCCGGTCGCGTCATGCTGGAGAAGCGTAATCACCAAACCTTTGGTGTCGATATCCGCAATCTCCTGGCCAGCCGCAAAACCTTCAACGAGGCTCTGGCTTCGCCGGACATCCCGCTTCTTGAGCGGCAACGGCTGAAAATCCTTCGTGACGATGTTTACAGGCAGCTTGATGAGGTTCAGTTATGGAACTGACCGCCGACATGAAAGACTCTCTGGCATCAGAGGTCTTCGCCAGAACCGGAGTCCCTATCTCAAAAGATGACCCCCTCTTTGCTCTGGTCGAAATCATCACCATCGCGCAGGAAAGACAGAAAATTGATCTTGAGGAATCCACCCACAAAGCCACTACCGCCCTCCAGGCGGTAGCTGGCCAGGTAGAAGAGCGATCATCGAAGCTGGGAGGCGTTGTCGATGCCTATCTCCAGAGCCGGTTGGAAGCCGCGAATGCGGTCATTGATAGCGAAACCAAACGCATGACGACCATCGCTCAGAATGAGCTTACTTCCTTTGCCAAGAAGGTCAGCGAGGAGATGTCTGAGGAACTCAAAAGGAATGTCGAAAAGGAGTGCATCGCCCCAATTCGTCAGGTGCTGGATGTTATTCCTCAGAGGACATGGCTTGAAAGCCTGTGGACCCTGACCGCCTGCCTGGCCATAGGGTTTGCCGTTGGATTCATCTACTTTGATGCAACCATCAGATACTCATTGGAGTATCAACTCAATGAAGTGACATCTAGGCTCCCGCCAGCACACACCCCTTCAGCGAAGAAGTAATGGAGAGCAAGGTCTCCACGCATCTGATCGTAGATGCCTCTGCCAAATGGCACAAAGGCGGAGAGATTCAGGCCTCAGTCATCATGCAGAAAACAGCCGATCATCCCACCGAACCGGCTCGGCCAACCCATGCGTCACTTTTTCAAAGTCTGAATGAAACGGATTGATCAAAACATTTCGCTCCATACGGGCCACAACGCTTGGAACAAGGAGAATCAGTGATCTTTTCTCAATAAACCACTGCTCACCAAAGTCTCTGGATACCTGCCGGTCAGGGGCATCCCAATCCTTGAGGCTATGAACCGTCACCTGTTCATAGGTCACACCGGGTGGAATAGTGATTTCTATGCTGTGCTGATCGGGGGGCATCTGGCCGCTTCCATGAACCAGCTTTTCAAGCATCGCT
>Ga0207958_1000169_pt1 | contig 22989 bp, 23 predicted proteins | sample CryBogCBH27Jul07_FD_184606 | JGI IMG/M metagenome (GOLD analysis project Ga0207958, IMG submission 184606) | Freshwater microbial communities from Crystal Bog, Wisconsin, USA - CBH27Jul07 (SPAdes) (version 2) | ecosystem: Environmental > Aquatic > Freshwater > Lake | place: Crystal Bog... | reverse complement strand
TTATCCAAATGCTTCTGTGCGGTCTTACGGTCTAACATATACATATGGGCACCCCATAGATTATCCTCGTAGGTGAGAAATGTATAAGGATGTTCGAAAACACCATGTGGCTGATGGGTGTATACTTCTACCGGTACATACGAACATAAGCAACTGAGAAGTAGAATCTCTAAATTATGACGTTTGAATTGAAGCATAATTTCTGGCAAGAGCGGAGCGATATTTTTACGAAGGCGGATATCATCTTCGCAAAAAACGCCAAAGTCGGCATCCGAATTGAGAAATGTCTGTAACATATCCAAATGACTGAACATAATTCCCCACAAGCGCTTGAGTTTATCTGGTGCTGCGGTGAGACGAGGGTCTGTAGACGGCACCGGTTCAACAAACTCTAACGGAATCCCTTCGGCTGCGAACTGTTCCTCCATCTTCGCTTTGCGCTGAGGATTATTAAATGAAAAAGTATAGAAATTGATTTTCATTTTCTATATTTTAGGAAATAAGGTGGGTTTAGATGATTGTTTAGGTGTACAAATGCGCCACGCTTGCGTCTAATTGGTCCTTTTTCTTCAAGAACAGTTCCACATGCTCCTTCTTAATCGTAAAGGGGAGTGCGAAATCCTTAATGGAGAAGGGAACCTGTTTAGGATTGTTATAGAATCGCAACAGATTGAGTTTGCTAATGATAGTTTGAATACAGCGCTTGAGTTCACGAACTCCAGCCTCTCCGCCTGTAAAGTTTTCAATAATATGCTGAAGAATCTCCTTACCGATGCTTACCTTTTCGTGTAGGCCCGCATCCTTAAGAGCGGCATTGATGAGATAATTTTCCGCAATGAGTTGTTTCTCCTTCATTGAGAATCCATTCACCTTGATATTATACATACGGTCGCGCAAGATGGGATTCACCTTTTCATTATTATTGTGTGAGAAGATGAAGAGACAACGGCTGAGGTCAAAGTCAATACCCGTAAAGTACTTATCCTGGAATCGGTCGTTTTGGCTACCATCCGTAAGATGGATTAGGAGATTATTGATTTCATCTCCCTTAGGTGTCTCCGATACTTTGTCTAATTCGTCAAAATAGATGATTGGATTCATACACTTAGACTGCATAAGTACATCAGCAATCTTACCCCAAGTTGAGCCTTCATACGTGTAACTATGACCGTCTAAGAAACTGGCATCCGTGGCACCACCCAACGTAATGAAGTGGAATGGACGTTCTAACGCTTTTGCTACACCGTCCTTAATTAGACTGGTCTTACCTGTACCCATTGGTCCATGAATACTGAGACAATTGCCATTCGCCTTAGGATTCGCAATCCAGGAGGAGACAAATTGCATAATCTGGAGTTTCGCCTCTTCGTGGCCGTAAATTGCCGTTTCCATACATTTATGGACCTTTTCCATAAATTCACCACACTTTTCTGGTCCATCTTCCATCTTTACCGGTAAATCTTTGAAAGTACCCAAAGGAAGGTCGGTAAAGCCACTAATCCAGTGAGAGCATTTATAATATTCACTGGATGAAGGGTCAAGATTACAGAGTGCGTTGTACTTCGCCATTGCTATGCGACTAAGTTCTGGCTTGACAGCAACTTTCTCTAAAATTTTGAATTTGAGAGGCACTTGAACTTCAGGTGGGGTCGCCTTCACTTCCAAAGCCCTGAGAAGCGCCGCCTGTTTCTCAACCGATAAAGATTTGAAATAAGTGATATCATTATCAATCGTATCTTCCTCCCCCTCATCCTCCTTTTGAATAAGTTCAACAAACCGCTTGACGCTGGCCGGTTCTTTCTTCATATTGTACTTCTTTGGCTTGTTTGGATCACCTCCGCCGCCCAACATATCGGAGATAATAATATCAAAGGTATTTTTACGGCGTCCTCGCTTATCATCTTCCTCTTCTTCCTCATCCTCTTCGTCTAATTCCATCTCTTCGTCATCATCTTCTTCCTCTTCTTCACTAGACTCATCCTTACGCTTTTTCTTATCCTTTTTCTTCTTATCACGCTTCTTATCCTTCTTAGACTTCTTCTTAATCACTTCCTCCTCATCGCTACTTGTGTTATCCAGTGCCATTTCCTTATCCTTAGATTTGAGTTCGGCCATTGGAACGTTGCCGCGTTTTTTGGGCTTTACGATATCATCATCATCCTCCACATCAACCACTTCAATATGTGGAGAGACATCAGTGTCAGTTGAGTCGGGAGTGAGTTTCATAAGTTTACGAATCTTACGTCTGGCGGCGACTGCGGATGAACGGGGTTGTCTTGATTCTTCCTCTTCATCATAATCGTAGTCAATCAGGTCACGAATGTTTCCCTTGCTATCCACACTACTATCGTCATCGTCATCGTCGTCAATATGTGGTCGCTCCTTACGCTTTAATGCGCGTGGTTTCCCATCATTTGGCATTTTATTGACCTAACTAATTATCCCCTTAGACCACGGTCAATTTTGTTGTCTGCGTTCAACGAATGCTGACATCAATCAAAAAGACTTATTATTTAGTATTTACTTTGGCATCATTGGCATCTTGGACATATTCATAGCAGGCATCTTTGGCATATTAGCGAATCCTCCACGGTGCTTGCGTGAGTTATTACGACGGCTGTTCTTGCGCTTGCGAGACATGGTCTTGCGTGTGTTGTTCTTGCGCTTACGGTACATCATTGTACGACGAGTGTTGTTACGACGGGAACCACCACGACGGTTCTTGCGGGATTTAAAAACACCGACAGCACCAGTGACTACGTTGTTGGCGCCTGAGAAAACACGTCCTAAACCGTTGTTGATACCGTTCAAACCCTTGTATGTAACCTTCTTGACAATATTCTTAGCACCACGTACAGCGTTGGTTGGTACATTTACAAGTAAGTTCAAACCTGTACCGGCAACGTTACGGACGGCGTGAATACCGGCACTTGGAACGTTGTAGACGCGGCGAAAAAGACCAGCCTTAACTGTATTACTGCGACGACCACCTCGGCGATTGTTGTTGCGACGGGTGTTGTTACGCTTTGCCATTTTCTATTTATGTTTTTGATTTTTTATTTCCAGCCTCGGTTAGCAAAATCCACTAAATCCATCAAGGCGAATCGCCCCTTGTTTGTCAAACCGGGGGCATCTGAACGCGGCAACTTGGCCAACTTTGCCAAACGCTCCTTGACACCCTCAGACCATGAGGCTCTAGAGAGAATCTTAGGGGCTGAAGTACACATATTGGCCAGGCAGTCAATGTATTCTTCACAGACCAAGGTCTTTTCGGGGATTTTGTAAGAAGCTTCCAAGACTGTGACAATCTGTTGAACGAGTTCGGAAAACGCATCAAGATCGGCTTCACCGAGTTTAACCAGTTCAGCGACAAACTGACTGTATCCACGGCGGAACTTCTTACGTTCCAACGCTTCAACGAATGCCTTGTAGTTTTCAGTGCCAACATCCGGAGCAGTTTCCACTTCTACAAAGATTGCGGTATAATCACGAAAGAGATTGGTCATCACAACACGCAAATGTGTGAATTGGTCCGCCAATTCGTGAAGTAACTTGGCGTACAATGGACAGAATGCTGATTCAGTCGCCGCCTTTTGAAAGATGAATTTCATAAATTCGTCTAGAAACTCGGTTTCATCCGAGTCCAGAATCTGTTGCATGAAGGTCTTGGTAGCATCATAGTTCATAGGACCGAGCTTGTTAATCTTACCCTTCACCTTGGCAAGAATGCGGTCTTCAGTTTCACCAGCCGACTTCACAGCGGCAGAGCTGAACTTTGGTCCTTCAGGTTCAGTACTAACTGGAGTGACAGGTGCTACAATCGGGGCTACCACGGGAGCTGCTACTACTGCTACAGGACGTGCTGGCTGACGACGACTTGACCATACTTGAAAGCCGTCATCGGTACGAGGTTCATGACGAGATTCATGACGGGGTTCGTAGCGATGATTATTGCGGTGGTCAGCGCGACCGCCACGAGGGTCGGCACTACTACTGTAGGCCGGACGCCATTGAGATGGCGGATTACCAGCACCACCATTGGCGAATCCTGGGTTATTAGGATTAGGTACCAAACCCGCAAAGCGATTTATTGCCTTTGCTGGACGTGCTTCCTTGCTCTTTTGAAAGAATGGCATGGATAGCAATCGTTCAGCAATATCGCTGGGGCATACATTAGAATTAGAACGTGTTTCAAGAACACGGCGTAAATGTTCCGGAAGGGAGGAAGGAAGACGGGAAGAAGACATGTTAGAACGAAGGGACATTTGAAAGAATGGAATTAGACGCAACCCACACATTTTTGAAGTGGCGGAAGACGGCTTCAATTTTTTGCGTCGCACAGATTAAATGTTAGGAAAACAAGTAACAAGTGATTTAGACCTCGATAATGTGAATAGCGTTGTACCCTTACAAACCTCTTGGGGAAAGAACTATTTTAGTATCGGTCTCACAGATGTAACCTCCGACTCTAAGGAGATAAAACGTAGACAATTACCAATAATGGCTTTACGTTTAGAACCTACTGTAAATAAATCGGTTATTAAAATTCTAGAATCTATTCGCGATAAAACCTCTTTTGTAGATGATGCTTTAGAAAATGAGGATAGTCGTATTACCGAATCGGTTTCACAAATTCTATGGAAACCGACACATTTTGGTTCATTTCTCAATAAAAATCCAACTGTTATGAATGGCCTGATTTTTTGGCGAACAATTATGATTCCCGCATTTACTGTATTAGCACCACTTATTGCCGTGGTGATACCATTCTTTTTATTACGATTTCTCAATCCTGAAATACAGTTTACAACCGAAGAATATATGACTCGTGTGCGACACGTTTTGCTACAGCAAATAACCGTGCCAGTATTTTTGAGGGCAAGGAGCGCCGACGACCGTTTAGGATTCATTTTTGAATCGCTCTTTATCTGCCTAACACTGGCTATGTTCATTAGTGGAATATGGTCGCAAATAAATAACGCCATTCATACACGTGCTATTTGGTTTGATTTGGAGGAACGAGGAAATCGTATTCAAGAGATTTATTCAGCGGCAAAGAAAGCTCTTAAGGAGTTAAAAACCCTATCACCAAAAGCGCAGCGTGCCGCAGCGAGACTCATTGATAGCGGTGAGGCGGCACTTCTGGGCTGTAAAGAACTGGATGATTTGGACGGAGTTTCCACTTTTGGCGCAGTATGGAATAACTCGCAACCCATACATATTCTAAAAGTCTGGTTGTCGCAAATAGATTGCTACAGTGCTATTGCCAGTTTAGAAAGTATCTGTTTTCCTATACTGTTGAAGGAGAAGGTCGGCGTTTACCTCACCGACGTTCATCATCCATTCATAAAACCCTGTATTTCTAACAATTTGTTTATAGAAAATCATGCGATTTTGACGGGACCGAACCGAGGTGGTAAATCTACCTACTGTAAATCTATAGGACTGGCGATTGTGACGGCGCAGACTTGGGGCTTCGCCTGGGCTCGCTCTATGTCGTTTTCGCCCTTCAAAACCATTGTAACAGCGCTGGAGCCCGCTGGATTACTCGGCTCGCTCTCCACGTTTGAGGCGGAGATAGAATTCGCCAAAGAGGTGCTGGCGGTTGAGGGGTTGCCTGCTTTTGTGATGATGGACGAAATCTTTCATTCCACCAATGCGGGCGATGGCCTGGAGGCGAGTCGTGTATTTATGCGACAACTGTATTTGAAACGGGACGTTGTCTCTATCATTTCAACTCATTACAAGGACCTCGCTGAATCGTTTGGATCGCAGGCGACGGCGATACAAATGGAGGCATCGCTGGGCGACGACGGCAAACTCGCTTATACCTACAAAGTGATTCCTGGGGTCTCCGACAAAAGTAGTGTTATGGAAATTTTGAAGGAACGTGGTTTGCTACCCGATGCCCGGTCGTAAGTTTTTGCGGTCAAATTATTCAAGAAAGATTGTTGCCTCAAGCAGAGACAAATGAATTTATCTGATACATTCTATGTAGCGCTTTGTATGACTGTATTAATACTCGGTGCCGTCTATTGGTTCTGGACCCAGAATCAGTTCATGTTACGCAAACTCAGCTTGCTTGAGAATATCGTATATGAAATGAAAATGGCATTGTCTACAGGACCACCAGTAGGTGCCCCGGCACCGTTTGCGCCTGTTGGGGCTGAAAGTAACGTTCCAGTATACGCTCCCGCACCAGGCTCCGTAATGAGTGAAGATGACGCCGAAATTCTCAACGACGACTTACACGGTGCCCTCGCTGAAAACACCCCCTTTTTACAGCCTAAGGACCAGGATTCCCCTGTATTAGAAGTGACCGAATCATCTGCCGAATCGTCCCAGCCTGCTGCCCTTTACTCCAAGCCCGATGATGCCGTCGCCGATGACTTACAGCCAGGTGGAGTCGGTAGCGGAGTTGCCGAAGTGAAGACTGGCGCCAGTGCTTACGATACAATGACACTCAAGGAATTACGCCGTCTTGCTGAAAACCGTAACATTCCTGGTGCCAAAGATATGCGCAAGCAGGCACTCATTGACGCCCTCCGCAATGCGCCTACCGGTGGCACTTTTGACCTCAACGAAGGCGTTTTAGAACTAAACTAAATATTTGTTCCTGACAGAAGAGATGAGTAGCTTAAGCTTTGCTCCTGTCATGATGAATCCTGCGGGTTCAGCCTGTTTTACATCCACAGACCCGCATTATGCCGAGACCGGTGCTCCCGCTCGTATGGCAGATGGTCGTATGGTGACCGATTACCGTCCACGTTGCTACCAGTACCCAATTCAGGCCGCTCAGCAATTTGGTGATAACGATGCGCGCTTACGTATGATTCACGGCGCCGATGCTCTTATGGCCGCCGCACGTGAAATGAACGACCTCAAAAATACCCCAACTGCTTGTGATGATACTATGGTTCCCGAACTTTACAAGCGAGTATGTACCTGGGAAGGTTGTAAAACCATTCCTGGCAATTTTATGGGAATAGGAACTGGTCGTATCTTTGTCCCTTCATCGGCCGGCAACGCCTCATCACCCCAGGCGTTATCCGACGAAGGAGTACCACAGATACCACAGACATTCCCTAGACATCCTCCTCGCTTACCATCACAGTGTGCTGTAGATGATCCTGAAACCCAGTGGTCTATTGGTGGCGCCGTAGCACAGTACGGCGCATCTGCGAAATCGCACCCTTATTCCGCACCTCGTGCTTAATTAGAAACGCTTTATAGAATGGAACATTCTGTATCCGGCAGCGGTGTACAGGGAGTCGTAACACGAAATCCTGTAGACGGAAGTGTAACTGTACGTGGTCAAGTAACAGGTCTTGGTCCCGTACCACAAAAAATTATTTATATCGCCGCCGCCCCCGTAACTCGTGGCATCGGTTTCGCCGGCTCAGGACAGCCTTACCCATCCAAAGAGATTGCCTACTCAAATACACCTAATACTGGTGTTATTGAATCTCCCGATGGTAGTTTTTCAATTGTATTAAAAGACATTCCTGCTGGTTACTTCAGCGGATTAGGCAGCATCTACGTACCTCCTTGTATTGATTTCACCTGCTTTACGAGCAAGAAGAAGATGTTTCATACAACCTTAATGATTAACGAAACCGCTGCGCCCTGGCGCTGGGCGTCAGGTTTCCCTACACCCATGAAGCCTGAGCCAGATAATCCTGACGCAACCGGTCGTGCTATGTACTACTTTGGTCGTGAAGAGTTGCCACTTTTCAATAATCAAGAAGCGCAATTACGAGCACGTGGCTACCCCGGTGAAATGACAGCACGTGGCTGGCCTGAAGCGGATGACGCTCACCCTTGGGCGCACGCATCCCCTCCCTCCTAAATGTTTGAAAAAATTGAACCTTTTCAGTGCTACAAATAGATTCGTACATTGAAAATGTCCACTGTTTCGTTATGCGGTGTTGGCGCCGACTTAGGTCGGCTTTCTTCCTTCCTTTCCAGTTCAGGTGTAACTATTGTACCCTGGGCTTCTAACATTAGTCGGTTGATTGTGGGCGAGGCTGCGGCCGGCCGATGGAAAGTCGCCGAAGCAGGGCGACTTGGAATTCCTATTGTCACCGTCGCGGCGGTTTTTAGCGGGGCTTCTCGTTCTAGCGAACTGTGGGTCACCCGCTACGCTCCTAAGCGACTTCGTGATATGATTGGTGCGGCGACACCAATTAAAGATTTATCTGCGTGGCTCACCGGCTGGGCCGATAAAGCAGGGGCGGTTCGTGGTGCGCTCGTCACCGGTCCGCCTGGTATCGGTAAAACCACCGCCGTTGGACTTATAGTAAAAGGCTGTGGCTACGATTTGGTTGAATTCAACGCCTCGGATGAACGTTCCGCTTCGGCGGTTCGTCGCTACTTTGACGAGGCGAAACGCAGCGGCTTCGTAGGTCGTCGCCGAGTCATCGTTATGGACGAAGTGGACGGTATGAGTACCGGAGACCGAGGTGGCATCGGTGAACTCGCTCGCGTCATCAAAGAGTGTTCCTTTCCCATTATTTGTATCGCCAACGAGCGTGGAACTCCCCGTTTGCGACCACTCGTCTCCTGTTGTCTAGACATCCGTTTTCAGCGTCCTACGAAAACTGTAATCGCAAAGGCGATTCACGAACGGGTGGTCAAAGCGGAAAAACTATCGTATTCGGTGGCGGACCTGGAAGAATTGTGCGAACGAAACGGTAATGATATTCGTTCAGTTATCAACGCTCTCCAGTTCTCCTCGGCGTCGCTGGTTGGAGGAGGCAAAGACGCATTACAGCGTGTAGACGCCTTCTCCGCCACCGGTAGACTCATTGGAGGCGGCGATTCTCTTGAATTGAAAGAGCAACTCGTATTTCTTGATTACGGTATGATTCCCCTGATGGTGGCCGAAGGATATGTAGCCGCCGTAGGAAAACCTCGTGGTTCGCGTCCAAACGATTCAGTGCTGATGAACCGTTGTGCTACTGCGGGTGGATTTATCGGCGATTACGACATTCTAGATTCTCGCATTCGTGGCTCGCAAACTTGGTCCCTCATGCCCCACGCAGTTAATGCTGTCGTATCGGCCGCATCTACAACTGCCGGTACTGCGCCATTTCAAATCTTTCCATCCTGGCTAGGTAAGCAATCTAAACGCCTCAAACATCGCAGATGGCTTAAAGAGATGCGGTCTCGTGGCATTTTACGGGGTAACGGTGAAGATATGCTTGATACGATGGATTCTTTGCGTTCTATGCTATTTGTAAAGGGAAAGACGCCAGCAGAAATCGTTCGCCGATTAACTGACATCGGTGCTACTCGTGATGATATGCTAGAAACGATAGTTGAAATGACATACAAAGACGATGTGGGACGAATCGCTTTAGATACAAAAACGAAGGGTGGAATCACTCGTGAATGGAAGAAAATAGAGGCAAAGATGGCCGTATCACGAAAGCCGGAGATTACCGATGATGACGAAGTTGATGAAGTTGATAGTGATGATGAAATGGAGATGCTTGAATAAACTGGCAGGTTTAGATTTTTCAACAAATCATTTTAAAAATGAGTAATTGAAAAGTTATTTAATGGATTTAAGCCATACGGAAACCACCAGCTAACTGGGAGCCGAGGGCGAGACCAGCACCCTGGCGGGATGTTAAACCGACAGAGGGTGAGAGGAGATCCAAGATGGCGAAAACGACCGCAGCTGTTGTAGCAATAACGGCGATTTCTTCCAACTGAGGAACCTTGCGTGGGATGATGACCATCGCAACAGCGACGGCAAGACCTTCAAGGAAATATTTGACCGCACGGGTTAAGAGTTCAGTGCCGTTGAATCCGTCCATTGTTCTTATACTCCGGGCAAGGAAAAAAAGTGCCGACGGGCTTGCGTTAAAGTTTAAAGATATATTTCATTCAATGCTCTAGAACTATGACGGATAACACTGAAGTAGAGAAGAAGGAAGTTTATTTAGAAGCAGACAAGGAGATTCCGGGACAACACTATGTCGCCCTCAGTTTCATCAGTCCGCAGAAAGTGCTCAAAAACAAGGACCTCTTCTTTTTTACCGAGTTTCTCAAGGATTACGAAATGCAGTACAAAATCAAGTCTACCGAAGGATTTGTTATGTCCCAAGTACAGAAGGTACAGGAAGCGGCCTCCAAAGTTCAGGATGTAGTTGAAAACGCAATTCTCAAGAAGGATAAGGCAACTGACCTCAGTGGTGCGCTCCAGGTTTTAGCCGACCTCAGTGGCGCCTTACAAACCATCAAAGATGTTCGTCGTGAGATTACACGTGATGTTGCCGAAGATATGAGCACTTACGTAAAATCTAAGGTTGCCGACTTCCGTGAAGGAACCGTCAAGGAAGATTTTGAAACTTTCCTTTTCAAGAACCGCAAGCGTTTAGATGACGAATTCTTCGCCAAGAACGACTTCCGTACAACCGTTCAGGGTGTCAAGGTTCGTGGTGTCTACGATACATACAACGAAGCGGTTCATCGCTGTAAGACATTACAGAAGATTGACCCATCGTTCAACGTCTACGTCGGCCAGGTCGGTTTCTGGCTCCCTTGGGACCCAGAACCAAGCGAAATTGCCGACCAGGAATACGCCGATGAACAGCTCAATACCCTCATGAAGAAGTACAAGGAAAACGAACAGAAGCGTGATGAATTGTACCAGGAACATAAGATTCTCCGTATGGGCGAAGCGAAGACCAAGAAGCCCGTCATTGGCGCAAGTGTCACCGATGAATCTAAGCCAGCCAAAGATATGTTCGGCGATGAAGATCCATTTATGAAGCGCAAGCGTGAACAGGCCGAAGCGGCCGCCGCAGCTGTCACTGCGTCCGTAATGAAGTCGGTAGACGCAACTGCCGCTGCTCTTGCCACCAGTGCTGCCTCCGCTGCTCCAACCGAAAATACCCTCACTCTTTAATAGATAGAATGTTCAGTTATTTAATGACTGCTTTTACAGCATTACTCTTTGTTGTTCTCACACCAGGAGTAGTTCTTACCCTCCCTTCAAAATCATCAAATACAATTGTCATCGCACTCGTCCACGGTTTACTCTTCGCACTTATATATCATTTTACTCACAAGGCGGTGTGGAGATGGACTCGTCAATACGAAGGATTCCAATCCTTCTGTAGCACAGAGCATCCCGATGGTCTCTGTCCCGATAATTACCGTTGTGATGCCGGTTATTGTGTATCAAAATTCCGTTAATTGAAAAAAATGATTGGGGGTCGCCTGACTTTCTAACAAGGTATAACACTATGCTAGTGCTCTACCTAGTTCCTGAAGACCCGGCCACTGCTGAAATGTATGCTAAACAGGCGGATGCGTATATGGCGAAACCTATTGGGGAACGGGATGCCGGTTTTGACCTCTTCTCAGTGGATGCCAATGTACCTGGTATGAGTTCCACCGCCGCTGGCGGAAGTGCGAGCGAAGGTACCGCTGTCAAAGTTGCCCAAAACTGCCGTGCTGCGGTCTACGACACTGTGCTGGGTCAGTTTCGTGCATACTGGATGCTCCCTCGCTCCTCAATCTCCAAGACGCCGCTTCGTCTCGCCAACTCTGTCGGTTTGATTGATGCTGGCTACCGTGGTCCTCTTCTCGCCATGGTCTATTCCACCGGCAAAGATTTCCATATCTCGTTTTGCGACCGCTACTTTCAAATCGCCGGACCCGACCTGCTTCCATTCGGCGGCATTCAAATCGTCAATGAAATCCCTGGTGGGGCGACTCTACGCGGTGAAGGCGGCTTCGGTAGCACCGGTCGTGCCGGTATTACAATGAACACTGAAGCGAACGGTGGTGTTGATTACATTCGCTGAGTACGGTGTTGAGGTATTTGTATCTAAACTCTTTTTATTTTAGGAGTGTATAATGCTCAGGCGTGAGATTAACGATGCGCTACGTGAATTGGCCCGCTTACATCCAGATGCCGAACATACCGGCTACCTCTGGAAAAATCCGTTCAATCCTCGCTCAACAGGGCGACGATGGACCCAACGTGATTTAGAGTTTTTTCGCCGCTGGCAACAATACGAACGAGAAAATCGTGCTGCGACTAATACTTATTCACCTGAAGCAGAGGCCCCTTCACCGCACCCCCCGTCGTCAACATAGGATTACCAGTATCACCCGCCTGTTCGGCGAGTTCCTTCTGTCGCTCATATTCAGCCGAACGCACCCAGTGGTCTCGTGATCCAATCTTAAAATCAGGATGTGGTTGTGCCTTGTACCAGAATACACAGTCCTCAATCTTATTTGTATGGGCGCCGTTGTGAATGACTAAACATTCGTAATCCTCGGTACATTGGTCCATAATCTGGCAGAAAAGTTCAAACGTAGGAAAGATACCGGCGAACTGTTCGTAAATGCGACGACGTGCGCTCACCTGATTTTCTCGTAAAATAAATACGTAATCCACCTGTCCTCGTAGGACTGGCGGAATACCCATAACGTACTGAATGGCCAAGATGTAAAGGAGGCCGTAATGTCTGCCGTTCATAAACAATGAACGAATCCATTTGTCGTTTACCCACTTGTTATCGTACAAACAATCGTCCATAATAATGAACGCTTTACGGTCAAGTTGGGAGGACCCACGAATCTCGGTCTCTTTACGAATCTGCTTCGTAATCTGTTCCTGACGCTTGAGTACATTGCTAACTGTCTGTGGTACAACCTCGTCGTGAATAAAGAGACTTGGCACCATAGAACCGTAGAAAGCGTTGGCGCCTTCAGTACCCGAAAACACTGTGCCGATGGGAAACTTTTGTTTATACCACATCAAATCTTTAATGAGCCAAGACTTACCGGTACCACGACGACCAATAAAAAGCACAACACCGTCATCGGGAATCATATTCATATTGAATTTGGAGAGACGCAAATTCATTGTTGGGCGGGGAGTTGCCGAATCGCCCATCGTTGGCAACATCGCCGTCAAACCCATACCTGGTCTTACCGGAGCACTCATTTCTATTGATATATACTTCATTCATTTTTCTTTTACCGCGTTTCCTCAATTTTTATGCGTAAAGTCTATCAAATTAGACCCGGCACGAGTTTTAGAAATGCCTGGTGGTGCTAATCGAAATCGTGGTGGTCATGGCGCACCTCGTGGTCGTGGAGGTGCTCGTGGCGGTGCCCGTGGAGGCGCTCGCAGTGGCAGCGGAAATACAACCAACAACAACGTAAAAGTCGCAAAACCGGCAGTCACTGAATTGCCTTCATCCTTATTACTGTCAGGATCTCCCGCTGAATTGCCACCAAGCATTTGCGATGCTCTAACCGAATTCAAGAAACCCCAAGCGTATTTTTCAGCACTTGAAAAATTAGAACCATCTCTTGAAGGTTCTCTTGTAGGATTCAAATCGTGTTGGCTCGGTATATCTGGTGAGCGAGTGATGACTGTAGAGAGACAAAGCGAATCAAGTTTTGATGCTTCCTTAGTCCTTAATGATGGTACAAAACGAGATATTTTCATCAAACGTATTCATTTATTGGACCCCTTGCTCGCTATGGAGGGAGAATACGTCTTACCAGATGAAGGTGCCTTATCAGCACCCAGCGAATTATGGAAAAATACACTGATGAAAATCAACAATCCACTCAATGAAGCGTATGTGGATGCGCTGTTCGCATTATACGCCTCCAAATTGGCCGAAAGCCGTATTTCTCCTCATTGGTGTCTCTGTTACGGTACTTTCTCCTCGCGGGTTGATACATACATTTACAATATAACGGAAGAGTACGATTCTTTACGCCGTAAACCATGGTGGAAAATGAATCAGCAACTCGGTGTTTTTAAGTATCAGGAAAGCGACGATTCCCTGGAAGTGAAAAAGTCTCTTGAAACACTTTTTACGCAACCTGGTGAAGCATTAAGTATGGACGATTTTATTTCCGTTGATGCGGAAACAGGAATCTTGACGGGCACAAATGAGATAATGGTGAGCGAAGAGGAACCTATAGTAAGCCAAGAGGAGCCTGTGAAACTAACAAGTCCCAAATTGAGATTAGCAAGACTCTCAGGCTCCGAATCCGGCTCCGATTCTGGATCCGCCTCCTACGATAGCAATGATTGTGAAGAATTTGTAGAATTCAAAAACTTTCCAGTTCAGGTCTCTCTCTTAGAAAAGGCCGACGGTACAATGGACAACTTACTTGAAGAGGAGGAGGAGGAAGGCGCAATGCTTGAAACCAAGGATGTACGATGGGCTGCGTGGTTGTTTCAAGTAATCGCTGGCCTGGTCACCGCTCAACACTATTTCGGTTTCGTCCACAACGATTTACATACAAATAACATTATGTGGTCCGGTACTGGTACAACCGATATCTATTACCGAGTTATCAAAGGAAAGGAGAGCTGGTATATGAAAGTTCCAACCTACGGTCGCCTTATGAAGATTATTGATTTCGGTCGTGCCTCATTTACAGTTCCAAAAGTCGGTTTTTTCATTAGCGACGCCTTCTTCCCTGGAAACGACGCAGCGACCCAGTACAATTGCGAACCTTTCTACGACCAAGCGGACGGTAAACGAGTTGAACCCAACACCTCATTTGATTTATGTCGTTTAGCAGTATCATTATTGGAATCACTCTTTCCGGACCGACCAGAAAACGCTTCGCCCGTCAAAATTATGTCGCGCGAAGGTGCCAAACTCTATCCTGAAACCGTCAGCCCAATTTACAATTTATTATGGGAATGGCTCACCGATGACAACGGAAAGAATGTACTTCGCACACCAAGTGGCGAAGAGCGATATCCTGACTTTGATTTGTACCGAGCATTGGCAGCCGACGTACACAACGCTGTACCCAAAGTACAAGTTGAAAAGCCCATCTTTTCACAATTCCGTTGTTCTGCCAAAGATATTCCCGCAGATACGCAAGTTTATGAATTGATTTTAGCCGTATAATAACAGAGAATGAACCACTATTGGTCAGCCAAGATGTATGCTATCGCAATGGTTCTCCTCGTTGTAGGTGGCCTCAACTGGGGAATTAAGAGCTTATCAGGTAAGGACTTTGTAACCTATATTACCGGTCGTAACGTCATTTTAGCCAACGCCATCTTTGCCGCCGTTGGAATCGCAGCGCTCTTTATCGGTTTTCATCGTGATAGTTATTTGCCTTTCCTCGGCAAGTCGGTCATCCCCTGCTCTGTCCTCAAAGTTCAAACTCCCGAGAATGCTGATATCACCAAAGAGGTTTTAGTCGGTCCCGGTACAAAAGTACTTTACTGGGCCGCCGAACCAAAGAACAAAGATTTACATGAACTCAACGACTGGCAAATGGCCTATTTAGATTACCGTAATGCCGGTGTAGCTGTCGGTGACGCCTCAGGTATGGCTCAACTCAAGGTACGCAAGCCACAACCCTACACAGTACCAGTTAAAGGTGCCCTCTCTCCTCACATTCACTACCGTAAATGTATGGGCGAAGGATTGATTGGTCGTGTATACACCGTTGAATTGGATTCCAAAGAGTTCTTTGAGAACTACGTAGATATGCAGGAGACCAAGGAACCAGTCACAGAAAAATCGGCATTTAATTACGTCAAACCCGCTCAGGCACTCGCCGAAACCAAACAGGTCACTTTACAGACACTCAGCCGTTCTTTAATGCCTCAGGGTGGCGCTCCAGATGAAGGTATGTTGATGGCCGGTACTCCAATTGACAACGCATTCACTGCTGTTGATTCTCCATTAGTCGGTGCCTCGCTTGATGCTGCTTTCACCGGTAAGGGTATCTAAACGATTTTGTTATACATTTCATTTTATGCTTTTAGCATATTATGAAAGTAATTGAATGTTAGGTGTTTAGAGATCGGTTGGTTCGTTACGATTACCACCGCGGCTGGCAATAAAGTCACGCTGCTTGGCAGTTGTACAGACGCAACCACTGCTACAAGTGTAGCTTGATGGGCAGCATTCTGGCTTGCACTGGTTGTTCTTGAACATGAAGAGATTGTCGGGACCGAGTTCAACATCGGGGCCTAACAATGGCTCATTGGGTGCTGGACCACGCCAGTTGGATAAACCGTTGGCTGGTTTGTATACAATGTTATCGTAGGTTCCAATGGACTTGTAATTGTCGCCGGTTGGGGCTGCATTATCAAGCATAAAATCTACAAATCCCTCAGCACGAATGGGGTAATTGGTAAAACCGTTTACCATCAAGAGATTTGCTAAAAGAAGCAGACCCAACATAACGAGCACGAATGTGATTCTGGGAGACATTTGCTTTAGTTATGGATTAGATTTTCTCCGCTAACGTTTTCAAGACCCAGTCATATGTCTTCTCTATCTCTACACCAACATCGGTGAAGTCTCTCACTTCAATAAATTGTCCTCCTTCAATCACCGAGAAGGTTCCAGACTCGGTAAAAAGTTGGAACCAAGTCTCCGTTGCCGGTTTTGTACCGCACAAGGTATGTTGTTGTAACCAGGTGTTGCCAACTTTCGTCCAATTACCGGATGACATATACGAAGTATTACTCAACTTAATACAATTAATCACCTCTTCAGCGGCCAATTCTATAATACCACGTACGGTAGTCTGCTTACCGTCGGCATCAATCACTTTACATCCGGGAGTAATTTCCTGAATTTTCATAGGACCTATCGGTGTCATTACGTGTGTTCCACCCGTAAAACCGGCCTCCGATGTGAGCGAATATGGGCTTGGTTTGATATAAATCTGGTTAGGATTGAGTATCGTAAATACCTGTTCATTCCACTTTTTCAAATAATCAATATCACTCTCTATCTCCTCCCAATCGGCAAATTCAATAACTCCTGAACTACTAACAATAGGAATACGACGTGATGTGGTGATAAAACAGTACACTTTTCTGTGCTCCTTTGGTAGTTTTACCGCTAGCGGGTGTCGTTCAACCAGTGTTGGCCCTGCGTCGGTATAGACGATGTGTGAACCGCTCACTTTGACACCGTAGAGTTCGTACATATCATCGGTCTCTTGGTCAAACTTGAGTACCGCCTGTACATGTCCTTCGTCGGCCAAGGTAGCTCCAAGCGCTATGGATTCTATCGGTGCCTCGCCTTGTTCGGTTTTCACCAGTGTGCCCTCCTGGAAACAGAAGACACCCGCAATACCGCTTATCTTATCGCCCTGGCCTGCTCGTTCAATCATTTGTACCACAATAATGATGAGTGCTAAGACTGCGATGAAGAGGAAAGGAAGCCAGATGAAAATGGCCGCTATAATAATCAAAATCGTAATGATGATATTAATTACGAGGTCAAATACGCTCAGCGTTGCTTGATACGCCGAAAGGCCTGACATAATACCCGCCACTGCAACACCGAACATCTTGCCAATTGCGCTATGTAGTTTCATATAGGTCGCTCTCAATGCCGTAAGCGTTCCTTGGAAACGATTTATAAACACCTCTGTCATACTGTTGAACTGACTCCACATAGACTTGAGAAGCCCTCTTACGTTGAAAAGTCCTTCAACTGTTTGACCGATGGCATCCGTAAGTAGTTTAAAAATCTGCATTACCGGTTGCATAATCGTCTTCATTGTATCATCCGCAAAGGTGGAAAGTAAATTATTGAAATTATCAAAAGCGAATTGAAGCCGGGACCGAGGATCACTGTCTGGCTTATAGAAAGGTGCTAAGAAAAAGAGAAAAAAGACATTTTTATTGTACTGGTCCCAATGGTCCAACACCTCCTGTTTATTCGCCATCGCAAAGAAGTTCAAAAGTCCAATAAAGAGTACGGCTGTTAATGCTATGAAAGCCCACATCCTCTTGAATTGGGTCTATGATTTATAGAAATTCTATAACCGTAAATAGAATGGCTTCTACTCGCAAAAATATAGGATACATTAAGCGTGTAGCATATACACGAAAACTCAAAAGCGGTAAAACCGTACGAGTTTCCGCTGGACTTATTCGTAATGTAGGTAAGCCTGGCAAGGGTTTAATCGGCCCTAACGGTGTCAAGGTTCCCGGTATCGGTCCATTACGTGAGGGAGAACTATCACAGTTCGGTTATTCTAACGTAGTAAAGAAGTCGGCAAAGGCTCGTCGTGCTGCGTTAAAGAAAGCAGTCTCCCGTTACGGTTCTCTTTCAGTACGCCGTAAGCTCCAGGCCGTTGCTACTTATACTAAACGTACCTCACCTAACGCCAGCAAGGTTTTCTTGGCGGATATTGCGTGGATTAAACGTACAATGTAAGTAGAATGGGCGGATTCTTCTCAATTCCTAGTTGGAATGATACATCGAATGCGACCCCGACACCTGCCGTTAAGGGCGGTAAGCATAGACGTACATATAAAAAGCGTAAAAATGAGCGTTTTAAAACACGTAAGTAAAATCAGGTCTTTCAACAGAGGGATTTTCAAATGGAAACATCCGAGGTAGATAGATTGACCGTGTGGAAAGAGGGTTATACAAAAACTATAATCGTCTTTGTACTTGTGACTGCCGTACAAATCGGCCTATTGGTCGGCGCATTTCAGCTCCATATGCTCGCCGACATCAAAAACAACTTTGGATCCTACCGTTGCAATCCTCTGTTTATGCCGTTTGTCGGCAATTTTGGGTACGATCCAATTGATAATTTTAATTTTTGTGTCCAAAGTATTTTTAGCAGTAAAGCGGCCGAAGTATTCGCCCCTATCTACGGGATTTTGGGGACGTTTCAGGGAGTTTTGATGACCGTCGTCAACTCCGCTATGAGTATTCGTGGAATGTTCGCCAACTTTTTACGAGGCGTTGAACAATTTATTGCCAGTGTCCGCAACAAAATTCAATTCTTACTCAACAATGTTCGTATGAGTTTTATTCGTATCTTGAACTTGATGGGTAAGGTATATGGCTCTATGTTTGCGGTTCTCTTTATGGGTCAGTCGGCGATGACGGCCGCCTTCAATTTGGCCGACAACGACCTCGTAAAATTTTTATTTGAATTCTGCTTTGCGCCTGATACTTTGGTCAAGATGAACGATGGAAGTTTTAAGGCAATTAAAGAGATTAAGATTGGTGATGTACTTGCTGAGGTTCCTAACAATAAGTCACCGGTTGTGTCGTCGGTCTTCCGTTTTGGAGGTCGTTCCACACCCATGGTACGCATCGGCGATGTGGTTGTGAGTGCCGCTCATTACGTGCTGGCTGGGTCTTTAGGTATGGTGCCTGCTGCGTCCCACCCTATGGCGGTGCCTGTTGACTCCGTGGACGAACTTATCTGCCTAAATGTTGGCGGTCATCGTTTCCGTGTTGGTGTAGACGGATTACTCGTTGCCGACTATGATGAACACGAAACCTCTGATGTGGTGGTCGGCACTCAGCGAACCGCCGCCCGTGCGCTCAACGGTGGTTTCACATTCTACGAAGATTCGCCCGTTTTGGATTACAGCCTTGGTATAGCAGGTTCCACCGAAGTTGAAATGGCCGACGGCTCTTGGAAACGCATGGATTCGGTGGCGATTGGAGACGATATAAAATATTCTGGAAAAGTGCTCGGTGTGGTGACGGAGTTGTGCCGTAATACCGTAGTCTCCCCTGCGGGCATAATCTTTTCTGGCGCCCAACTGGTCTACGATTCTAACGAACATAAATGGAAACGCAGTGCGAATCGCTGGACCAGAGGACCTGATGGTGGTTCTAAGAAACTCTACTCCGTCTTTACTGTCAATTCAGGTGTTCTCAGCATTCGTAAAGGTGATTCTGTTGAATACATCCGTGACTACCGCGAAGTACCACTACCCGAAATGGAGGAGGAGTATGAGAAAGAATTTCTGCTCGCTCATTAAATATGTCTGTTCCTTCACAGCCTCCGCCATACTACGGCTCCACACAGACGTATATTTATTACCCAGATCCCGCCTTACCGCTCTCTACCGTCAATTACTGCGCCCAGAGTTGCGCAATACCACTCTTTCGCGTACAACCAAACGACCGTTCCGCCTCCGACTCAGTCTCCTTCAACTCTGGAAAAACCCTGTATTCCTCAGAATCAAATAACTACAACGTCTACCAAAATGTTTCCTCGGTAGGAATTGTATATACAAGTGCTCCGGGCGGTGGCAAACCCTTTCCCATATTCCGCTCCCATACCGACTACATTAAATACAAGCGTATGCAGACTTTGTTGACACAGAACTACGCCTCCGACACCCAGCTTTGAGAAAAATTGAGTTTAAGTTTCTACTATTTGAATCGGTCATAACATGCCCATTCAAGTAGATGCTGCCCTACACAGCAATAATCTCCTAGTACGAATTCTTCCGTCACGAGGTTCGGTTTCGTATCGCACTCCTTACCACATTGCGCTTCTCCTAGATACAAGTGGAAGTATGGAAGGAGAACCAATTTCTGGTGTTTTACGCACCCTTCATCTTCTCATTGACCGAATGGATGAGCAAGACTTTCTAACAATTATTCAATACTCAAGTGATGCGTCGGTTTTGGTTAATTGCCGAAAAATGAATAGTTTGGCAAAGAGTGAACTTCATAGTCTCGTTAATACTCTGGAAGCGGATGGAGGTACGAACATGGAGGCGGCAATTGAGGAAATAAGCAATGTAGATGTATCTTCTGGCCCGATTGATTCTGTATTTCTTATGACCGACGGATTTATAAACAGCGGAATCACCAGTTCTGCTGGCCTTTTACGACTTCTATCGGCTCGCTTGGCCGCCGGCACCCCAGTAAACACTCTCGGCTACGGTAATTTACACAATAGTGAAATGCTTCGTGATATGGCCGTTCGTAGCCGAGGTTCCTACACATTTGCTGATTCAATTGAACTCATTCCCGCCATCATCGGCGATATCGTTGGCGGATTGGATGAACGTGTTGGAAGTAATGCTGTGGTTTCAGCCAGGGGCGGTCGCTGTATTGAACTTGGTATAGATATACTGCGTCCGTCAGTGTATAATGTTGGTCAACTGATTGTTGATAAACCACAATGGGTTGTCTTTCAAGGTTCATCTCTTCCCGTAAAAGTCACTTGGACCGAGGGTGGTGTAGAGAAAAGTTTAGAAGTGACTTCTTTGACCACTATGGATGCCATGGAAATGGAGGAACAAATTCAACGAGTTCGTTTAGTGGAAACAATGAATACGGTGGCGAATTTGATTCGCGACCGAGAACATGATAGAGCAATAGAAGCTTTGATTGCGCACGCACACACGCTTACGCTGTCACCAGCAGCGGGGCGTCCCTTTATCACGCGCCTCCAGGCCCAAGTGGATGAAATGGTTGAAGACGTTCGCAGTTACGATAGTCGTGCCTTGACACGCATGATTAGTAATACTACAGCGCTTGGAACTCAGCACGGATTCTTCCTCAGTCGTAATACGACCGTGAGTGACCCTGATGTTATTAGGTCTCCATTTAGCACACCTCATCAGCGTGATACGACTATGATTATTACACAAAGATTCCAAGAGTACAATTAGATGGACGCCTCCGATACAATCCGTAAAAATAAGGCTCGTGCTATTTATGTCAATCAAAATGCCGCCTTTATTCTTAAAAATCCAAGCGGTGATTGTAAAAATCTTAGCACCTGTTGCTACTATCCTAGCAGTTGTTTATTGAATTTCCCTTCTTTTGAAAACAAATACGATTATTTTAGAGGTTTTGGTGTATGTAATAGTACAACTTGTGGTGTTATGATGCCTTCTGGTCGTTCGCAACATTAGGTTTTTTTCATCTGTTCTATAAATGTCTTCTGGTGAGGCTGTTATCTCCGATAAACCGCAAGCCGAACGCTTAAAAGAATCAATTGCGGTTTTGAAAAAACTAACAATTGATTTAGGTATTCCTTTTTCGTCCCCCGAGGTCCAAGAACTCAAATCTCGGTTTGATTTGTATATCAAGGACGGAATCTGCTGGAAAGGGGAAGTCTCATTTTCATTCTACGGACGCATCGCTGTTGTCAATCTACCCAAATCGGCAAAAAAACCGATAGAAGTCACCTTGAAGCGAATATAATTATGTAATCAAATATGGCTCTGGATGCTGTACTCGCTCTGGTTCTCCTTCAAGCACCTCAATATCAAATTCATATTGTATTCTAGCACCGGCCAATATTAGATTTCGTTTTACCATTGAGGAATATCCACTTATAACTTTTGCCGCATGCTCTACTGGATAATGAAAATCGCGAGCAGCGTCAAACTCCATTAATCTTAGGCCCAGAATATACACATTTTTGTCGTAAAAGTAAAGATCCAAGGAGAAGTTTTTGAGGTGCTCTCTCAGTGTATTATACTGAGCCGTCGCATCACCCTCTGGCTCCTTATAACCGAAGATAGTAAAAGCCGTTTTAAGACTAATAGGATATCCAACATACATTTTAATACGTTTAGATTTTTAAGATTATAAATGCTCAATTTTTAATTACTGAACAGCATACCTCCACGACCACCATACACCTTAAAAATATTCCAAATCGTCACATATGCATATACATTAAAATTAGGCGGTGTACCGCCTCCTCTTGCCTTATTCATTGTAAGATATAACTCCTTGCGTTCTATCTTATCCCAGTTCGCCGTTCCTTTCGGTTCGTATTCTAATCGGTCGTTTTTATGGCCGAACGCATACGCATAAATATAACGGTCAATACAGGCCTCTTTGACAAAATACTGTGACGGTATAACTGAACGAAAGAAGCTACCGCCATCATGTACGAATCGTTCGTAGGAGTTATAATGTAAAGCGGCACCCTCAAGTGGCTCCGAATACGCATTGTAAAATCCAGGTTGAATCTGCCAATTCGTCGCTTGTGACGGTAAGAGAATGGCATTCGGCCACCAAGGAATGGTTGACGGATTGACCGGTGGTGGTGGTCCACCGAACGGTTGCGAAACCGGCGTTGGATATAAATCCCTGGTAAAAAGGAAAAACGCATTGTATATTTCCGCCTCTGGTCGTTGAAATACCCATAGCAACTCTTTGGTAGGGTTTGCGTAAGGGACGTTCAAATGGAACTCAGTTTGACTCA
>Ga0207958_1000163_pt1 | contig 23206 bp, 25 predicted proteins | sample CryBogCBH27Jul07_FD_184606 | JGI IMG/M metagenome (GOLD analysis project Ga0207958, IMG submission 184606) | Freshwater microbial communities from Crystal Bog, Wisconsin, USA - CBH27Jul07 (SPAdes) (version 2) | ecosystem: Environmental > Aquatic > Freshwater > Lake | place: Crystal Bog... | reverse complement strand
CAATAACCAACTGGTTTAGGTGGTTTATAAATAGTAAATCCTGTTTTTTGTTCAGTCATTATTTCCCCTTGCTCGGATTGCACCAGCACATTCGCTTGCCCCCTCACCCATGAATTCATATCTACCTTGTATGTCTATCCATGATAAGTAAAAACCATCACAAATTTCAGCACATTCCTCACGTTCTTTTTCTGCTATTAGTTTGGCAAACTTCTCAAGATACTCAAGCCCAATGATTGGCATCCAGTTCACATCAGTTGCCAAATGAAGACCTGACTTGTGCGCCATCTCTATGATTTCTTCTTTAGTCATTTGTAACCACCTTGTGATCTTTTCCTTGAAAGTGTTCTGAATCACTATTACAAGCAAGGTTGAGTAAGTCTTCAGCAATGTCTAAAGCAATACCAAAGCCGTGTGTTGACATCGTGATTTTGTTATCTTCATCTACCTGAATGTAGATTGTTGCTGTTTGAATCATTTATGCCACCCTTTTTCTTTCAATAGATTTTCTGCATCACCATTGAATCTTTTAATAAATTCGTGCTGATCTGCAATTACTTTTTCTTCTATAAGTTTGGCAAAAGTTTTTAGCATTTGGTCAAGACTGCCAAGGTATTGGTTGTAAATATGACCATTACGAATCTCACAGCCAGACTGTTTAGCCATCTCTATGATTTCTTCTTTAGTCATTTTTATTCCTTACATTCCAAGCCCATGCAATAACAATTGCAATAATCACAAAAGCAATTGCATCAACCGTTTCGCTGTCCATCACGATATCAATGTGTATTGAGGGTTGAATCATTCTTTTCCCCTTTCACGAATAGCCCATGCGCATACATCAGCACCTTCCCAATATGCGCCATTTGCTTGTTCATCGCATATTTTGGCGCATTCCTCACGCTCAAACCCAGATCCATGTTTGCGCCCAAGCTGATATATTTCATTTGCAAAATCTACAACTCCTGATCTGTACAAAGAATCGATCCCATGATATTCAGCAAGCTTTTCAATTTCTTCTCTACTCATATTCTCTCCACGATCGGTCTTGCATTTCCATGAACAATCATCTTGTTTACATAGTCAATGGCCTTCTCTATGTCCTTCACCGTACTCGCCTCCAGCTGGGCGTCATGCAGTTCCATTACAAAGTTAATTGCCTTTAACTCCGGTCCCTTTAAGATGAACTTGTAGTTGAGCGATACCCCACGCTTAGCACATTCCCATAATGCATCCTGTGCTTTCTTGATATCAGCCAGGTAATCCTGACCTATCTTGGCCTTTGCTAGAGCCTCAGTGATGTTAAAAGCACTGATGAGTACATCTATGTCCTCCTTCACTGCTGTGCCCGTCCTGAGCGCTTCTAGAGCCAAGTGGTTCTTGAGCTGAAGGGCAACCAACTGCTCCTTCATATTTACCATGTGCATCAATCCTGATTTAACATAAGCCATCGTGTCACGTATGACTGGCTTGGGTTTGTACTTTGATTTCTTCCTCATGAATTTAACATCCAGTATCCAATCCAAATAACAACCATCACCAAGCCCGCTGATATGAGCGCACACAATAGTGACACCGAAACAATTACAACGCTGATTAATTCAATCATGCTGTCTTCCGATCTTCCATGTCAGCCAGTAATTTACCCAACTTGCTCATGTAAATAACGTTTGTTGCCTGCTCTTCTATTTCTTGTGCCGGTGCTGTGAAAATCGCTGAAGTTTTTTGTTCAAACTTTGGTGATACAACTTGGATCTGATAACCCTTCCAACTGAATTCCTTCAATCCCCTCATGTGCTCTTTTACCGTTGTTGTCTTGTCTCCATAAACCCTTTCATGTTCCTTCACGTAATGAATGATCTTTTTAGAATTTCCGCTTTCAGTTATCACACGATCCCTATCTTTGAAATAGTTTTTGGTTTGATCATTCGGCACACCAAACGTTAATCGTTCCCCATTTTTCTTAACAACCACATTCCATCTTTCATCCCTTTTGATCCACCATTCAAACATTTGCCTAAACATGTTCTTGGTCATGATCCGTCTTTCTTCTATTGACTTACCTTCATCTTCAAAGAATGATGGACTTGAAAACTGAATGTTACTAACAACAGCTGTTTGGCCATGAGAATGTTTGCCACGTAATGTCTTTGTCGGTATCACACTTTTTTTGACTATCCGCTCGTCACATGAAGTGATCGAACCAGTATGCCTATTAACCGTTAAAAATACCCGTGTCCAAAACGTTTTCCCTTCAATCGGATAAGCCATACCAAACTCATAAGGAATACCAGGGTTGTAAGCAACGTACCAAGGCAATTTCTTGTGCTTGATTGCAAACATAAAAGATGGACAAACCTTTCCTTCTATTTCCATTTTTTTGATCGATATGCACATCAATGCAGGCAGCTTCTCAATGCCATCTAATTTGATTTTCTTTTCCTCATAATCCCAAGACAATAAAAATGGATTGGGTACATGAGATCCTAGTTTCTTTAAGCCAATGATTGAATCCCTAGAAACCCACGACGCTGACATCGTAGGTAACTTGTAGTTTTCAAATGTATCCTCAATCGTATCCAACAACTCCACAAACGTTTCACGCTCTTCTTTGTGTGATGTGTATTTCTTGCGTTGCTTTTTCTTTGGTTCTATTTTTACTTCTGGTATTTCTTTCACTTCTGGCTTGCGAAGGAAACCCACGATCCATTGAAAGAACATCTTGATCATTCCATCTCCTTTAAAATCTTGGCTACCTTCGAACGAATCGATTCAATCACCGCCTCCGGCTGATCGTCATGCCTAAAGTATTCCGCTATCCTTGCCTCGATATCTACAAACACCTGATGCATCTCATGCGCCTTGCTGTAGACCTTGAAATCCCCTTCATCCTGGGGGTAGTCGAATTCAAATACTGCTTTCACTTTCATCCCCTTTTAGCCAGTAACCAGTTGTCACCAACCACCCTCAGTGCCTTAACCCATTTCCTCATATTCGCTCTCTGCTCCCAGTACGGTATGTAATCCACCGTCCATAAACGCCTAGCCATCTTTAAATACGTTGTGTTCATCTTTCCTCCTTGTGTTAATGTGGGTACACTTTATTACACTAAGGTGCACCATGTCAAGCGATTAAAACCCTTAGCGTGAAAATATTTTTTCGTGTGCTTAATTGATTCCACCGATGGTGGATGCAAGTGTTTTGGACAAAGAACTGCCTAGGGCCGCCTCAGCTTCCCTAGGACTTTCCACCGACGGAGCCATGCTTCGTCAAACGGACTTCAGGTGCTTTCTACTGCAGTCGACTGCAGTACCTAGCTTGGCCACCTGAACCTTAACTGCCACCCGCAGAATTGAACCACGGACATCTAAGGCATCACTCCCAATTGCGCTTGCTCTTCTTTGCGCCGTACTCCGTAGATAAGAACGTTGTAGGCTCGGTGGACTGCGGACTTGGCTTACGCTTCCTACGCTTCCCTCATGCCGAACCAAAACCCGATAGAGTCTTTGGAGACATGCGTAGAGACAATAAAAAAAACCGCTTAGTGATGTACTCCAGTAGTGGCCCTATCCAATAACTTCCCACAGGGCATTGGATAAGGTGAAGTACACCTCTAAACGGTCTGATCATCGCCCACTACAGCAATGTGCGCTCAGTATATCAACACGTATCAATAGCTGTCAATACCCAAAAAAAATCCCGCCACATAGGACGGGATAATGTTCAACCTCAAAGGAAAGAAAAAAACAAGCAACTAACGCTTTTATTCTATCGGCAATTCTTTAATAACTCAAGCGCTTCCTCAACGTTATTTACGATGGCCAACATGCCACCTCTCCACTCTTCAAAGAACTTCTGCTCATCATCTGTGAGCTTTCTCGCCGATGGAACCTTATTCCCATCCTTGACTTCCATCAAAATCGTATAACCGTTATAGCCAACTAGCAGGTCAGGAATGCCTCCGCCTTGGCTGATGATCCGTACAGTAGCTCCACACTGCCTGAGTGCGTCCACTATGGAATTCTGATTGGCGTCAATTCGGTTTGCATATCTCATGAAATTAATTGTAATACCTGTTGACACCATAATGCAACACCTATAAGATATGCAGAACGGATGCAATATGTCCGTTGTTCAACCAAAGGAGAAAGAATGAAATTAACAAATAAATTTGGATTACCAGACACATTCGTCAACGTAATCACACGGCCAACCTATTCAAAGGGTAAGGCACACATATCAGCCACTGAACTACTGACGTCCCCACGGATCGTACAGCTCAAGAAAAAACATTGGGAAGAGATTACCCAAGATGCCAGTGAAATGGTCTGGTCCCTGTTCGGATCTGCCGTTCACAATATCCTAGAGCACGGTAAGGACGCACACCACGTCGTGGAAGAGCGCCTACACACCGAGTTCAATGGATGGAATATCTCTGGCGCTATCGATCTACAGGAAGTCTACGATGACGGAATTGTAATTAATGACTACAAGGTCACCAGTGTCTGGGCCGTGATGAACGAGAAAGCCGAGTGGGGCGAACAGCTCAATATCTACGCTTGGCTTGTAGAGCGAGTGAAAAATAAACCAGTTAAGAAGGTACAAATCATTGCTATCATTCGTGACTGGTCTGCTCGGGATGCCGTTAATCGAGAGGGATATCCTCCGTCTCCGATTGCCGTTATCGAGTACCAACTGCAGTCGACTGCAGATAGAGAGAAATACATCACGGATAAGATTGCTGCACACAACAGCGCTTATTTTGAGATGGAAACCGATGGTGAGCTCCCTGAGTGCACGCCAGAGGATATGTGGGAAAAGCCCACCACGTACGCTTTAAAGAAGGTTGGAGGTGTTAGAGCCAAGAAGGTCTATACCATCCTTACAGAAGCGGAAGCGGGCCTTGCTGAGGCCGGCAAAGGGTACGAGATCGAAACCCGTGAGGGAGAAAGAACTCGTTGCGAGAAGTACTGTCAGGTATCCCAGTTCTGTACACAGTTCCAGGATTATTTGAACAGAGAAGGACATGAAGTTATAACCGTATTGGAGAATTAAAATGGGAAGACCAAAGATAGATTACAAAAAAGCGCACACGCACGCAGAAGAAAAAATAATAGATTTATCAATCTTGCTTGATACTCTTGAAAATAAGCACAAGAATTTAAATTTAGAGTTTGATAAGGCAGTTGGGATCAACAAACAATTTCAACAAACCATTATTGAGCAACGCGGGATTATCGATTACTTGGAATTGCGAGAAAAAAAAATGAATGAGCAGTTAACTAAAATGGGAAAAACAAATGAGCGTACATAAAAAACTAATGCAGGTCCGCTGTGACTTGCTACGAACCAAGCTTGAAAAGACTGGCCACAATAAATTTGCAGGCTACAAATACTTTGAGCTTGCAGACTTCCTACCCCCGACGATGGACCTGTTCATGAAACATGGCCTATGCGGTGTGGTGTCCTACGATACGGAGTACGCAAGACTTTGTATCACTGACGTCGATGACGGAACTGTAATCGTTATCACTTCACCTATGGTATCTGCACAGCTCAAGGGAGCGCATGAAATACAGAACCTAGGCGCTGTCGAAACCTATCAGCGTAGGTACTTGTGGATGACTGCATTAGAGCTTACTGAGAACGATCCTATCGATTCCACAGCCGGTTCTGAGCCTGCACCTAAGCCAGTGGCTAAACCCGCTCCTAAGCCAGAGCCTAAGCCAGTAGAAAAGATATCTCTACCAGCTGTGATCGAGGGCAGCGAAGAGCCTTGGAAACTCAAGGTTACAGCTACACCTGACGCAGACATGGAATCATGGCTCGAACTCGTTGGATATGCAACCGATCTCATGTTAGAAAACACGAAGAACAAAACGAATGTGATGGACATATTCAAGGTTAACCGTGTTATTTTTGACCGCATCAAGGCAGATGCCCCTGAAGCATACGAAGAACTCATGAACAAATTTAAGAAAGCGAAAGAAAACTATGACAAATAAATACCCCAACACTGGTTTGCTGAACGTTAATTCCTACAAGAACTCAGAGAAACAGCCTGACTTCAAGGGCTCGATCAAGATGAATCGTGTCGTTCTCAAGGAACTCATGATGGCCAATACGGACGAGGACGTGGAGATCAAACTGTCTGCATGGAATATGCAGGGCTCACGTGGACCGTTCATGCGCTTGGCATGGGATAGCTACAAGAAACCCGAGCAAGCTCCTGCACCCAAACCGCAACTGCAGTCGACTGCAGATGACGAAGATTTGCCATTTTGATGAAGTACCATAAACATGATATGATGAAGTACCTTAAGGAGAACTTTATGAAATGTTATGTTTGTGGTGATGATGCTATTAAAAGATTCAATATCAATAATCTTTGTGCCAAACATCAAAGGTTTATACAGATGAGAAAAACCGCAAGAACCGATAAAAAATATGTTCCATCTATTTATGAGATAGAAAAATTGGTTCCTAAAAATATGATTTGTCAGGATTGCGGTATTCAAATGCATTGGATTGATAACGAAAACCGTTCTTCTGGAGCTGTTTTGCAACATTACAGAAATGGAACTTTAGGCATTGTATGCATGTCATGTAATTCTAAACACGGCGTATTACCCGGCGATATGTATAAAGAAATTCCTAAAGATCACAAATTATGTTCATCATGCAAAACTATTAAACCATTATTAATGTTTAGCGTTAGAAGAGATGGTAAAAAACCTTATCCATTAAGCAAATGCAAATCTTGTAGTTTAAAAGCACATAAAGATTGGAGAGAAAAAAATCCTCAAAAATATCAAGAGGCAAACAAAAGAAATAACGATAAAAGAAAAGAAAACATTGAAGAATATAGAGAGTATGAAAGGAAAAAATATTGGGAAAGGAAACTAAAAAATGAAAAATTATCCTCAATTTGAAGCTATTAAAGTGGCATTACGTCAAGATCGAACTGGTTATATTCTTACTTTATCAATACATCCAGAGGAGGTTCCCGAAATGGTCGCTCGTGACTTTGTGGGGGCTAGATACCAAGTCGTGATGGTACGCCTATCAGACGAGGAAACACCGCTAGACCGTGATCAGGTTTACAGCAAGGACATTGTTAGGAATTCAGCCATCCTGTGCAGGGATCCTGGGTTCCACAAGTTCTTGTTTGAGACAGGACAGATCAACGAGGAGGGCGAACTGCAGGCCGTGGCATGGCTCAGGGAAGAACTACAGATCAGCTCAAGGGCTGAGCTTAAGGATAACCCAACAGCTGCTCGGCATTACAACTTTATCTACCAGGAATACATTGCATGGAAACACCAAAACGCATGATCCCCTATTCGGTCCATTTACCGGAGGAGATCTACAACAAAATGAAGTCTGCAGCCGTGGACAGGAAAGCTTCTGCTATGGTTAGAGATGCCATAATAATGCTCATTGAGGGCAATGACACATACAATAGCGGATATCAGAAAGGCATTCGAGATTCAGTGGACATCATCAGAAGCAACGAGGGCGCAAGGACCATCAGCTATGGGAACAAGACCATAGCCGATAGCATTGTGTCCGACCTTGGAATGCTGAGAAAATGAAGCGCAAGGGAAGGATTGTTTTCAAAGGCGGTCTTTTCCATTGTGAAGATTGCGGGCGCCACTTCACAAATCTACTAATGGCAGAAGAACACAAACATGCAAAGCAAAAACAAAAAGGCTCCAACAAAAGCGGAGAAGGATCACATACTCCGGATAAAGGAGATGAAGTGCATAGTTTGTGGAATGTCTGGTCCAAGCGAGTGCCATGAGATCAAGCAGGGACAGTGGTTCACTTCCCTGCCTCTCTGCGCTGATTGCCACCGTGGAAATATAAACGGCATCCACGGACAGAAAAGAATGTGGGCTATCTATAAACTGGATGAGCTAGACGCCTTGGCTCTCACCATAGAACGCCTGCTCACCGATTAGATCATTGCCTGTTCACGCAACTTCTTCAGATTGATATTCTTCAGCAATCTGGTTTCTGTTTCTTTTAACTGACGGATCTTTTCCTGCTTTTGCTCAGCTGTCATTTGCTTCTCAGGCATATTGCTGATGCGGTTGATCGCAGTATTGATCACCGATAGATCCTTGGCAATCTTATCGATGTTCTTGTGCATGCCGTAGCGAACCCTATTCTCAGGCTCAGCAAGCCATTCTTTCAGCTCTGAAGGGCTACGTTGCTTGATGTCGCTAAACGACGCTGAAGCACGGTCTACTTCGTCCCTAAGCGTATAGAAATCCTTTTTGTATCCTGATTCAAAGTCCTTGTCCACGAACCCGCTGGTTCCAGGTAAAGCAGTGATCATGTCCCTCATGCTCATCTCTGGCTTGGGTACATTGGGATCGCTGTGCAGGATCTGGTTAGTAGTGAGTAAAAACAGTCCACCCACAGAACCGAACATGCCACGGATCAAGTGGTCAGCATTGATTGGAGATACGATACCTGTCTTACCCAGCATCTTGGCCAGCTCAGATGTGCTGTCGTTGAATTGCCTGGATGTCTCCAGCTGCTCCTGCCACTTACCAATCAATGGCTTGCCTTGGAAGAAGTCATAGTTAACTTTCACTTCAAGCAAAGGCTTAACAGCTTGAGGAACCACGGTTGGGCTGAGCAATGAATTACCTAAAGCAGAAACCATCGAATCCCTAAACTTGCGTCCGTCTTCAGTACCGTTATTGGTCATCAGCAAGTACATATGCTCGGTGATGATCTTGGGCATTGTGAACAAGTCAGTACGCAAAGGAATGCTCAATCCGCCGGTATGGGGGATCATGAGTAAGCGATCACGTACCGTTGCAGGCTTCTTCAGATAATCATCATCGTCACCGTTCATCATTGCGTAGAGCAACGATAAGGCCATGACAGATCCTGTGGTCGCAACAAGCGTTTTCATTGCAGCATCTCTCTCTTGTGGGGAGATACCTTGACCGGTAATCGTTTTAACTGCCACGCTTTGAGCGGCAATGTAAGCATTAAAGAATGGAATGGTCTGACCAGCTAGGATCAGCATCTTAGAACTACCACGCTTGCGGAAGTTAATGATCTCGAATGCTTTCTCTAATGCTTCACCTTTAGACAATCCCTGAGCCATAGCAGCTTCGTATACAGCCTGACGCACGGCGTTATCAGAAGCCATAGAGATATGCTCGAGCTTTTCTTTTAACTTACCAATGAATCCTGGTGCAGCTTTGATACCGGCATAGACTTCGGCATCCATGCGAGCAGCTGTTGCACTGTAGTCACGTACACCGACTACACCATACTTTTTCAGTTCATCGAACGTGGTGCTCTTGTTCATCAATGTCTTGACGAATTCCTTGGCAGCACGAGCTGGAATCGATAACGCATACCTAGGCTTCAAGCCGGAGGAGAATATCGCTGCAAACGAGTCCTGTGGAACTTGGCTCACAGAGAACAAGGGATACATCACCACCGACTTACGGAGCACATCAGCGATCTTGGAGAAGTACTTAACAGTAGGAATAGCTATGGATTCCAAACCATTGAATGCTTCTACGAACAAGGGATCGGCCATGTCGTAGTACTCGATCTTACCGTCACGCCATACCTTAACAGCGTCCATTCTGCGTTTGATTTCTGGTACTTGTTCAGCCAAATTCATCGACACAGATGTATCAATTAAAGCAAGAGCAGATTTGTTTCGGATAGAGCGGTTAATTGCGTACTGGGTCCAACGCACCATGTTATCGAATACATCGTGAACAGGCTGTTTAGAGCCGGTCATTTTCTTTTCTTTGGCTTGGACTTGCAGGCCAGTGATAAATTCCTTTGGTCCTTGATTCAGTTCGATCTGGTCTTCACGATAGAAAGGAACATAGTCAGCATTAGATAGCAATTCCTCAGCTTCATCTGGGCTCCACAATCCACTATCGACCAGGATCTTTGCAGCGTTCTTACGCATGCCATTCCATGTTTCAACAATCTTATTGAGCTCAGGCATGGTTTTAAATAAATCCATACCGGCATCAATTTCATGGTCCTCTAGGTGGACAAGCTTTTTATCTGATTCTTTTGCAGTCTCGTTGTACTTTTGGATTGACTTTAAGCGCTTAGCTTCAAATGCTGTATGCGCAATCAGCTCTGCTTGCTCTTTGGTTAATCCATGTTTGTTAGCCAATTCATTCAATTGATTGGCTAAGGCAACCAGGTTGTCTTTATCTTTTACAGATTTCCACTTGTGCGTATCTTCATCATACTCAAGATTTCCATCCATCAGGAATCGGTTACCGAGAGCATCGGCATGCACGGTTTGGCTCAAAGATACATTCAACAATCCCTTGATCTTGTCAGGAATAGCTGCACCAGATTCTTCGATTGCACGGCGGATGTTATTGTTCAGTGCACTATCAGTAGAAAATACTTTGGTGGAGAACTTGTCGTAGAACTTCTGGAACGCAGTCTTAGCCACACCAGTTTTGTTTGGCGTGTTCCTGAATTCGTTGTAATAGCTTTCCAGTCTTTGCTTAAAGTTAGGAGGAGGTGGTTCTACTTCCCTGCCCATATCATGCAAAGTATCAAGCGCATCTTGGCCTGCTTTGGATGGAGCGCCAATTACTTCATTGGTTGAACGTGCTTTTAGCTGGTCACGAAGATATTCCGCAAACTTATTTCCATCACGAGAATAAACAATATCATCAGGATTTAAATAATCAACTGGCATACTAAAACGCTCACCATTCTTATCATATCCATGAAATGTGGTTTGTGTTTTAGGATCTGTAAAACCAGATATGCGGAAACCATTTTTTAAAGTTACTGGATTTTTAAAACGATTTATATATCCATTTTCTCTATCTTCTTTGCTTTGAGGCAAGAAGTACTTATTGCCGTTTTCATAATCAAAGTCAGGAATTAGAGAGCGAGCATTAGCACCAACGAATTGTTTCTTCATCTTACGCTGGGTAATAATCTTCTGAGGACCAACAGGACCACCAGTCGGTACACCCAGGAATCGGCCTTGCTTCTCAAGCTCAGCTGCCAACTCTACCGTAGGTGTTTCAAATAGATCGCTAGAGATCTTGATCAATCGCTCTAATGCGCTCTCGAACTGAGGGCTGATGCCAAGCATACGACCAACGTATTCAACCAACTTACTGAACGCAGACTTCTCACCAACTTTAATGTTAGCCAAGTATTGCTGTGTCAGCTTATTGCTTAGTCCCATCGTGATGAACTCTGGGTGCATCCTTGATTTGCCAAGCGTTGAATAATCTTTGAACGCATATCCAACTTCATGGAGCTGTTCTCTTGTGAGCTTGCCAAGCTTCTTATCTTCTAAGAACTTCTTGTAAACAATTTCTCTGAGCTCATTGATTTGTTTGATGTGAGGATTGTTATCCCCAAGGTAAGCGTACTCGGCCAGCGATGCTACGTGGATCAACTCGTGAGCTAGTGTTTCGTAGTCAGCGTTATTGCTACCGCCTGGCTTATTCAAAACCAAGTCAAAGCGAATGTTCGTTTCGTTACGATACATACTCTCGACGTGGCCAGGGTGATCCATCCTTGCTTTGGAATAGTTGAATGTCATGGGCACGCCACGCTTGGCATACTCATTAATCCTATCCCTGACCTTTTCCATGATCGACTTGATGTAGGAATTGGGCGCACGATCCACTGCATACTGTGCAGCTTCTTCCATCGTCTTGCCCTTCAGATCCTTTTCCATCTGCAAGTCACTTGGTTCTTTCTGCTCAAAGTATGTATCTTTCAATGAATCAAACAACTGATCCAGTGACATACGTTTGGTTGGGTCTGCCTCTTGTACTTGTTTCTGAGCAAGGTTAGCCATCCTAGATAAAGCATAACCAATGTGCTTTGGATCTTTGGTGGATCGTAAGAATGAAAATACTTTTTGCTCGTTAGGTGTCAATGCATCACTGATCGCTTTCATTTGATCAGTGGTCATCAACTGATTATTAGCATGCATGAACGCATTGGCTGCATCAGCAACTGTTTTCCTAACATCATAGTTACCAGCGCCTTCTAGCTTAGCCATGTCAGGAGCAGCAGCTGTCAATCCGGTAACGGTATTCTTAACGGCTGGACTTCTAGCCTGCTCATGGGAACCGATCATTCCATCATGGCCATAAGCTCTGTACATTACAGCATTGCGGAAACGATTCTTCGCTATATCGGTAATATCGCCTGTTCTAGGATCGATCAAATCACCGTGCTCTGTCTTTGGTATTTTGCTAACAAATTCTCTGGTAGCTGTATTGCTTAGCGTTCCATCCGTACGATAAGACATCGCATCAGGATCGACATGCTGAGCATCACGCTGAGCCTGCTCAATAGGCTTAACGCTTAATCCTGATACCAAGTCAGGAGTCATCACACGCTTAGGCATTACACGAACCAACACTGGTTCCTGCATCCCTTCGATTACCTTTTTGTCGATACCGTGCGTGTCATCTTGTAGGAGCTTATCCTTGTAATCTGTCGCATTACCTTTTGCGTAGGCTTCCTGAATTCCAGCCACTCGACCATTTCCTGCCACGGGTCGAATTGCGGACTTTTCCATGTCTGAATACTCGGCATTTGGTGTCCCATCTACTGTTTGACTAGGTGTTAAAGCGCCCGCTTCAACTACTGCGTACTGTACAGGAACAAACTTACCGCTTTCAGAAATTGCATGAGTGATTTCCCCCATGTGCTGTTGGGGCAACTTAATATCGCTCGTGACAACAGGAGCGCCACCACCGAACAACTGACCCTTGCTCATCAGATCATATTCAGGATTGTTTGCAACAGAATCAATCTGGTCATTATGAGTAACCGTATCCCTCTGACGATCTACAAATGCCTGCTCAGCACCAGGAGCTGGATTAGTATGGTAATTAGCCATGTCAGGCGTATCGTACTCAGGGACTGTCTTAGCCACTTCTTCTTTGGCTGCACCCTTTTCCATCACACGACCCACCGCACCGATGGGGGCTAGCTTAGCTATCTCAAATGCTGTCTGGCCATATTCACGCATGGCGTCATCATCCGTCAAGGATAGACCAGCCTGTGCACGTTCAAGCGCTTGCTGTGCTACTTCAGCAGGTATCTCTGCCAATGCACCTTTAGCTGTACCCATAGCCAATGTCTTGGCTAAACCTTCTTTGGCCAATGTTTCAGCTGCTGCACGCTTGACCTCTTGGGTTGCACCCTTGTAGATCATGTTGCTAACATCTTTGCCGAAGATCGCACCAGCCAATGATTTACCCATAGGGATAAATGTTTCAGCTACGTCTAATGCAGCTTGTGGTACGGCAGCCAAAGCAGCCTTGGTACGGCTAATGTCTACAGGCTCACCAGCTTTGCGTTGCTCTTCAGCTTGGCGCTCTATGTTCCCACCGTATTGCTGTAGTAATGAGCTACCGAATACGCCACCTAAACCAGCCACAGGAGCGAGTTCAGGAGCACCCAATGCAGTAGCTGCCATCGCAGCTCCACGGCCTGCAGCGGACGCCTGAGCGATCTGTGGGGCCTGTTCTTCTAGCGCACCAGGAATTTGCTTGATGTACTCACCGATAGCAGGAAGCACGCCTTCTTCTTCGTATTTCTTCTTAACCGCTTCAAAGCCTGGCTGTTGGCCCAATCGTTTGGTGATATCTTCTTGACGAGTCTTAGCCGCTTCAGCAGCTTGATTGCCACCCAATACAGACTGCAGGCCAGTTAACTCTGATGACAACATGGATTCAGTGCCACGCTGTACATTGGCAAGCGCTCCCGTTTTGGGAACAGTCTTGGTCCCCATCACGTCTTCAATTGATAATTCCTGTTGTTGCGCTAGTGGAAGCGAACCTTTACCCAAAACATCATCAATTGAATATTCCATGTTATACCTTTAAGCAGGGACAAAACCAGTGCCAGTCCATTTGTGCAGACCGGTAGGTGTTTGATATATTTTATCCTTTATTAAATTGGAAGGGCTAGGGTTTGCTGGTAATGGAATACCTTCTTTTGTTTCCACGCCTGACAATTCATTGAAGCGCTTCTGTATTGCAGCCAACTGCGAACGCTGTGCTGCCTTCGCATTCTCATCCGTATTCATGGGATCCATGATCTGAGCATTCAGAATCTTGGCTGAATCGTTCAACGCTGTGATCTGTGCTTGCTTAGAACGAGCGCCGTTTTGGATCTCGATAGCCGCTTGCATCAGCTCAGCTTGTGATTTACCCTGATAGTTGGGATCATTCTGCAACAACTTAACAATGTCGTTAGCGTTAGGAGCACGGTTAGGATTGTTGATCTCCATGTTCTTAAGCGCAATTTGGGTATCACGGTTAAGCTTACTACGTTGGTTCTCACCTGACTGACGGATGTTTTCCAACTCAGCAGAAGATTGATTAGCCAACTGTCTGTCAAAGATCGTACGAGCTGTAGTTGATTTCTCTTTTTGAGCTTCAGTCATACCAGTAGTAATATCTTTAACGCCAGCCAAAGCTTCTGATCGACGCTGTTGCATCACAGGAGAAAGCATATTGTTGATCTTGTCATACTGGTTAATCACGGCTTGGCGATATTCATTCTCATTGGCCTGAGCAGCAGGAGCTCCACCAGCATATCCACCAGATACGATACCAGTCAAAAGAGCAGATAGCTTTTCTGCAGCATGGTGCTTATTCCATTCTTTCATCTGCTCACGCAACTCGTTAGCAGCTTGAACGGTTTCTTCGCCATAGGGCTTGTCTGCTCCAAATTCTTTCTCAAGCTTATGTCTTTGCTCAATCATCTTATTGATGTCTGGCTCAGCCATAGTCTTCTTGACTTCTTCCTCAAAGATATTAGGCTGTGCAGAAGGTACGCCAGGAGCTCCAGTAACGGTTCCAGGAGGTGTGGTTTGAGCCAATATCTTACTGGGATGTGCAGGCGGTAAAGCTTGTGGCAATCCTGCAGGAGCAGGAGGAACAACAGGAGCGGATTGTGCAACGGGTGCAGCAGGTGCAGCTTGCGGTGCAGCTTGGGGAATAGGAGGATTAATAGATCCACGACCAGCACCAGCTCCAGTAGGAGGCAATGCAGCAGGAGTTGTATCTGCAGTCGACTGCAGTTGTGGTGAACCAGACAAAGCTTGAGTCAATGTGTCAAGCAAAGGCTGAGATAAAGTGGGACGACCGGCATTCATCCAGTTGGCTATTTGCTTAATACCTGATTCAGCAGGCAAAGCATTGACCAAAGACGATCCTGCGCTTTGGATAGCAGCACCAATATTACCTAAGCTATTGGGGTCTTGATAAGAGGTAAGAGCTGGCTGATCATGCATGCGAACATCACGCTCTGCATATGTCTCTTGTCTAGGAGCAGGAACATCACTGTCCTCTTTACCAGCAAATCCTAATACGCCACCGCCATGAGCAAACTTGAACATATGGCTTGGAGCTGCATGAGCAATACCGCCATGAGCCATAGGACGTGGTGCAGCAGGACCTTGAGCTACGGCTTGGGGCATAGCAGGACCAGCTTGGGGCATCTGTGGTGCAGCAGCTGCTATACCGGCAGGAGCTGGTTGTCCTTGTGGGCTCATCATAGGAGCGCCTTGCATAGGAGCACTTTGTGGCATCATGGGAGCGCCAATAGGAGCCATGCCAGTGATCTGCATACCCAAGCGCTGAGCCATCTTTTGTAAATCCATCAAGCCGGCTTTTTGTTCTACTTGCTGTGCCACTGTAGGCATAGGTCTGTTTTGTTCAGCTTGTTTATCAGCCTCTAAACCTAAGCGCTTTTGTTGCTCTAGCAGGGCCAGGAGCTGTTCATCAGGCTTAGATCCCTTGCCTTCTTTGTATGCCTCAACTGTAGCGTCAGGCATGTATTGCATATCTTTTTCGTCTTGATAGATACTCATTTGATTATCCTTGTCCTAAATTAGCAAGAGCCTGGGCCAATGAAGTGGAAGTGTTAACCGCACCAGCAATGTTACCCAATGTAGAAGTATTGGGGATAACAGCTTGGGTAGAAATTGGCAAGTTAGAAAGCATGCTCTGTTCAAACTGAAGCTGTTGATATGGATACAACGCTTGTGTATTGAACTGATTCTGAGCAGCTGTATCTGCAGCCTGCTGCAGACCCTGTTGTGTAGCACCAGCTGTACCGAGCGCATTAAGACTTTGTAATCCAAAGTTGGCAGAAGCTTGGTTAGCTGCTTGTTGATTTTGCTGAGCAGTAAGAGCATTCTGTTGCTCATTGTTGAACTGTTGCATGGCTTGGTTATATGCAGTGTTATAGCCCTGACCAATTTGTGTGGCCTGTTGAGCCAACAGATTACCTTGATCAATACCTTGCAATACGGCTTGTCTAGATCCACCAAATGCACCTGCTTGAGTTAATTTACTCAAGTCATTTTGCTCATTAATGCCTGCGGTATAGGCCAACTGATTGAGCTGTGGCTGTAGGGACTGCTGCAAATAGGGGTTCATATACTGACCCGCTATACCAGTATTGTTGCTTGTATCCAACTGCAAGGGCTGACCAAATCCAGTAGTGTTACCTTGACCAGCTTGGCTCACCAATGATGTTTCAGATGGCGTATTTAAGTTGGGCATTGTAGGTGCTCCTTGGTTAGACCAAGTGCCCGTCTGGAATTGGACAGGAGGAGCTCCGGTCTGGGCCAAAGCAGAAAGACCTGCAAACTGTTGCTGTTGCAAAGATGAAGGACCAGCAGTTAATTCACCCTGATATACAGGCATAGGCGTTTGTGCCAGAGCTTGAGCGCTACCAAGCATATTGGTTACATAGTCACCAGCCCAGGGAGACAGGGCGTTAACTGTCGAGTATCCAATCGATGGAGTAGATACACCAGAAGATGTACCCGTAGAAACTGTACTTCCAGTTGTGCCGGCATATCCTTTGATATCAGAAATACCACCGGTGTTAAAAGCTACAGCTCCACCGTTAGCGTAGGCAGGACCGCCTACTAAGAATTTGTCAGGATTGATTTCCTTACCTTGCTTCTTAGTACCAGTACGGGCCATGCGCACTTTATCCATCATCTGGTAAAGTTTCTTTGCTCCAGCATCCGAGTTGCCGTTACCAAGGTGGGATACGACGTCAGCAGGGATTACGAACTCACCGTGGCTAAGCTTGGCTGGCTCTACACCATCAATAGAACTTGGAACTTCATCCGCCATACCATCGGTAGTGCCTTGTAAATATCTTGGAACGCCAGTGGTTCCTCCATGTGCGTAACCCATGATACCTCCTTGTTTGGCGCTTTGAGCACCGGAATCTGCATTGATGGTAGCCAATGCTTGTGCAGCAGCAGCTGGATCACCACCGTATTGTTGAACCGCCGCAGCAATAGCGTTGGGATCATTAGCAATACCTTGTGATTGAATGTAATTGATGATGTCGCTTTGACTGTATTGGTTATAAGCAGGGGCTGCAGGAGCCGCTTGTACAGCCGCTGGAGCTCCACCAGTAACGGCAGGAGCTGTGCTCGTTGATGCTGGTTGGTTCAATGTAGCCAAAGCCTGTGCAACCGCAGCTGGGTCACCGTTGAATTGCTGTTCAGCCGCAGCAAGCGCAGTAGGATTATTGGCAATACCCTGCTGATTGATATAGTTCAATATATCAGCTTGGCTATAAGGCGTATATCCTGTCGATGCTGTTGTAGCTGGTGCTGCGCTAGATGTAGGCGTATAACCTGGGATCTTAATACCAGTAGAAGCTACCTGATTCAAGTCAATACCTGGGTACATGGCTTGGATCTGAGCAGCAGTTAAGTTGTTGGTATTGATGATGTTTTGGATCTGTTGCAGACCGGCAGCGCCACCCTGACCATTGTTCCAATCATTGGCCATGATGGTTGATAGATCATTTGTAGGCACATATCCCTTGGCTGCCAAGTTATTGATGTCGGCAGAGCTAAGTCCATACTGTTGCATTTGTTGCAAAGTAATACCGTTCTTTGTAGCCAATGCGTTAACAGCTGCAGGTGATGCGCCGGACTGGTACAAGCTCACAACTTGAGCTACAGGGTCCACATTTTTATACGCATTAGCAATTACTGTAGGCGTCCATCCAGGATTGTTATAGGATGTACCTGCAAGAATGCTAGGTAATTGTGAAGGACTAATGCCCTTTTGATCCATGTACTGAGATACTGCCACTTGCATTTGATAGCTTTGGACAGGATCGTTTTGATAGTTAGGATACTTGGCAACAATGTTACCAATGTCGGTTTGCTGTTGTTTCAATGTAGCGGCAGCAGCAGCTTTCTGTGCAGCTAACAATGCAGCTTGCTTTTGTTGTGCAGCCAATAATGCAGCTTGTTTAGCGGCTTCTTGTTGAGCGGCTAACTGAGCAGCTGTTTGAGATGTAGAGGTCGTTGTACCAGCTGTTGTGCTAGGAGTACCAACTCCTGCTGTCGGTGTTCCTGTATAACCAGGACTAGACACATTAATAACAGCAGGCAATCCAGCGTTATTAGCAGCGGTTACAGGCGTATTACCAGCAGCTGTTTGGTTAACCCAAGGCATAGCAAACCCAGGAATAGGCTGTTGTGCGGCAGCTCTTTCAGCGGCTTGCTTTTGTGCGGCAGCTATGATGGCCTGAGCCTGAGCAGTAGATGCTGCATTGGCATTGGCTACAGCCGTAGAATCAGATGGGTTTACATACTGGGTATCAGTGAAATACTGTTGACTCTGATTAGGAGAAACAGCGGCATTGACCTGATTCCTAATGGCCTGAAGCGTAGGTATCTTTCCTTGGTAAGCGCCAGTAGTGACATTGTTGCCACCAGTCAAAGCAGCCAAGCCAGTAAGAGCAGCAATATTACCTGCATTAGCTGCAGCAAATGAAGCAATATCAGAACTGCTCAATGTGCCTGCAGCAGCTTTAGCAATCAATCCGCTTAGTCCAGTTGCACCACTGCTGGTAATTGTAGATCCTGGAATTCCAGTAGCTGTAGAAGCTGTACTTGTTTGAACGCCACCCGTATTTGCATTGGTGAAATCGGTAGCATTAGAAGGGTAAATATTACCCGCTTCATCTACCATCTGGTATGTACCATCAGACATCTGATAATAGGTATTACCGTTGGCAGTAGCTGTTTTTACAATAGTTGGGGCAGACGAAGTGCCTTGGCTAGATGAATCAAAGCTAGGACCACTCTGGGATACTGTCATCCCTGAAGCATCATCTATGACTGCAACGCTACCATCTGAATAGGTAACGGTTGTTTGGGTTCCATCATCACTTGAATCAACAATATCTGCAGCCATATTAGCCTCTCGAATTTAATAGTTGAACGAGGTCGTTTATAGACCCGCCACTCCTAGCATTAATTGTAGTATCTTGTACGGGATTTAGCGAATTTACTTGGTCAAATAGCTTATTCAAGTCTATTTCGTTTATCTTTCCAATTGTGGCTGGAGGAGCTTTTACAGTAGGCATAGAAGGCAATGCCAAGGGATTGGGATTGACTTGACCATTAGCGCCTACAGGACCAGTTGGTGTAGCCAAAGGATTGGGTGTAGTCGATGCAGTTGTGGTCGTAGCAGGCGTAGTGCTCGTAGTATCTGTCGTAGTTGTATCTGTAGCTGTGGTATCTGTAGTTGGTTTCGTAGCAGTTTTATCTGCAGTCGACTGCAGTTGTACTCCACCAGGATTTACGGTATGAATGATTTGCGTGGCTAAAGCTGCGACCTGTGGTGCAACGCTACCTGTGATATTGTTTAAGGCATTCAACAGACCGGCTACGTCACCCTTTTGATAAGCGGTAACTGCATTTGCTGCATTTAATGCTGTTTTAACATCTGATGATGCACCTGCCAGTTGAGCCAAAGAGCTGACCATTCCAGCTACATTACCAGTTTGTAATGCATTTGCAGCAGCCAAACCAGTCCTGGCTGTCGACAAAGTACTTGGATCAATCCCAGTATCAACGCCAAGACCAGACGCAGCAGATGCGGCATTCAGTAGAGTTCCTGCATTGATAGGCTTACCACTTGCTACATTGGTAGCAACATTAGATGCAGCGATATAAGGAGTTAATTCAGGCGCCACTACAGCTACAGCGGCATCCACCAATGGATTGCTTGCAACTTTACCAACTTGCGATACAAGTGAGTTTCCTCCAGTCAAATCTGACCCAAGGGCTTGACTGATATTGCCTGAGAAAACGTCTGAAAAGAATCCCATTAAACCGCCTCTCCACCACTAATGGTAATGGTTAATCCAGTATTAGAAGCTTTAGCAGATATAAAGGAACTGGTCGGTAAAACCTGTACCCCAGCATAGGAAAAAGTACTATTTGCCGCTACCGTTTGAGCATAGAACAAAGCGTTCTGCGTTCCTGCGCTAAACGTTGCCGGCACAATATGCAAGTTAAACGTAAGCGATCCACCCGTAGTATTACAAACATCGATTTGTTTCAAGTACGTACGAGTAGGTGTTGTTGCATTCGTAGGCACTGTATACAACGTAGCGTAGCTGGTCGTTAAAGCAGCTTGTGCAATTTGTACTGGTGTGACATTTTGATAATTAGCCATTACAGTCCTAACCAAATAAAGGCTTGATTGCTAGCCACTTGATTGGCTATCACTTGGTTAAAGTTATCGTTGCTCGCAAAATACAAGCGCAATACTTTGTTTAACGTATCAATATATTGTTGATCATACTGATGCGGTGGGAGCGGTAAATTGGGGGCTACGTTAATGACTGGGATCATGTGTTACCTCTCAATCCATCTTGTTGGATATCAATCCTAGGCGTACCCAATTGCCACTGCTGGCCCAACTGATTTCCCTCTACCTTGAAAATCATTTGTCGACCACGTACACGGATAAATACTTGGCCTGTAAACTGCTCAATAGGCGCTGTAGCCGTTCTTGTTACAGCTGCGATGTTCGTATTACCCCCCATTGATTGGGGCACGTTATAGCCTGATCCTGAGTTCTGCATAGGGATCAGCGTCATGTTCACAGTCGGATTGGCTGTGGTCGATTTACGGAATGTAATGTCAGGAAGAATACGACGGATAAAGCCAAACTTCTGGCCATCGGTTAAATCAAATTCTGCTGAAGTAATATAGGAATCGATCGCAGTGGGAGTGCCTGTAGTGTTGTCATCCAATCCATATTCATGGAATACAAGCGTATTGTTATAGGTCGCAGCGACAGGATAGGTCAAAGTTGTTGAATCAATCCAAGCCGTTCTACCCATTGTTCCATAGTACCAAATGTCATCTTGGTAGTTATAGACCACATACTTATCGACCACGGTGCTATTTGCTGAGCAATAGAACCACCATACTTCGTTGTATCCCTCATTGGTTCCTGCAAAAATCTGCTGGGATTGGGAAAGATTGATATCAGAATAAATGTATTCCCGAAGGTCACAGCGCAACGTAGAAGTCGTACCGTTGTACTTATAGAACTTATCTACTCCCATCCAGTATGATGTTCCAGCAGCCAAGATTGCAGCATTGGGGGAAATGATAGAGATGTTATCGCCAACAATGTTTGATCCCCATACAGCAGGAGTTCCTACATATTGGAAAGAGTAAACCGAGGTATCGGTCCAAACAACGATCTCCTGTCTATTCTGTACGCAAGCAACAATTTGTGATCCACGAGACAGCCTGATATCTCCTGCCTGGTTTGTCGCTGCAGGTGTCCACATGGTCACAGATTCTTGATCTGACCAACGAACCAACATAGGATCCTGTGTACTGCCACCCAATGGGTTAGTACCAAATGCAAACACAAAGCGGCTAGCATCGGAGACAAAGATAAAATTAACAATAGTCGGTACATCAGAAGCTCCCGACAATGATGAAGCCAATACCGCAGGGCTAGTTATGCTAGTGGCATATGACCAATAATATATTTGTCCACCCCTAGGAGCAAAGATCAAATCCTGTCCAAAGTTGGATTGGCTCCATAATCTAAGAGAAATGGTAGTGCTTCCACCATTACCCCATGTTCCTGATCCCCATGTACCAGCTCCCCATCCTACCAATGGAACTTCAATCGCTGGTCCTACGCTGATCTGATAGGTCGCTGTTACCGTGCCACCACCAGGAGATCCAGCTGCATCTGTGGCATTGGCTGTGGCTGTAGCAGTGAAAGAATATGAGTTGGAATTAAGTACTGTGATCTGGTACTGCTGATTCAATACGGATGCAGTAATGTTTCCACCCAATCCAGTAGCTCCACTGAATGTGACGAAGTCACCCGTCACAGCTCCATGACCCGTAGCACTTACAGTAATCGTGGCTGAACTCGCTGTTGCCGTAAATGGATTGGTTAAAGTCGCTGTACCCCTAACAGGAGTAATATCATAATAGGCAGAACCCTTTTCAATGTAGAACTTTAGATTAGTTCCTACACCAATTAAGCTTGTGCCATCCAATGCAGACCAGTTAAACAAGGAACGACATATTCCTTGATATTGATTTGTAGTAACTGGATACCAGCCACCTATCTTTTCAGGAAATCCTTGTCTAAAACGTACCTTTTCTGATTCATACCAGCCAGCTGTAATCTGGAAATTAGGCGTGACAGTTCCCACCGTTTCAGAAGTGTACTGGGTTTGTTCCCGATTAACACCGGGCCTAAATCTAATAGCTTGTAATGGCATGGCTTATTCTCTCATTAGGCGCTTAAAACGGCAAGGGTTTTAGCTGTCAATTGTATGCGTTCGTTAAGCCCAAATAGCCCACCATTGATACGCTTACAAAGACCTTCTTCATTACCTGATTCAGCCAATTGATTGCATCCATGCGTAGCCCAAAACCAGCCACCACTAAGCGCTGCATACATGGGCGTTTTAACCAGGTCCGGGTTCTTTACAAAATCCTGACCAAGAGCTTGTCCGCAGTGCCAGTAGTTATCGTGAAAGGTAAGCTGGATCGTACCTCTTCCCCTGTACAAAAACCCATCCCCACTTGCTTCATTCCTGTTCCCTCCACGATTGGCGTAAATGCGGTTGGCAATCTTTTGAGGTTGATGGGCAAAAACGGCATACTCTTCTGGCTTGAAGTGAGTATGGAAGAGGGCTTGAAGGGTTTCGGCTCTATAGTTAAGATTCTCTTCCAGTGTTCGGAAGTGGTTGCACTCGTGTGAAAGCTGTCCGATAAAGGCGGCCTGCTCCTTGACGGTAAAAATGCTGAACTTTTGGATGGTTGCATTGAGTGGCTCTACCCATTCTGGCCCAATCT
>Ga0207958_1000152_pt1 | contig 24344 bp, 25 predicted proteins | sample CryBogCBH27Jul07_FD_184606 | JGI IMG/M metagenome (GOLD analysis project Ga0207958, IMG submission 184606) | Freshwater microbial communities from Crystal Bog, Wisconsin, USA - CBH27Jul07 (SPAdes) (version 2) | ecosystem: Environmental > Aquatic > Freshwater > Lake | place: Crystal Bog... | reverse complement strand
TGTTTCTGATAAAAACCAGGATCAATCCCCAGAGCCTCTGCGCGCGACCGAGCCACCGTAATGGCAGTCTGAATGGACTCCTGCATCACCTCACCCAGTTTACCGGTGTAGGTTTGCTTGCCCGTTCCAGAAACCGTTACCGCCTCGATAGTCAGCAGTTCCCCTCCAACTTCAGTCCAGGCAAGACCGGTCACCTGGCCCACCTGATCAACCTCCTCCGCCTGACCGTAGCGGTGACGCTTGACCCCAAGATAATCCTCGAGGTTCTTGGCCGTCACATTGACCCGCTTAGACGTTGGCTTGAGCGAAAGACCTTTAACGACCTTTCGACAAATCTTGGCAATCTCCCGTTCCAGACTCCGTACCCCGGCCTCCCGGGTGTAGTAGCGAATGATGTCCCGAATCACGCCTTCCGTGACCTGAATTTCGCTTTCCTTCAATCCATTGTTCTTAATCTGCTTAGGCAGCAGATACCTCATGGCGATGTTGACCTTCTCGTCCTCGGTATAGCCAGCGAGGCGGATCACTTCCATTCGATCCAGCAGGGCGGGCGGAATATCCAACGTATTAGCGGTCGCCACAAACATGATGTCCGAGAGATCAAAGTCTACTTCGAGGTAATGATCGTTGAACGTGTGGTTCTGTTCCGGATCCAGGACCTCCAGCAATGCAGATGCAGGATCACCCCTAAAATCCATGGCCATCTTGTCGATCTCATCGAGCATGAACATCGGGTTACGGGTTTTTACCTTGCTCAGGTTTTGCAGAACCTTGCCGGGCATCGATCCAATATAGGTTCTCCGATGACCACGAATCTCAGCCTCGTCCCGCACGCCGCCCAAAGCCATTCGAACGTATTTACGATTGGTTGCCTTGGCAATCGACTGCCCCAAAGAAGTTTTACCCACACCCGGGGGACCGACCAAGCAAAGAATCGGACCCTTCAACTTGCGAACGCGCTGCTGAACTGCGAGATACTCGAGAATTCTTTCCTTGACCTTGTCGAGACCGAAGTGCTCGGATTCAAGAATCTTCTCCGCATAGGCAAGATCGTGATTGACCTTGGTCCTCTTCTTCCAAGGCATACCGACCATCCAGTCGATGTAATTTCTGACGACCGTGGCTTCTGCAGACATGGGCGACATTTGGCGTAATTTGCTCAACTCGCTCTCGGCCTTCGTTCTTGCGGCCTGAGGCATACCCGACTTGTGAATTTTGGCCGCCAGTTCATCCATCTCATTCGGAACATCATCCATGTCCCCCAGCTCCTTCTGAATGGCCTTCATCTGTTCATTCAGATAGTACTCACGCTGGTTCTTCTCCATTTGTTGCTTGACGCGGCCACGAATGCGCTTTTCCATTTCAAGCATGTCCACTTCGCTTTCCATGAGCGTCATCAAACGCTCAAAGCGCTGAACAATTGAGGCAAGTTCAAGAACGGACTGTTTGTCCTCAATCTTGATCGTCATGTGCGCGGCGATGGTGTCCGCAAGGCGGCTAGGATCATCAATCCCGGCGAGAGAATTGAGAACTTCTGGGGGAATCCGTTTGTTCAACTTAACGTATTGATCGAACGTGTTGATGACCGTTCGAACCATGACATCCATTTCCTGTTCATCGGCGCCAGCCGTCTCCTCCTGAGGAGAAACGGTCGCCATCAGACAGTTTTCTGATTCATCAAAGTGGCTTACGACGGAACGCTCGGCGCCCTCGACGAGAACCTTGACAGTCCCATCAGGAAGCTTAAGTAGCTGAAGAATATTGGAGAGGGTTCCTACAGCGTAGAGGTCTTCGTAACCCGGATCATCAATCTCGGCTTCCCGCTGGGCGACCAGGAGAACCTGTTTGCTCTCCTTCATCGCACGATCCAGCGCAACGATCGAACGCTCACGTCCAACGAATAGCGGAATCACCATGTGCGGGTAAACCACCACATCGCGAAGCGGAAGGACTGGAACCAACTTGTCGCCTGAATCCAGTTCGGTTGCTTGACTACCCATTTGATGGTCTCCGCTCAAGAGTAAGAAATGTTCACTTCCCTACGATATGGGTCGATAAATCGCAATTACAAGGGATCCTTTCCCCCAAAACAATGAAACCCGCCGGAGCGGGTTTCATCAGTGCTCAGACCCAAGGACAAAGTCACTCGGAAGCATTTGCCCGTTGCTTTTCCTCGCTAGAGTACACCATGAAAGGTGTGGTTTCGCCCAGAATAGCGCCTTCATCCACGATCACTTTTTCCACATTTTCCGCGGAAGGCAATTCGTACATCGTGTCCAAAAGGACATGCTCAAGAATCGTTCGAAGGCCCCGGGCGCCAGTCTTTCTCTCCATCGCCTTGCGGGCGATGACGCGAAGCGCATCTTCACGGACCTCAAGCTCGCAGTCCTCCATTTCAAACAGCTTTTTGTACTGTTTGACCAACGCATTCTTGGGCTCAGTCAGAATCTGAATCAGAGCATCTTCACTCAATTCTTCAAGTGTTGCGACCACCGGCAATCGACCGACAAACTCCGGAATCAGTCCAAATTTAATCAAATCTTCGGCTTCGACTTCAGAGAGAATTTCGCCGACATTTCGGGAGTCGTCCTTGCTCTTGACCTCGGCCGAAAATCCGATACCGCCTTTCTCTGAACGCGCACGAATGACCTTGTCGAGACCCGCAAAGGCCCCGCCACAAATGAAAAGGATATTCGCCGTATTCACCTGAAGGAATTCTTGCTGAGGATGCTTCCGCCCACCCTGAGGAGGAACCGATGCGACGGTCCCTTCAATCAGTTTGAGCAGCGCCTGCTGAACCCCTTCGCCGGAGACGTCACGGGTAATGGAAGGGTTGTCGGACTTCCTTGAGATCTTGTCGATTTCGTCAATGTAGACGATGCCTGATTCCGCTTTTTCGACGTCGTAATCACACTTCTGAAGGATCTTCTGGATGATGTTCTCGACATCCTCGCCGACATAACCCGCCTCAGTCAGCGTCGTGGCATCAGCAATCGTAAAGGGAACATCCAGAAGACGTGCGAGGGTTTCAGCCATCAACGTCTTTCCTGAACCGGTCGGACCGATCAGAAGGATATTGCTCTTGGCCAGCTCTACCTCGTTCTTCTTGGCGTTACCCTGAGAGCGGAGCCGCTTGTAATGGTTATAAACCGCTACCGAGAGGGTTCTTTTGGCCTTATCCTGACCAATAACGTACTCATCCAGGACCGACTTAATTTCCTTGGGCTTCGGAAGCTTGTCCGATACCTGGGCGTGATTCTCCTGAAGCTCTTCGCGGATGATGTCGTTGCAAAGCTCAACGCACTCATCACAAACGTAGACCGACGGCCCGGCAATTAGCTTCCTGACTTCGTTTTGGCTTTTGCCGCAAAACGAACAGTACAGGAGCTTGCCACCACCCTCTTTGCCCCGCTTCTCATCACTCATCTGGAAATATCCTGCAGTACATGGGGCCGAGAGCCCCGGGACCCGAAAAGGATTTTCACCCTACGGCCCCATTTATAAAACACAAGCGGCTTCGCCTCAAGAGCGATTGGGCTTCTTTGACAATCAGATTGTCCGACGGTCGAGAACCTTGTCAATCAATCCATATTCGACCGCATCCTTGGCGCTCATGAAATTATCGCGGTCCGTATCGTTCGCAATCTTTTCGATGGGCTGGCCGCTATGATCGGCAAGAATCTGGTTCAGACGATCGCGAATGGAAAGGATTTCCCTGGCGTGGATGTCGATATCGCTGGCCTGCCCTTGAAACCCACCAAGAGGCTGGTGAATCATGACCCGGGAATGCGGCAAGCTATACCGCTTACCTGCTGCGCCACCCGCGAGGAGCAAAGCACCCATACTGGCCGCCTGGCCAATACACAACGTGCTGACATCAGGCTTGATGAACTGCATCGTGTCATATATCGCAAGACCTGACGTCACCACGCCACCAGGCGAGTTGATGTAAAGATGAATATCCTTATCCGGGTTTTCCGATTCCAGAAACAGCAGCTGGGCAATCACCAGGTTGGCCATGTAGTCTTCGACCTGACCCACCAGAAAAATGACCCGCTCCTTGAGAAGCCGAGAATAGATGTCGAACGCCCGCTCGCCACGGGCAGATTGTTCGATCACCACCGGCACAAGTCCGGTAGCTTCTGTTGGGATATTGCGCTGCGGGTTGCCTAGAATCATTTTGCGGATTTCTCCCGATAGTGTGTGGGGATGGCTCAGGCGGGCGTTCCCGCTGCCATCATCAGAGCCTGGAAGTCAATCGCTTCCTGAGCGGTCTTCGCCTTACCAATGACCAGGTCAACGATCTGGTCCTCGAGCACCATGTTCTCAATTTCACGAAGGCGCGTCTGGTCAGCATAGTACCAACGAACCACTTCCTCGGGATCCTCGTAACTGGCTGCCATTTCTTCAACTGCCTGGCGAACGCGGGAGGGATCCACCTTGACGCCATGTGCATCGATCACCTTGCCAAGAATCAGCGCCAATGCAACACGGCGTTTGGCCAGAGGCGAAAGCTGCTCTTTAAGAGCTGCCTCATCAAGGTTCTGCTTATGCTTACGTGCTGACTCACGGTAGGGCTTAAGGAGCTCTTCAAGTTCATCCTGAATCAGAACTTCTGGGAGCTGCAGGGTGTTGCGATCGAACAGCTGATCCATGACCGAGCTCTTGGTCCGGTTCTTCAGAGCGCGAGTCATTTCACGCTCCATGTTGCTCAGGATATCGCTGCGAAGTTCGGCGACATCGCCACTGGCAACACCAAATGACTTGACGAAATCCCCGTCCAGCTCAGGAAGCTTCGGCTCTTCAACCCGAGCCACCTCAATCGTGAAGTGGGCCGTATTGCCCGCCAATTTCTCGCTCGGATACTCCTTGGGGAATTCGATATCAAATTCGGTCTTCTCGCCAGCAGCGAGACCAATGAGCTTGTCTTCGAACCCCGGGATCATCTGCCCAGAGCCAATCACGACGGGAAAATCTTCGGTTTTGCCATTCGTGAAGTTTTCGCCCTCATGAGCCCCTTCAAAGGAAATCACGATGCGATCCTCGCTTTTGCTCTTCCGGTCGACTGTTTCCCAAGACTTTTTCTGGTCCCGAAGACGATCCACCATCCGATCAATGTCACTTTCCTCAACCTTTGAGGTGAACTGCTTCACCTCCAGAGTTTCCAGTGGCATCAAGACAAATTCGGGAATAATTTCGAAGGTCGCCTCATATTCGAGACCCTCGCCTTCAGCAATCTTGTTCGCCTTAATCTGAGGCGCACCTGCCGGATTGAGCTTTTCGTCACGAACAGCGTCATAAAAGCTGGACTGAATCAGATCAGAAACGACCTCTTCGCGGACCTGCTGGCCGTAGCGCTTCTTGATCACAGCCTGCGGGACCTTGCCCGGCCGGAAGCCATCGATCTTGACGTTTCCGGACAGAGATTGCAGCTTTGAATTGACTTGCTGGCTAATCTTATCCTCGGAAACCGTCACCGTCATTTTGCGGGAGAGTTCAGACGTCGCTTCAACAGACACTTGCATGTCGCACATACCTCAGACTATGTTTTCGGTAGAAAAGGGGAAGGGCATCTGCCATACAACCGGGCCCGGAGGTCCGGATACACAGGTTTTTGGCAGTTTAGCGGTTTGACTGGTGCGAATGGGGAGACTCGAACTCCCAAGGGTTACCCCACTGGAACCTAAATCCAGCGCGTCTACCAGTTTCGCCACATTCGCTCGAAAAAGATCCATCGCAGAAGATGACTCTCATCGCCTTTGCAAGGCTGAAGGAGCAACTCAGACCCTAATCTTCCCATTATAAGGACTTCGGCATCGATTTTCACCTTTTGGAACACTGAGCGACAACAAATGCCTACAGGCACCAAGAATCAGAGCACTCCTGAGGAGCAAGAACTTGAAGGTGTGATCAAGTTCAACCTTCTACACAGGGAGGCTCCCCTGCCCTTTCACTCAGGGTTTCCTGAACTGAACGCCTGGCGCAATTTACTTTATGAACTCGGACTGACAGGGCAGGATTCCTCCCGATACGGAGGTCTTGGCTACGGCAATATGTCCATGCGAACAGGCGATTCACAATTTCTCATCAGCGGATCCCAGACAGGCGGGATTCGAACACTCGGAACACACCACTACGTGTTGGTCACTCACGCCGACCCCAGCGGAAATCGCATTGAAAGCTTGGGTCCGATCAAGCCCTCATCAGAATCGATGACCCACGCTGCCGCCTATGCGGCCGGCTCATGGATTCAGTGCGTTCTCCACGTCCATCACCCTCAGATTTGGGGTGACAGCGATAACCTAGGGCTTCCTGGGACGCCCCCGGATTTAGCCTATGGGACCGTGGAAATGGCAACTGAAATTGAGCGACTGGCAAAAACGACACGAGGCCCCGTCATTGCCATGAAAGGACACACTGACGGGTTGATTGCCATTGGAAGCAGTGTGCAAGAGACAGGACACGCCCTCATCGACGTCCTCATTCGAAGTCAAACTCAATAATACCTTTCAGCCACCCCTAGGGATGCCCCAAGGCATGGCCTAGAATAACCCCCTTTTTCACCACAGAATTTACCGCATGTTCAAGCAAAAGCTCGACGCGATGATTGGCTACCCTGCGCACTTCAGCGGATTTATCGCTCTCTATGGTCTATTGATTTTTCTTCCCCTGATCCGACCGCCCGTTCTGATTACAGTGGTCTTGGTTAGCCTGCTGGTCTGGCTATCCATGTTCTTCGGACGCGTTCTTGCCGGCCTTCCCCATGCGAAGTCCGACGCAAAACAGTGAAACGAACTCGGTCACACCAGATCCGCTCACGACGCCAACGGGCCCCAGAAAAAGCAGCTGCGCCCTACGCTAGCGTCTTGAGAAGAATTGCCGCCATTTTCTATGACAGCATCCTGCTGGCCGGCATTCTTTTTGTGGCGACCGCAGCGCTTTTGGCCCTCAATGAGGGTGAAGCTTTCAAACCAGGCAATCCCTTCTACACCTCGGCACTGGTTGTGATTACTGCGACATTTTTCATCTGGTTTTGGACCCATGGGGGCCAAACTTTGGGCATGAGGGCATGGAAAATTCGGTTGGAAAGAGCGGATGGAAATCCCTGCGACACCAGAACTGCCCTTACCCACTGGATCGTCGGAGTCAGCTTGGGCTCGCTTCTCGGAATAGGATGGTGGTTTGCGCTAATCGACCGGAAAGGGAGAGCGCTTCAGGACGTTCTCTGCCGAACTCGAGTGGTCAGAGCCGACTAGGCCAGTACGACGACCTAGTCGGGCGAGGTCTTAATCAGACTTCTTCTTCGGGTTCCTTCACCTCTTTGGTGTGGGTTTTAACCTCACCGCGGTGAATCCGAACATAATCTTCCAACTGCCGCGTGGCAGCAGCAAACGCATCGCGTAAAGCGACATAAATATCTTGGTGTTCCTGTTTGTCATGGTGGTCACGGCTGACCACGATCTGCTTATGGGGAACTGCAAGATCAATCCTGACCTTGTAGAGGTTGCCGTGGTGCTGGTGATGGTGCTCAGCTTCCACCGCAACTCGGCAGCTGGTGATGTTATGGCAATGTTGTTCCAGTTTTGCAGCCTTCTCCCGAATACGGGCTTCAACCGCATCGGAATGCTCGACGCCGTGGAAAGTGATTTCTAATGGTAATTGCATAGATCCTTCCATCGTTATTCGTGCGCGGCCCTCGCCAGCCACCTTGAACAGCGGACGCGAGTCTCTCCGGCACTTCTATTGGATAATGAGCCCTTGATCGCTCTTCTTGGCCCACGGTCGACGTAAGCCGAATCACGAAGGGTCGACTGAATCATAAACAAGCCGTTGTAAGCCGTCGAATCTGTCTAGCGACCCAAGTGAACTTTGATAACAAAGAACCCCATGAGCAAAGAAACGCCTAGAACATTATCCGAAGAGGAGATCGTCACCAGACTGGGATCGGAGCTTCCCCATTGGCATTATCAGGGGGGCTGGATCGTTCGAGAGTTCAGAACCTCAGGTTGGAAATCGACTCTGATGGTTGTGAATGTCATTGGCCATCTTGCCGAAGCCGCCTGGCATCATCCGGATCTGGTAGTGACCTATGCAAAGGTCAAGACTAAATTGACAACCCACTCTGCCAAGGGAGTCACGGAGATGGATTTTGCGCTGGCCAAGAAAATCGAAGACGTTGTCCTCTGGAGGGCCAAGGATGAATTTCCAGGCATCCTGGAAGGAACCCCCGCAGACCCCCGATTTAAATATCTACGCTACGACTGAATCCTGCGGACCTCATCGAGAAGCTCGTCGATGACCCTTTGCATCCGGGATCTCAAAAACAAGACTCGCCACTTCGATCCCCCAGCCTGTCGCCACAGAAGCGAGGAACGGATTCCCGCCAATAAAAGTGTTCGAATCTGATTGGCATTTTGGGGATCTGAAAGCTGGCGCTGCTCGCCAGCAACCATGATGCGAGGCTTAAGCGTACTGACGGTCTGCTGATAGGCCGTCGCCAAAATGCGGAAAATTTCCGGATCCAGTCGCTCCGTTGAGCGATCCCAAACTTCCCGGGCCTCATGGATGGCTGAACTGATGATCTGGGTCATCTGCTGATTCTGGCTCAGCAAAGGCTCCAGATAAATGAGTGTTGATGCATAGCGCGCTGTTTCCGGATCGACCTGTCTAGGCTCTGACAATTGCCGCTTCAGCGCTTTAAGACCCAAAACCAGATTAGGCAAGCCCCCAAAAACCTCCAGAATGTCCTCTGCATCCACCATCAAAATACTAAGGACAGAGGACTTGAGCGCCATTTCGTCATTGCGCCCGGTTCTCGCAGTCTGCTTGACCAATTCCATCGCCTGGGCCACTCCGGCCAGAGCGATCACCTGATTTTTTAAAGAGTGTTCCACTAAGGCTACCTAATTCCCTAACTCAAAGGGCCCCAAGGGCTTCACCCTCAAATTGAACTCCCCGCCAACCAAACTTCATAAAAGCCCGAATATTGCGATGATCATGACCCTCGGGGTGCAGAAGTACGTCCTCGCGATAGAACTTTCCAAAGAGCTCCAGAGTCTGAGCTTCATTGAGGCAATGCTGAGATGCAAAGGTAAAAATCTTGAGCGAACCGCTATTAACGCCTGGCTCACTCACAACGAGGTCCTCACCTTCACCGTTAGTGAATCGACAGGGCGAAAATCGGTAGTTGCTATCGATGAGCGCGATCGTTTCATCAAACTCGACAGGCTGCCCTGCCTTGACCCGGTTAATCAATTCGACGATTTCGTTCGAAGGAGTCATGGTTTTACTTTTTTTTCGGTGTGACGGAATGTTTCAACTTGAGCAACGGGAAGACGGCTTTCAGCACTTTATCCTCCAACAGGGCCTGAGCTCTCGCATTGGGGTGAATAGAATCGGGTTGCATCAACTCGGGCACGTCACCAACACCTTTCAAGAATCCGTCGACGAAGACTACACCCAAGTCCCCGGCGATTCGAGAATAAGTGGCCTCGAAACGGTCAGCAAACTGTTTGCCATAGTTGGGGGGCATTTGCATGCCCAAAAGAACCGGAACAGCGCCCGCCTTCTGGCTAACCAGAATGATATCTCGAAGGTTTTGATTCATTTCCGCAAGACCTATACCTCGAAGGCCGTCATTGCCTCCCAACTCAATGATCACAATGGCCGGCGCATGTTTCTCGATCAGCCGGGGCAGCCTCGCAAGACCTCCGGCCGTTGTATCCCCGGAGATACCGGCATTCACGACCTGGTGTCCATCAGGGGCCAGCGAAGCACCAAGAAGAGCAACCCAACCCTCCGTGACATTCGCCAATCCGTAGCCTGCACTGATACTGTCTCCCAGAACCAAGAGCGTCGAAGCCTGCACCGGAATGAAGGGCATCGACAGACATAGCATTAAAAGAATTCTAATCATGCACACAGAAAATGAAGGTGGGAGAAACGGTGGAACAGGCCAGATTGTCGACCTTCGGGATGTTGGTAAGGTGGTTCCGACTCCTGAGGGCAACCTCGCCATTTTGAGGGCTGTCACCCTTAGTATCAAACCGGCAGAAACCATCGCCATCACTGGAGCCTCGGGATCAGGGAAATCAACCTTACTGGGTCTCATGGCTGGGCTCGACCTTCCCACGGAAGGAAGGATTCAACTGTTCGGAAAAGACATCACTCAACTTAACGAGGATGGACGGGCGCGACTTCGCGCTGGAAGAGTGGGGTTTGTTTTTCAGTCGTTTCAGTTGATTCCCCATCTTGATGCACTAGAAAACGTCATGTTGCCCCTGGAACTCGAAGGGGAACCCGATAGCCGCTCTCGCGCCCAGGCATTGCTGGCAAGGGTTGGGCTCGGTGATCGGCTACAACACTTTCCGAGCCAGCTCTCCGGGGGAGAGCAGCAGCGCGTCGCAATCGCCAGAGCATTTTCCTCGCGACCCCAGATCCTATTTGCCGATGAGCCGACCGGCAACCTCGATGCGCTGCGCGCCAAATCAATAGCAGACCTCCTGTTTGAACTGAATGCCCAGCACCATACAACCCTGATTCTGGTCACGCATGACATGCGACTGGCGTCTCGGTGTCAGAAGGTGATTGAGCTTGAACAAGGCCGTGTAATCCAGAGCGGAGAAAACCCCTAATGGGCCTCCCCCCCGTTCCGCTTCGGATTTTTCTCCGGGATCTTTTAAGTGGCAATCTGAATACCCTCTTAGGCGCTCTTATCCTTGCCGTATCAGCGATTTCCACCACAGGTATTCTCGCTGATCGACTGGACCGAACCGTCGGTGAGGAGGCCGGCAAAATTCTTGGGGCGGATCTTGTCATTCGAGGGCGATCCGAGGCCCCCTCTGATTGGAGGGCTGCGGCTAGTCGATTGGAACTCAAGCATATCGAGAGCGTCGAGTTCAGCACCATGCTTCTCGCAGGCGAAGAGACCCTGCTGGTCGGAGTCAAGGCAGTCGAACCGGGTTACCCACTTCGCGGCGATCTGACTTCAGAGGATGCACAAGGCGCCAGATCCACCGATTCACAAGCCATTCCGCTCACAGGCGAGTGCTGGGTAGACGCTGCCGTTTTAAGGCGCCTGAATCTCTCTCTCGGTGACCAGATCACTGTGGGTGAGAGACAACTCCGGATTACCCGACTTCTGATCCATGAGCCGGATCGACGCAGTGACATGAATGGGCTCTCGCCCCGGGTTCTGATAAACCGTCTTGATCTGGATGCCACAAGGGTCGTTCAGCCCGGGAGTCAAATCACACACATTGAACTTCTGAAAGGTGAGCCTCAAAAAATCAGGGCCTTCAGGGCGATGATCAAACCAGAATTGAAACCCGATCAGAAGATCAATGACGTTGAGGAGGATCGTCCGGAACTTGGGAAAACCATTCAGCGCACACGCCAATTCATGAGCTTCCTCAGCCTTTCTGTCATTTTGTTGGCGGGGGTCGCGATTGCCTTGGGCGCACAAGATTACGTGAGGCGCCATACTGGATTGTTTGCTCTTCTCCGCTGCCTCGGGTCTTCCGACTTCCGCATTTTGGGGATTTTCCTGTCACAGCTTCTTGCCATAGGCCTATTGGGAAGCTTGTTTGGCCTTCTCGTCGGCTTTTCGGCTGAAACGGTGCTTTTGAAGGCACTCGTTGACGTGTTGCCCGATCAAATCGCTGTTTCACGCATCAGCGCTTGGATGATTTCGATGGGACTGGGGAATGCGATCCTCATGGTTTTTGCCCTGCCCGCGGTCTTCGACCTCAGAAAAATGCCCACTTTGGCTATTCTCCAGGGCACAGCCATGCCCTCCCCCGGCAGACGTTACCTGTCCTATATCGTTGGCTTTTCCCTCATTGTTGGGATGCTGCTCTGGCACACCGGGAACATAAAGATGATGCTAAGCACCCTGGCCCTCGGTGCCACCGCGCTGGCGATACTTGCATGTGGTGCTTATTTGATTCTTTTGGCGCTTCGTCGATTGAATGGTCCTTTCCCATTTGCCATGCGCCTTGGCATACGCAGGCTGTTCAGGCATCCATCGAGAACACTGGTTCAAATCATGGGATTCAGTTTGACATTCGCGGTACTGACCCTGGTCACCAGCCTCCGAGAAGATTTGGTAGATGACTGGATGGCGCACCTCCCCAGCAATGCCCCCAATTATTTCGTGATCAACCTCTTCGACCGCGACCTCTCTGACTTTGAGGCCATAGTGCAGGAGGTGGCCCCACAGCCGCTGGATCTCTACCCGGTTATTCGCGGTCGATTGACCCGTATTAACGGCGAAGAAGCACTCAAGATCGCAAGCCGGGACAGCCGAGCGGAAGGTTCCATCAACCGCGATCTTGCACTGACCTTCACGACCACGCTTCCTTCAGACAATCGGATCATTGAAGGCGGGTGGCACCCACAGGAGAACGAAGAGGAACTCTCCATTGAAGAGGGACTTGCTCAACGCCTTCGAATCAAGATTGGGGATGTTTTGGAGTTCAATATTCTGGGAGAAGTCATTCACGCACGAGTGGGAAGTATACGGAGCGTGCATTGGGATCGAATGACGCCCAACTTCTTCTTTATCTTTCCCAAAAAACTCCTGGAGAATCATCCAAGAACTTGGATGACGAGTCTCTATATCGGCCATCAGGAAATCAGTCTCGAGAGGAAGCTAGTGCAGCGCTTTCCCTCGATCAGCCTGATTGAGGTTGGGCGGCTGGTCGAGCAGGTTCAAAGAATTGCCAACCAAATCAGCGAATCGATGCTCCCGCTCATTGGTATGTGCCTTGTTGCCGGGTTGTTTGCCTTGCTGGCCGGGATTCATGCCACCAGCCAAGACCGCGAACAGGAGGACCAACTGCTTCGGATCATTGGTGTAGAAAAAAAGCGGATAAGACTGACGAATGCGACAGAATTTGTGGCTATCGGCCTAGTATCGGGTTTCTATGGTGCAATGACCGCGGAATTGATTCGCTGGGGACTTTATGCCAACTTGCTCGAGATTCCATTCCGACTGAGCTTGGAGCTTTTGGTGGGGATACCGCAGATAAGCGCCCTGACCATTCTGATGATTGGCCTCTGGGCCACACGGGGAAGATCTGACCTATCGAGGTGAGCGCACCGAACGGGGGCTCACCTCGATAGACTGGGAAAATCAGGAACCCGCTCTGACGTTAACCTTTGAGGTCCAACCGGTCTTGCCCTGGCATTCGCCATCGGTGACCGCAACCTTTACAAACGGCAGAAGACCAACCACTTGCTCTTCTTCTACAGTCGCATGAGAGCCAGCCGGCGCCCGACAAATATTGAGGTCACTATCCTCCTCGGCATCAGAAGCACTGATCAATCCGGGAGTCGCCGTCAGATGGGAAAGTCCACCATTCGGATTATCGAGGGTGACAGCCTGCCCCATGCTTACGGCCGCCTTGACCTGGACCTTGCCACCTTCACCACCACCCGTCATGGCGAGGGTCAGTGAACCGATTGCAATGGCAGCAATCAGAGCATAGAGCGCCTTCGGGTTGGTCTTCAGTGTATTGATAATGCCGGCACCGGCATTGCTGTTATCTTCAGACATTGAGATTCTCCTCATTATTTCTGGGTTCGCCTTCTAGGGAACCAAGCCTTATTGTTAGACCCGGCCCCCACCAGATCGGCCGGCACTGTGCATTGTAAACAGAATTGGCCTGACAAACCTTACTCTAAGTCAGTCAGTGAGCCTCAAAAGACCAAAAGCATTACACTGAACCGAGGTTCCATTCGTCAACGCGATTCTGAACGATGCTGCAATCCATCCTCTTTCTGCTCATCATCGCTACCCTCCTATACCTGAGGAATAAACTGCGTGACACTCCGCTGTCTCGCCTTAACGCGACTCAGCAATCCCTGATCGCCCTAAGCATTCTGGTCCTTCTGCTACTCGCATTCACTGGAAAGCTCGGCCTGCTGCTTCCCCTGTTCGGCGCTGTAACTGCAGCATTCATCGCCTTGCTCTCAAGGTTGATGCCCATCATTACTCCGTTGCTTGCCCGCCATCTACCCGAATGGCTCGACCGAATCAGAGGACGTGATGAGCCATCGCAGCGCCCAAGAGAAGCTGGGCAACAACGTTCTTCCGCACGGACAGCTTATCTTGCGATGACGCTGGACCATCACACGGGTGAACTCGACGGAACAATCCTCCAAGGTCCTCATGAAGGGAAGCAACTGTCAGCGCTTTTCACCAAAGCGCTGGTCGACCTTTATACCTTCTACATGAAGGACGATCAGGAATCGGCCAAACTTCTGGCTGCATTCATCGAGCAGCGCTTTGGACCACATTGGCAAAATGCCAGCGAGAGCGCTTATCAAAGCAGCAGCGTCTCCTTGGAACGAGAGGAGGCCCTGAGCATCCTGGGACTTGATCAGAGCGCCTCAGAGGAAGAAATCCTCGCTGCGCATCGTCGCTTGATTCAAAAGCTGCACCCCGATCGCGGCGGATCAGATTATCTGGCCTCCCGTATCAATCAAGCCAAGGACTCCCTTCTGAGCAAGCGTTCGCACTAAGCCGAATTCAATGAAGAAAGTGAAGGGCCTTGGAGCAATCTAGGTGCTAGAATTCGAGGACCTAATGCCCAGACCACGCCACTGCCTACGCCTTCTGGAGGAAGCATGAAACTGATCACTGCGATAATCAAACCGTTCAAACTCGACGATGTTCGCGAGTCACTCTCTGAGCTTGGCATCACCGGCATCACGGTGACTGAAGTGAAGGGCTTCGGAAGACAAAAGGGACACACCGAACTCTATCGCGGTGCAGAATACGTTGTGGATTTCCTTCCCAAGGTCAAAATTGAGGTTGCGGTCAGCGATGCACTCCTCGACCAATCCATCGAATGCATCATCAAGGCGGCCAATACCGGAAAGATTGGAGATGGCAAGATTTTCGTCAGCAACCTTGAGCAAGTCATTCGCATTCGGACCAGCGAAACAGGCGAGCAGGCACTCTGAGATCCCACTGATACCGTGACCCTCAATTCAAACGAGCACCCCGGCGATTCTGCCGGGACGCCCTCGCCCTCCGCACCATCCCCCGCTTTAAAGCAAAACCAGGCGCCCGTCGGCAGCGACCGCCTCAGGGAGATTCCCTATAACTATACGTCCTACTCCGATCGGGAGATCGTCATTCGACTCCTGGGTCCAGAGTACTGGCAGATCCTTGAAGAGCTTCGAGCGGAACGGATCACTGGGCGATCCTCAAAAATGTTGTTTGAGGTCCTTGGCGACATCTGGGTGATCCAGAGGAATCCTTATCTTGAAGACGACCTCATCGATAACGCCACGCGCCGTAAAGCACTCCTCGGGGCTCTAAGGCACCGGCTAAGGCAAATGGATGAGCGCCGTAAATCCCTTGAAATCGAAAATCCTGGCCGGGTTCCCAAGGTGCTCGCATTGCTTGAAGCCGCGAACCGCGCCGTCGATCAGTTTGAAACAACCCTCGATACCACCCGGCGCCTGAGACAGCGGGCCATGAAACAGTTGTCCCGACATACCCGCAAGGACAATATCAATTTTGATGGCTATGCTCGCGTCACCCATGTAACCGATGCGACGGACTGGCGCGTCGAATATCCCTTCCTGGTGCTCTATCCAGATAGCGAAGAAGAAATTGCACCCTTGGTCAGGTCCTGCATCGAGCTCGGGCTCACCATCATTCCTCGTGGAGGTGGCACTGGCTACACCGGGGGTGCTGTCCCATTAACTCCCCTGTCTGCGGTCATTAATACCGAAAAGCTCCTCCGCATGAGTGTTCGTGAGGAAACCAGCGGAAAGCCGTTGCTCCACACGGAAGCGGGTGTCGTCACTCGACGGGCAATGGAAGTTGCTGAGTCGCGGGGACTGGTTTTTGCCTGCGACCCCACATCGGCAGATGCCTCCTGTATCGGCGGGAATGTCGCCATGAATGCCGGTGGCAAGAAAGCCGTGCTTTGGGGAACTGCGCTAGACAACCTGATGTCCTGGCGAATGGTCACTCCGGATGGGAACTGGCTTGAGGTCGAACGCCTCGACCACAACTACGGAAAAATTCACCTCGTTCCGGAGGTTCGCTTCCTCCTGAAGCGCTTCGATTCCAAGGGCAAAACCCTGCTCGGCGAGGAAACGCTGACGATTCCTGGGGAACGATTTAGAAAAACCGGCCTTGGAAAGGACGTCACCGACAAATTTTTGGGCGGCTTGCCAGGCATTCAAAAGGAAGGTTGCGACGGGATCGTGACCTCTGCCACTTGGATTCTCCATGAAATGCCCCCGGTCACTCGAACCTTCTGTCTTGAATTCTTCGGACAGGTGAGAGAAGCCGTGCCTGCGATCGTGGAAATTCGAGATTTTCTTGAGAGCCAACCCAAAACGGGCAATGACCGCGTCATGCTGGCGGGTCTTGAGCACCTCGACGAACGCTATGTCCGAGCCGTCGGATACGCGACCAAGGCCAAAAAAAGGGGCCGGCCCAAGATGGTTCTGATCGGGGACATCGTTGGGGATAACGAGGACGCTGTAGCCCGCGCCACGAGCGAGGTCGTCAGAATTTGCAATGCGAGGGCCGGTGAAGGTTTCGTGGCCATTAGCCCGGAAACGCGAAAGACCTTCTGGCTGGACCGGGCACGCACGGCCGCCATTGCAAGACACACCAACGCGTTCAAGATCAACGAGGACGTCGTCATCCCCTTGCCTCGAATGGGAGAGTACTGCGACGGCATTGAGCGCTTTAACATCGAACTTTCGATACGGAATAAGCTCCGGCTCTGCGATAGCCTGAGAACTTTTCTTTCGGGTGAACTGCCCGTTCGCTCTTATGAGGAGGGGCTCGACAAGGATGAACTGATCGGGGAGCGCCGGCAGCGTGCACTCACGGTCATTGATCGGGTGAGTAGCCGCTGGCAATGGATTCACGATCACCTCGATCTGGATCTCGCATCCGCAGAAACCTCATTCGACGATCTCGGTATTCATGCGGGTGAGTTCAATAACCGGACCGAAAATCCGACGCTCTTCCATCGTCTTCAGGATCATTCGATCCGCATTTCCTGGAAACAGGAACTGAGAAAACCGTTCCAAGATATTTTTGAGGGTGACAACTTCCGTGCGGTCGTCGAACGCATTGAGACGATTCATCGGGAAACACTGCGGGGACGAGTCTTCGTCGCGCTTCACATGCATGCCGGTGACGGCAACGTCCACACCAACCTCCCGGTCAACTCCGATCATTACGAGATGCTGCAGGAGGCCAATGGAACCGTGGAACGCATCATGGAACTTGCCCGTTCTCTAGGGGGAGTCATCTCCGGCGAACACGGCATTGGCATTACCAAGTACGAATTCCTGACGCCTGACGAAGTCGCACCATTCCACCGTTACAAGGCGAAAGTCGATCCTCATGGGCACTTTAATCGTGGGAAACTTCTGCCGGGCGGAGACTTGACTCGTGCATATACCCCCTCTTTCAGCCTCATGGGGTTTGAATCCCTGATCATGAAGCAGAGTGACATTGGCGCGATTGCTGACTCTGTAAAGTCGTGTCTTCGTTGCGGAAAGTGCAAACCGGTGTGCGCAACCCATGTCCCAAAGGCTAACCTTCCCTACTCACCCCGGAACAAGATTCTTGCGACCTCGCTATTGATTGAGGCATTTCTTTACGAAGAACAGACCCGCCGAGGCGTCTCAATCACCCACTGGAAGGAATTTGAAGACGTTGCGGATCATTGCACGGTCTGCCACAAGTGTTTCAACCCTTGTCCGGTCGACATCGATTTTGGCGAAGTCTCGATGAACATGCGCAACTTGCTTCGCAAGATGGGCAAGCAAAGTTTCAACCCAACCAAAAGCGTCGCGATGCTATTCCTGAATGCGACAACGCCAGGAACCATCAAACTATTGCGGGCTGGCATGGTGGATTTTGGTTATCGCGCCCAACGTATGGCGAGCCGTTTGCTTGCACCCTGGGGAAAATCTCAGGCTCAGCACCCTCCTGCCTCTCTGGGCCGTCCGCCGATCCGCGAGCAAGTGATCCATTTCGTGAACAAAAAAATGCCGGGAAAACTCCCGAGCAAAACTGCTCGCGCTTTGCTGGATATTGAAGATAATCAGGTCGTTCCCATCATCCGCGACCCCAAAGTCACGCGAGTTGAGACAGAAGCCGTCTTTTATTTTCCAGGTTGTGGCTCAGAGCGTCTTTTCTCTCAGGTTGGACTCGCAACGCAAGCCATGCTTTATCACGTGGGAGTCCAAACGGTGCTGCCTCCGGGCTATCTGTGTTGCGGCTATCCGCAGCGTGCAGCCGGGCAGAATGACAAGGCAGAAAAAATCACGACCGATAATCGTGTCCTTTTCCATCGCGTAGCGAACACACTGAATTACCTCGATATCAAAACGGTCGTGGTCAGTTGCGGCACCTGCCTGGATCAACTCTATGGCTATGAGTTCGACAAAATATTCCCGGGTTGCCGCCTGATCGACATCCATGAATACCTTCTGGAAAAAGGCGTTTCGATTGAGGGCATCAAGGGCACTCGATACCTTTACCATGACCCTTGCCATAGTCCACTTAAGGTGAGGGATCCGATGAAGACAGTGAATGCACTGGTTCGGCAGGATTCAGGGGCCCCTATCACGCGTTCTGACCGCTGCTGCGGGGAGTCCGGGACCTTGGCCATCGCCCGTCCGGATATTTCTACGCAGGTGCGTTTCCGTAAACTCGAGGAACTTGAGAAAAACCGGGATAAATTGGATCTAGAGAGCGATGAGGGACCGATTAAGGTTCTAACATCCTGCCCTTCCTGCCTTCAAGGTTTGAGTCGCTATAAGGATGACATGAAGGAGCTCGATGCCGACTACATCGTCGTCGAAATGGCTCGCAACATTTTGGGCGAGCAATGGATGCGAAACTATATCGACAAAGCCTCCAACGGCGGGATCGAACGAATTCTCGTCTAACCCCCCACGATGGGACTACTGGACTCTTGGAAGATGCTCGCGACAGATTTTCTCGTGCTCAGCTTCCAGGAGGACCTCTCGGGTCAATTCGCAAGATGACTTCCCGTCTTGGGTCCGGTTGTGATATCGGCAACTGGCGCAGACACCAAAGGTCTTAAGTCCATTCACACGCTGGAGTGAACCCCAGAGGGTGGTGAGTGCGGCGTTCAATGCCTGTCGCTCAGTTGGGCTCAGTTGATCCAATGCCGAAGTCAGGGCCTCTGGAGGAATGGCATTGGATAGCGCGGTTTTACCCTCCGGCGTCAGCTTTAGGTGAATAACCCGGCGATCTTTGGCGTCGGCTGTTTTGGTCACCAGCCCATCCCCTTCAAGCACAGCTAAAGTCTGAGAAACCGTACCCTTGGTTAAACCCAGAAACTCTGCGACTGCCATTGGCGTGTTGCTGTACTCATTACAGCGACTGAGATAGTGCAACGCCTCCATCTGAACGGGTTGGAGCCCTTTGCTAAGGCCCGATTTGCGCACACTTGCCCGCATCAGATTGGCAATTCGCTCCATTTGCTCGTACATCAGATTCGGCTTCATCTCGGTGATCTCAAATTTCCGTGACCCGCGAACCCGAATTCCTGATGCGCCCATCAAATCTTGAATTGGCGCATCAGCACGATAAACGGGCCATGCGAAGGACCCGTCATGCAAGAATTGCGCCGCATTAAAGAGCTTTTAGTTCAATTGGTTGGCAAACACCACTCCGTCAAGGCACAAAAAAACGCCCCTTAAAGGGGCGTTTTGCTCATTTATGGTGCGCTTCTCGCTATTTTGAACCGGCGGGAGCAGGGCTCTTTGGCTCAGGCGCCTCGGCCGGTTGCGCACGGTGACCATCGGTCGGTGCATTTTCGATAGCCTTCCCCATGCAGGTCATGATGTGATCCGTGATACCCAATGCAGCTTCTCTCGCCTTTTGACGTGTCCCAAAGAGACGCTCGAACTCATTGACGGAAGCCTCTGCATCCGCAGCTGATTTCACGTTAAAGAACTTCTCATAGGCTTTGAAGTATTCATCACGGCGGGGATCGCCTGCAAACCCGGGCAGAGAGCTTGAGATTTCGTCAATCACACAATCGGCGACATCTGCAGGATCCAATTGATAGTCCTTGAGATCCTGATCCTCACTGAAGCGCTGAACCAGTACGTCCTTCAGGCCAGTTTTTTCTTTTTTCGCACAGGCAGAAAGCGCCAGTGCGGCCAGGAACAACACGATCAGCTTCTTCATTGACATCCCTTCGATTCACAAAAATAAGGATTATCGCCCCCTAGCCTAAACAAGGCTAGCTAGGGCGCGTTGTTTTAGTCTGGCAGGTAGGGAATCGCCTCCCCGGCCTTTGCACTACCTGGCGCTAGCAAGAGATCAGAGACTTCCTTCGACTTCGGAAAGTCAGCCCCCAGACTGATAATGAAAGAGGAAACCTCCTCTATGGTCATCGGCGATTTTCTGACCGAAGACTCATGGACAATCAGTGTAAATCCCGACGTGGGATTTGGGGATGTCGGGACGTAGACCACCAACATTGGCCCCGTCCGGTTCGTTACATAAGCAGGTACCCATAATCCCTGTCGTGGATATTCGATAAATACCGAATCAGTGATCTGCTTGTCATGGCCATCGTGAAAAAGCCGAAGGACCTTCTGAGACACCCGATAGATCACCCCTAGCAGCGGAATACGATTAATAATCTTTTCCAGGAAGTAGAGAATGTGGGCCTTATCCTGCTTGATCAGGTATCCGACGTAGATGACCAAAACGATGGATCCCAACAGAAGGATTCCCGGAAGCAGGATGCTCTCGAAACGCCCATAGATGCCAACCAAGGATTCTCTCAGGATACTTTCGACGGTCAGGACGATCTGGGTAATCAGGAGAATCGGGAGCAAGCCTAAGGCCCCAATCAGAAAATACTCAAAGATCAAATGCAGTCTGTTCTTCATAAAGCCTCCTGGGCTTTCGTTGTGCTTGCCATCACGTCCCGAGAAATGGACCTGGTTGCAGAGCCGATTGGGGCGTTATGATCCCCAGGACAGGTGTGGGGCATTCTACGATCCCTGTGCCGTTTAACAAGTTTTTCAGCCCGAGGCGACAGGATGGAAAAATTTAGAATGTATGTGACAGGCATCTGCCCTTATTGCCATCTGGCAGAGCGATACCTCAAATCAAAAGGGGTTAGCGAAATTGAGAAAATTCGCGTTGACCAGAGCCCGGAAATCCGTGACGAGATGATGCAGATCACGGGACGGCGAACAGTCCCTCAAATCTTCGCTGGGCAAACCCACATCGGGGGCTACGATGACCTGGTCGCGCTCGATCAGGCCGGCGGGCTGGCGCCTCTGATCACCAGCGATTGATCGGCTTCCTCAATCGCGAATGTCGATCACTTTGCCCGTGTGATCCAGCACAAAAAGACGGCTCTGGGTGGTCATCTTCCCCAGAACATTTTTTGATTTGTACACGCAGCGGACCTGATAGCCTTCGCGCGCGACCTCAACCTGCCCCCACTCCATAACCTCGATTGAGGCGGCATCATGGACGTGTTGCTTAAGATAACGCTCAACCGGCTCGACCGCATGATTCCAAGGATTGTTGAACACCGGGTCTCGACCTTCCACGGCAAGCTTCGCCCCTGATGTGGATGACACAACAGGATGGGCGGGACCGGGGTGCGCTGGGGCCGATTTCCCCTTAGCTTTCTCGGGAGGAGCAGGTGGGGATGGGACCTCCGGCGGCGAGGTCACCTCGGCAATGCGCTGGGTGACCAAGGTTTTGGCCTCCTCTCCGACTTTTGCCAATACCTCGGCCGCAGGCCCCGCCCCGGCCGGGAGGGCGGCGCGGGTCAACACATTCTGCTCAGCCTCCGTGGCTTTCTCATCAACCCAGGTTTTCAAGGCCGAAAGCATGGCCTCAAAAGAGGGGGTTTGAGATTCCTCGATGACTCTCGGAGAAGGCTTGATGACTTTCTCCCGAGGGACGGGGGCATTGGCTATTTGTGCCTTCCCGCTGGATTGAGCCGCTTGTGAAGATGCGGCCGGGCCATGGGGGATGAGCTTTCCCGCCACCACGACCAAAATCATTAGAACAATCAGTGTGCCGCAGCCAAAATTCATCGCTCAGCTTGAGCCTCTGACAACTGAACCGCAGGGGCAACCGCCCCTCTGAATGCTGCAAGGCAGGCATCAAGCCCCCTTTCGTCCAAATGATCTCGCTCAACCTTGAGGTAGGCGACCCCGTCCTCCGGGACCACAACCACTTCAATAACGCCGGGAATTTTTGCCAACTTACTCGATAAAGCCGTCATTGACTCCGTCGGGATATCGCGAATGTTTTCAAGCCGACTGCTGAGATGGCGTGGCGGCCTCATCCCAAAGGCCACAAGCAGCCACAATAATGCGGCGATACCGCAGTAGATAAAAACGGCAGGGTTGCCATATTGCCCGACCAGAAATCCCGCCCCCGTTCCTCCGGCAAAAGCCCCCAGAAATTGAGCGGTCGAATAGATTCCCATGGCCGTCCCCTTGAGATCGGGCGGCGCAATTTTTGAAATCATTGACGGCAGGGTCGCCTCAAGCAAATTGAACCCGGTAAAAAAGAGGTAAAGCAGCGCAAATACACCCCAGAAGGTATTTCCAAAAGAGAGGAAACCCAACATAGAGAGCCCTACCAGCGCAATGAAGGAGACGAAGACCGGCTTCATCTTGCGCTTTTTTTCCGCCAGGATGACAAAAGGCACCATGGTCAAAATGGCCAGCAAGAAAACAGGGAGATACAAATACCAGTGCTCTGAGGCTGGCATTTCTAGCTGATCCCGAATGAGAACCGGCACGACGACAAAGCTGGCCGTCAACATCAGGTGCAGACAGAAAATCCCAAAATCGAGCCTGAGCAATTCCCGATTGGCAAAAACGCGCCGAATCCCTTGCGTTCTCAACTGGGCATCGCCATGAAACGTCGAGACTTTCGGATTAGGCACCCAGACATGAAGGACCACAAGACTGGCGACGGCTAACCCGGTAATCAGCCAGAAGAGCCCCTGGAGCCCTAACCAATTGGAAAGAATGGGACCGGCCACAATCGAGATAGCGAACGAAATCCCAATACTGATCCCGATCATGGCCATCGCCTTGGTCCGGTTTTCTTCACGAGTCAGATCCGCAGCCAACGCCATTACCACCGCAGCAACAGCACCTGCACCTTGCAGGCATCGGCCAGCAATAATTCCGTAGATGGAAGGAGAGATCGCCGCAAAGATGCTGCCGATGACAAAAAGAATCAGCCCAACTGTAATGACTGGCTTTCTTCCCCAACGATCCGACCACATTCCGAAGGGGATCTGAAAAACCGCCTGTGTCAGACCATAGGCACTGATGGCTAGCCCCACAAGAAAGGGGGACGCATCAGGAAGGTCCCGTGCCAAGACCGAGAAGACAGGAAGAATCAGGAACATACCAATCATTCGCAGCATGTAGATAGCTGCCAGCGAAAGACTAGCCCGGCGTTCTAGCGCGGTCATACCCGAAACTTGATGGGACATAAGATGCGTTATCTCGTAAAGCTCAACCAGCGACAAAAATCCGCATACCAATCGGCACCCGGTCAAAAAGGTCCAGCATGTCGGCGCTCTTCATTCGAATGCATCCATGCGAGAGCGGCTTGCCCGTAACCCCGTGATCGGGACTTCCATGAACATAAATATACCGCCACGTTGTATCCACGGCACCATAGCGATTCACTCCGGGCTCCATCCCCCCTAACCAGAGAATCCGGGTCAATATCCAGTCTCTGCCGGGGTACTGAGCCTCCAATGCGTCCCCGTAAATCTCACCCGTCGGTCTGCGCCCCCGAAAAACAGCATTCAACGGTTGCCCCCCGCCGATCTTCGCCCGCACTCGATGCCATCCCCTCGGAGTCATTTCACTTCCCCGGAGTTCACCCAAGCCATTTTTGGCCGTTGAAACGGGCCAGTCATGCGTCACATGATCGTCCTCAACCCATTCGAGTGCCTGACGGGCAACATCAACGCGAAGATAAGCCGAATCTTTCGACGATCTGGTCACCGGCCGTCCTTCTCAAAGAGAGCGAGAGATTCGACGTGAGCGGTCTGCGGAAACATGTCCATAACCCCTGCACCCTGCAAGCGATAGCCATGATCGTGGACTAGAACACCGGCATCCCTTGCCAGTGTTGAGGGATTGCAGGAAACGTAGACGATTCGACTGGCATGCCAACCTGGAATCCGCTCAAGGATCTCAAGAGCACCCGCTCGGGATGGATCCAGGAGGATCTTATCGAAGGTCTCATTGACCCAAGGCTCCCCATCAACTGACTTGCTGAGATCTGCCACATGAAA